>ENA-OQKF01001030-OQKF01001030.1-human-gut-metagenome-genome-assembly--contig:-NODE-1030-length-13756-cov-3.910558_pt1 | contig 13756 bp, 15 predicted proteins | sample MGYA00242617_ERZ504784 | MGnify/ENA primary metagenome ERZ504784 (study PRJEB26092, sample SAMD00036364) | human gut metagenome | host: Homo sapiens | study: EMG produced TPA metagenomics assembly of... | reverse complement strand
AACAACGCTGTCTGATGTTCTTTGCATAAAAATAATGTATAGCCCTTAAAATGTTGATTATCCCCAAGCACAACATATCCCGTTTCCAGTTCTTTTACAAAATATGGATTTGTGCCTTCTTTTATCCTCTGAATTCTTTCACAAATAAAGCACATATATGTATCCCTCCCAAATCATTCTTCTCCAAAATAGTTTAACAAATGTATTGGCTTTTTTCTACTATATCTGCCATCTTCCTACACAGATGTGAAAAAATCTTCTGCCAGCATCTCGTTTACTTCGCCGCCAAGCAGCATAATATACATACATGCATACAGCCAGAGCATGATCAGCATAATTGTCGTCATACTTCCATACATCGTAGAAAATCCGGTAAAAATATTGACGTATGCTGAAAAGATATAAGAAGCTGCCGCCCATCCGATCGCAGTCAGAAATGCTCCCGGAAACTGTCTGATAAATTTTGTTTTCTTATTTGGAAGAAAATGATAGATTGTCATAGAAAACACCGTCAATACTACAATCGATGCCACTGCACGGATATTGATGATCAGATCTATGATTCCCTTCATAAAAGGATAGTGATTGACAATAAAAATGCTCAACCGATCACCAAAACCAAGTATAACAAGGGAAAGTACGATCGCAATAATAAATAGTACTGTGTAAAATGCTGCGCGCAGGCGCAGGTAAATATAATTTCTCGTTTCCTTACTTCCATAGACACTGTTAAGCCCCGCACTCATTGCAAGAACTCCTCTGCCTGCAGACCAGATTGCTACAAGCCCAGTCAGAGAGATCATCGCCTGAGACTGATTGTATACCTGATTGACAATAGAAACAATCATCGGGTAGATGGTCTTTGGAAGTACATGCGTAACCGCACGTATGACGTCTGCTTTCGTCACTGGCGTATACTGTACCAGAGCAGGAAGCAGCATGATAAAAGGAATCATTGACAGCACTATAAAAAAGGCTGACTGTGCAGCATATGCACCTGTATGATTCTCTGAAATCCTATTCATAATCCGGTTCAATAACCGGTATTTTTTCATTATCGTTTCTTTCATCGGACTTCTCCTTATTTTTTCTAACACACAATCTTACCATGCTTTTCTCTCAAAATGCAATCTGTTTTTTATACAGTCTGCATTTTTATATGGCACTTTGATATAGTATCCTGAATACCGGCCGGTTTGCTTTTCGTAAATTTCACCGTACTTCTACATCGTGATAAAATGTTGTCAGAATCTCGAGATAATTCTTTCCTTTTTTCGCCATCTCGTTTGCACCATTCTGGCTCATTCCGATGCCATGTCCGAACCCTCCGCCGTCCAGTACATAATTGCCGCCCTGATACTCCACAGTAAAAAATGCACTCGGAAGCAGTGCCATACTATCTATCACTGTCCCATCCTGCTTCTCAATCGTATACCCATTTCCGCCAAGCGCCGTCCGTATCTTATTTTCCGTATCAACGGTCACACTTCCCAACTCCCCAGTCACCACAATCTGCTGTGCCACACCACCGGGACCGTATTTTGTCACTTTCATCGAAGTTACATTTCCGATATTGGTCTGTGTATTTAGATTGATCATATTTGTCAGTACATCTGTCGGAATGACCGCCCGCCATCGATACCATGGAAGGTCTGCTTCGTAATCGCGCTCCGCATCTTTGATCTCTGCACTCTGTAGATACCCTTTCTCCGGCGAAACATTTCCCCACGCCTCCGCCGTTGTCGTCTTTCCGCAGGATGTAGAAAAATAATAAGCCGTGATCACCTGATCTTGATACCATAATTTTTGTCCTCTCGTCTCATCCACCGCTCGGTTTGTGCTCGCCTGCTCTCCAGAATTGCCATATACCTGGAAGGCAGTGCTGTCATCAATATGTGCCTGATATTCCGGATAGCCAAACCCCTGTGTCTGCTTATATGCGTAGCTGCGCGCACAGACCGCCTGCACTTTCAACGCTTCCGGCTCATAGGATGCAGGCATTTCTGACGGCACAACCCCATATAAGTACTGTTCCATTGAGAGTTCATTGACGATCACAACTCCTTCCGCTGTCTGAAACAATTCGATTTTCCCACGATAATTTGGAACACCGCATCCTCGGTTCAATGTGACAACCGCGATCAAATCTCCTTCTTCTTTCGGCTCAATATGTATCGTTCCCTTCGCAAACATTGCATCATCCGGACAGATTGTGACCACTTCTCCTGGAGCGCTCTCGCGCACTTCATCTCCACTTTGGATTTTCAGACCGCCTGCTGCCTGAAATCCCGCTTCGGGATGTGCCACATTTGCAAATCCATCTGTCTTTAATACCACACGGACAACGGAATCTTCCACTTCTTTTTCGGGTCCTTTTCCCTTACTTTTCTTTTCTTCCTCTGTCACGTTTGAATTTCTGTCCTTTTTCACCTCTTTCTGCTGATTGTTAGAAATACTTTTCATCAGACAGGCAAAAACAGATAACCCCAACAGAAGTGCCAACATATGATATTTATATTTTTCTATCCATTTCATCTTTATTTTCACTCTTTCTCATACAAAAATGGCAGCCGCTTTCACGACTGCCTTTCTCTTTTGTAAGCTTTCCCCGGAGGTGCCGTTTTCTGTCTTTTGACTCCTAGCATTCCGCTAGGTGGGCAACCGCATCTGCTTTTCTGTCTTCCACTGCTTCGATCGGTGGCCTGACATATTACAGAGATATAAGAATCCCGTTTAAAGTATTGTAGGTTCAAAATAACAGAATTGTCGAACATCCCAGGTATTTCTCTTTTGTTCTAGGTACATTATACATGATGTCTTTCAAGATTTCAACTGCTTCTTACTTAGATTTTTTTCAGTTTTCATTTTGTTTTTACAAAAAGTATCTTTTACAAAAAACATTTTGTAAAATAAAACAAAATCTTTTCCCGGAAAGTCAATTTTTCCGCAATCAGTCTGCACACGTTCCGATATGTTCTGCAGAGTTCTCTTTCTTCTTTAGCAGAAATGGTGTCCCCGCTATACCACGCTTTAAGCGCTGTCTGCTGTGCTGCTTTTATCTGCACTTCCATTTTATCACAGACTTTTTTCGCCTCCTGCCCGAATCCATCCCCGAGGCAGTCATTCTCTGCCATCCCGGCAAACCGGAGTACTTCATAGAGACTGGAAAAGATTTTCTGTGCTTTCTCATTTCTGTTCTTTGCAAATATCCCCTGGCGCTGCTGCACCTTGTAAAAGCGCCATGCGCCAAAACTTATGATACTCATCAGTATAAACAACAGAAGCTGTTTTATTCGTTTTATCAACAAATTACGCTTCGTTCCATTGTCTTCTTTTTCTACATCCACATTTGTTTCAGCATTTTTTTCTGTACCTTGCTGCTGATTCTCCACATTTTTATCATTCGCTTCTTTTGTCCCGCTCTCATATTCTTTTGGAATATTGGATTCTGTCATCTGGCTGTCAGAACTGACTCTCTGCGAATCCTCACCAGATACTTCCGGGGAAATATTTGCCAAATCTGTCCCATGCGCTTTTGATGTATCGTCTCTTCCGTAAGTTGGTGTCAGTTCCACTGGGATCCAGATTCCGTCACCCGTGTAAATTTCTGTCCATGCATGGGCATCTGCCCCGGTTACAGTCACCTGATAAGTTCCATCATCGGAAGTCTTCCACTGCTCCTTACCAATCAGGTATCCGGAAACAAATCGCGCCGGAATATCACGACTGCGGAAGAGCAATGTTGCCGCCGTCGCATAATGCACACAATATCCTTTTTTGTTCTCAAACAGAAAATATTCTACATATTCTTTTCCCCACGGAACCTTTCCCGGTGACAGACTATAACTTGTATGCGCGCCCAGCCATTGCTCCATCGCTGCTGAAATTTCAAAGAGAGTTTCACCCTCCAGTGGGATCTGCTGCAGTTTTTTCTTTTGTTCTGCATCGATCTTAAGATACTGTTTGCTGACAAACAAATCATACTCTGACGTTTTTCTAAGAATCTCCTCACACTTTTTTCCGGTGCGTTCCTGCCAGTCAGACTCTGATAGTTCGCAAAAAGAAGTCGTATACGTCGTTCTCCCGGTTCCTTTCACATAGGTATCTCCCCATACTTCCTGCTCATTTCTGATCTTGCTTCCATATGGAAGATATTCATATGCCTTCTCTGTATCCTCATACTCCACAGATAGTTTTTTTTCATCCTTCTTTTTCTTCAGCCAGCGATAGACATCCCCTTTTCTCTCTTCCAGTGCCTCTCGCCTTCCAAGCTGATCTCTCGCACTGCTCTCCAGCCTTTCCCACTGTTTTCTATTGTAATCTGCTCCAATATATCCATACAAATACAGATCCGTCTGTGGTTTTTCCCCGACTGTCACTTTCAGCTGGGGCTCTTTTCCCTGTTCCAGCCGATCCGCCGCAGATAAGTCTCCATTTCCAATACCTCCTGCTGCAATATCTGTCCTTCCATTCGCTCTGATACTTCTTCCGATATCCTGCCACAATTCTTCTAATACGAGTTTTTGTTTTGGGCTGTCCGGCGGAAAAATTGTTTGTAGCAACGGTTCCAGAATACACGCACTTCCTACAAATGCAAGCGCCGCGATTCCGATCAGCATTCCGTTTGCCGTTCCGAAAAATTTTATCTGCCTTTGTTTTCCCGGCAGCGCAGTCTGCATTGCCAGAAGTCCCATGATTCCTATCAGCAACTCCCACACCGTACGATTTTCCGGAACTTTCCCAACTAGGAATGGCGCGAGAAAACCAAATGCAAACAACACTGCCAAAAGTATTCTGCCCTTCTTTTGTAAAAATCCTCCAACAAGAAGACCACTCACAAGGACTCCCGCCGCAAGGATTGCCGTCTGCTCGGTAGAGATCCCCCCTGTCTTCACATACTGCACAGCATCCCATGAGAACTGATAATACGCATTGACCGCCTCCGTCATTCGCTCCATACTGCGGCAAATCCCCTCACAGATTTCCTTCCATCTCCAAAGTCCGATCCATACAAACAATCCCACTGCCGCTGGAAACAGATATTTTCTGTTCCGTTTCCAGCCAAACGCAATGCCCCAGATCACAGAGGAGAGTACGATCCAGATGAAAATCATTTTTTGATCATATGGAATCTGAAACGCATCTGCGATTCCATGCAACACGCCAAGCGTCCCTACTGCTCCATAGAACACACTCCACGCTGTTTCCATCTTGCACCCCTCCCTCATACTTCCAACACACACTGGCTTAGCCACTCCTGACTTTCTATCAGGTGACCTGCAAAAACCTGTTCCTCATTTTTGAAAAAACCGCCTTCTCCTCGCCAGGAAAGTATCGTATGATACCGCTCCTGTGGATAAATACTCCCGTAACTTTCTGTAAGGCTCTCTTGTGACGCTCTTCCTGCTCCCCATGTTTCAAGAAATCGGATTGCAAACAAATAAACATCTTCTTCTGTAAAAATCCTCGCCCGCTCTAGTTCCCCATTTTCCATGATCCAGCTCACTACATGGCTGCATTCCGCATTCAAAAGACTTCTTACAAGCGATACCGCTGTCTGCAGATACCTGCTGATCTCTGCGGCACTTTGTCCCCCTTCTTTCCACACAGGTTCCAATAAAAGCAGCACCGCTGTTCCAACAGGTCTGCCAAATTCTTTCACATACCATTCTCCCTTCCTTGCACTAAGTTTCCAATGGATGCGTGCCATCCGGTCACCCGGCTGATAGTCCCGCAATGCAAAAAGTTCCGACGGATCATCGCCGCTCACCTCTTCTGAAAATCGCTCACCTTCCAGAGAAAAATTACTCGTTTGAACAGTCACTTCTGTCACAATCGGATATGTCTTTGGAAAAATCAATATTTCTGCTTTCTTTTTCATTCGTTTCCGAAATGACCAGATTCCCAACACATCATATACACGGCAGTCTACTAACTCTGCACATACTTTGCCCGAATATTTCTGCAAATGTTTGACAGCAATCTGTTTCTTTTCTTTTGCACGCACTGCAACCCACAGTCTTTCTTTCCTCTTCTTTTCCTCTCCCGCATACTGATAACTCAGATCTATCCGCAGCTTACATACTGGAATACACAGACGATTTCTGACAAATATCTGACTTTGTAGTGCTTCCCCCTCCTCCACAAACAGTTTCGTATACTTCCACTCTGCCGACACACCACTCCACGAGATTCCTGCATTACAAAGCAAAAGAAGCAGAAACATTCCTTCAAATGCCAGGACAAAATTCCCAAGTTCCCAATGGTACAGCATATTCAAATATACCGTCCCTGCCAGTATTCCCGCATAGACTATTTTTCCTCTCATCTGCTGTATCTCCTTTCCACGCACTGCCTTTGGTCTTTTATCCCCGATTCGGCAGCGGAGCCGAAACCTGACGGAGAATTTCCCAAAGCACCTCTTCCTTGTCCACTCTCTGCGCTCTCGCTTTTGCATTCAGAGAGATCCTATGCGCCGTCACCGCCAAAAACACATCTTGCACATCTTTCGGAGTACAGTATTCCCGCCCATGTAAAAATGCGGTCGCTTTCGCCATCTTCGCAAGAGCGATCGTTCCTCTGGGGCTGACACCATATGCAATCATAGGATGTTCCCTCGTCATCTGTATCAGACTTCCGATATACTGATAGACACGGTCATGGACGTAAATTTCCTCCACATATTCCTGCATCCGCTGAAGCATTGATGCAGAGATCACGGAATGCACCAACCGTTCCGATTGCCGTTTCTGATTCCCTTTTACAATTTCAATCTCATAGCGAATATCCGGGTATCCCATCGTCATACAGATCATAAAGCGATCCAACTGTGACTCCGGCAACATCTGTGTGCCGGTGGAACCCATCGGGTTCTCCGTCGCAATGACAAAAAATGGCTTCGGAACTTCCCGTGTGACCTGATCTACTGTGACTGTCCCTTCCTCCATCACTTCAAGAAGCGCCGACTGTGTCTTCGGCGATGTTCGATTCAGTTCATCTGCAAGAAATAGGTTACACATCACCGCTCCCGCCTGATAAACAAACTGGTCCCTCTCCTTCTGGTACATTGAAAATCCGACAAGATCTGATGGAAGGATATCTGGTGTACACTGTACCCGCTTCCAGTCCAGTCCCATACTTTTTGCAAGCGCAAGTGCCAATGTCGTCTTTCCTACTCCCGGAATATCTTCAATCAGAATATGTCCCCCTGCAAGAATCGCAGCAAGCGCCTTCCAGATACACTCATCCTTTCCGATCACTACTCTTTTTACTTCTTTTATTATATCCTGCGCCAGTTCCATATACTGCATACGACCATCCCCCTGACCTTTCTTTTTAGTATAGCATTCCCCCACTATTTCTGCATCTTTTATCTTTTCTGCACCTTAAAATTTAACTTATTCATAAACAGTATATAACACTTGACAACAGTTTATATCTGTTATATACTGTTTATAAAGAAAGGGGTGCAAAATGAGAATTATTATAAATCATTCTTCAATGACACCTATCTATGAGCAAATTGTAGAACAAGTGAAAACATTGATTCGAAATGAAAAACTAAAAGAAAATGATAATCTTCCATCTGTCCGTTCACTTGCAAAAGAATTAAAAATAAGTGCTTTGACTGTAAAAAAAGCATACGACAACTTAGAAAGTGAAGGATTTACAGTGACCGTCCACGGAAAAGGAACATACGTTGCCGCAACAAATCCGGAACTTTTATTGGAAGAACAAAAAAAAGAATTAGAGGCTGACTTAGAGCAGGCCATTCAAAAAGGCAGGCGTTACGGCATCCGTGATGAAGATATCAAAAGCTTATTTGAACTGATTTTGGAGGGATAACTATGTTAAAAATTGAACACTTAAAAAAAAGCTATGAAAACTTTTCACTAGACTGCTCTCTGGAAGTAAAGCGAGGTCACGTCACTGGGCTGATCGGTCAAAATGGTGCCGGAAAAAGCACTACCTTTAAAGCCATTTTAGGGCTGATTTCTTATGAACATGGTGATATCACAATCCTCGGAAAACCACTTGCTCAGTTTACAGCAAAAGATAAGCAAGATTTGGGAGTAGTCCTTTCTGATTCTGGTTTCAGCGGATATTTGACCATCAACGACATCCTCCCTATCATGGAAAACCTATATAAAAATTTTGACAAATCATTCTTCCTGGAACAAGTAGAAAAATTTCAACTTCCATGTGACAAAAAGATCAAGGATTTTTCAACAGGCATGAAAGCAAAAGTAAAAGTTTTAACCGCGATCTCACACCATGCAAAACTGTTAATTCTCGATGAGCCAACGGCAGGACTGGATGTGATAGCCAGAGATGAATTACTGGAACTCTTAAGAGATTTTATGGCAAAAGAGGAAGGAAACTCCATTTTAATCAGTTCTCATATTTCCAGCGATCTGGAGTCAATCTGCGATGATCTCTATATGATACATCAGGGGACGATCATCCTGCATGAGGACACCGATGTATTGTTAAGCGATTATGCACTGCTTAAAGTTGATGACAAAGCATATGCCGGACTAGATAAACAATATCTGCTGCGCTCCAAAAAGGAAAGTTACGGATATAGCTGTCTGACTAATCAAAAGCAGTATTACGCCGAAAACTATCCGCAAATCGCAATTGAAAAAGGAACTATAGACGAAGTAATCACAATGATGATCAGAGGTGCTGCATAATGAAAGGATTATTAATCAAAGATTTTAAATTAATGAAAGGACAGAAAAATTTCTTTTTGGCTATCGTCGCCATTGCTCTGGCAATGATCACACTATCGCCGGGAACTTCATTTGCAATCGGCTTCTTAGGTTTTGTCGGTTCACTATTTTCATTGAGTTCCATCAGCTACGACGAATTTGACAACGGAAATGCGTTTCTGTTCTCTCTGCCGATCACACGCAAAGAGTATGTGTTAGAAAAATATACTTTTGGAGTCCTTTGTGGAATCGCTTCTTTATTTTTAGGAACACTCATCAGCTTTTTTTCCATCCTCATTACAGACAAAGGCAATCTCCGGGAAATGTTTCTGACCGCATGTACTCTGCTTCCTGTCATCCTTTTGCTTCTGTCAATCATGCTTCCTTTCGTTTTAAAATTTGGCGGTGAAAAAGGAAGAATCGCTATCTTAGGTATGATGGGATTTCTATTTGTGGCAGGAATCCTTCTTACAAAAATAGCTGAATATATGAAAATAGATTTCTATCCACTTGTAAAAAGACTTTCACAAATCGATCCGCGTGTTTATATTTTATTCTTTTTGTTTCTTGCAATCACTGCTTTGGCTGTCTCATGCCTTGTCAGCCAATCTATCCTGAACAAAAAAGAATTTTAAAAGTGAGGTGTGTTTATGGATCTGACTATTCTGGCAATTGGATTGCTTTTAGGTATCGGTATTCCTCTCAGAAACAGAGCAATCAAAAAACATCGTAAGAATAAGAAAAATACTGACAAAAATCACCTTTAACATTCATACAAAAGCCGTGAGCAGTCCCTCATACTATGAGCTCTTCTCACGGCTTTCTTACATTCGCTTTTCTTCTTCAATTTTTTTATCTCCAATTGTCAATGTAGCGATCCTTTCACCAGCCATTTCTAAATTTATTATAAAATTCGTGACGTTCCTGTATGGAAATGGTATGATATTTTTATATAATTTTGTCCGTGACCGGACACAATGGAGGAATGAAAATATGTTTACAAAAAAAGAACTTTACTGTGCCAACTGCGGCAGAAAAATTGATTTAAAATTCGGTCTTCCGGACTCCTGTACAAACTGCAAGATCCGATTTGAATTTCCAAAGATCACACAAAAACATGGGATCACCGGATTCCTTCTTCTGTTTGCCCTCTCTCTGGCTCCGATCTGGGCATTGATCGAACTAATCCGCCCGATGATGAATGCATCTCGTGCAATCAACATCGGAGTAACGATCCTTGCACTCTTCGGAGGGATTGTCTGGTTCAAGACAGTTCTGACACTTCTGAATCAGTACGGCTTTTATGTCTGCCGAAATATTGATCGACGCTAGCAGGCTTCCAGCTACTGCAAACATTATATTTCTGAAATTTCCAAGCATCCCCGCATCACCGGGGCAAAGTGCAAACTGGCAGACATTCTGAAATTCTCCCCACTTTTTTTCGATCAGACTCGGGAAGAATTCTAAGTCTGACCACATCACTGGAAGATAATCTGGAGAAAACCGGAAGGTGAGACAGAGACCAAAGGCAGTCAGAACGCAGATTCCCGCAGCCGCAGTCAGTTTTATGATCAGACGCAGGCGAAAATCTGTGATTCTGCCAGTCAGGCTCCATACTCCGCTCATACAGATCGCTGCCAGTACCCAGGCAGGGATTGTCACTATAACTCTTGCAGCTGCACTGTACAGATTTCCTTCCCAAAATCCATCCGGCTCTCTTCCCACAATCTGTCCCAGAAGATTCTTTGCCAAAGAGCCAGACACACTCCGATCCTGATAACTCAGAAAGATTCCCTGCATGACATCTCCCTTTTCCGCGTGAACAGCTGCAAATGCTTCTCCGCTTTTAATACAGCCGCGAATCCAATATTCTTTTCCCGCAATCTCTACCTGCATTCCCTCTATCATTTGTGTACCAAATAATTCTTCTGCAAGCGCAGTACTGACCATACATCCTTCCTCGTCTTTTTCCCACGGATAGCTCCCTCCCGCCAGCGATCCTACAAAGAAATGTTCCATATTTCCCCAAAGTAAGTTCCATTTCCGCCAGACAAAACAGTATGGGATAAGTAATTCCAATGTGCCGTTCCCCTCTTGCTTTACTGATGTGTAATAAAGAAGTAATAGAAGTGTAAAAAATTTTGCCGTTCCTATCCGGCACTTAGCTCTTGTGTCGGATAGGTCGGCTATGCATTTCTCTACGGCTTCCAGTTCCTTTTTCTTGGCAGCGTTCCTGCGGCTGTGCGCTGTCCACTCCGTCATTGATAGCGATGAAGCGGACACCTTTCTGTGGGAAAAGATTGGAAAATTCATCAGCTTATTATATCCTGTTTATAGTTTCAATTATTTTTGTAGCAAGGAGGTCACTTATGGATATAAATGCCTTTTGGGATGCAACATTAAAACAAGACGCAAATGCAATGCGGGTATTTTTTAACGGTACAGCCTATATAAATTGGCACTGCATAAACGAACATTTTACAGTTGACGAATTTATCCGAGCAAATTGCGAATATCCGGGCAAATGGGATGGCACTATTGAAAAAATAGAGCATATCGGTTCTTTAATTATAACTGTAGTCAACGTGTTCGCAATCAGCAGAGAATTATCTTTCCATGTAGTATCATTCATCAATGTAAATAACGGTAAAATTGATTCGATTGACGAATATTGGGGAGATGATGGACTTACACCACAATGGCGATTAGATAAAAAATCGGTTCGGCAATACGCTAAATCTTACAGGGGCTGTCAACGGTAGACTCAGCCATTTACCCGCCGTTGACTGGCTCGGCTGGGTTTGCTATTTAATCATTCTTTCTTGATATCCAGTTTCTCTATCAATTCACGCAATTCTGGACTGTCTTTTAAGAACTCTGTTTCTTCATCTGTGCTAATTGACTGAATAATAGCTTTTTGAAGCTTTGGTCCAAATGTTTTATCAACCTCTTTTGTTTGGATGTGTCGATATAATGGCGATTTGTTAATATCCCATTTTTTTGTGAGTGATTTTAGCATAGGAAATAGTATCTTCAAAAATTTAACTCTGTTTTTTGTAGCTTCATAAAACTGATAATGTGCAACATAGGAATTATATTCCCACAAATCAAATATTTGAGCTGCCTGCTTATCAACATCAGCAATATACTCCGCATCGTCCATTCGTTTTCCTTTAAGTGCGATCTCCATTAAAGTCATTAAGGCTGCGTGAATTTCATTTGTGGCAGATAATAGTTTTTCCTCTATCAATTTCGCTGCCTTTTCTAAATCTCCTTGTGCAATAAATATATTTGCCTGAGCTTGTTCTCTGTCCACAGGACTTTTCTTCGGGAGTGTATTGAGTATTTCCTGCGCTTGCTCATAATCTTGTTTTTCCATCAATTTAGAAATCAAACACGCTTGTGCTTGCTCTCTGATAATTGCATCTTCACTTTGTGCCGCACGATAATATAAAGATTCAATTTTTTCTCGATACATTTCATTTGACTTGTTTTTGCTACCATGAAGTATCAGGGCACCGTCTAACAGCATGGCTAAATTACTCACCAGTAAATCGCAAGTAGGATATTCCTTTAACTTTTCAGTTGCAAGCAAATATCCTGCTTCAAAACCGTTTTTATCCATCGTTTCAACAACTTCATTCATAAACAGTGCAACTTCTTTTTCTGATAAATCATCTTGAAAAGATAATAGTGTATTCAGATCTGTATCGAGAAGTCGAGCAAGTGCTGGCAATAAAATTATATCGGGATATGAAGTTCCTTTTTCCCATTTATTGACAGCCGGTGCAGAAACACCGAGATAATTGGCAATTTGTTCTTGTGTAAAACCTTTTACTAATCGTCGTTCACGAATTATTTCATTTATTTTCATAAGCATATCTCCTGTACAATTTTGTCTTTAGATGTTTTTATTTTATCACTTCTTGTCTGTGTTTTCTATTTACCGTTCATTAACTTTTAGCATAAAAACTTAATTACAAATTATTTTCGCAATAATATATCTGCTTCTATTACAGAATAGCGGGCGGTTTTCTATCAAATTCTTGTGTGTTACTTTACCACACATGAGCAGTTAACCATGGAATATAACAAGAGAGCAGTTATCGGCAACACCTGAAATTGACACTCCCCCAGCTAAAGCAAGGAATTTTACGATACATTGAATAATTTATACAAAAATTCTCTGGTAAATTTTTTATCTCCTTCGAATATAAAACAAATGACTGCTTTATTTAAACATGGTATAATTGTTTACAAAAAGAATTGCAGAGGAGGATTGCAATGATTATTTTAATCACTGGCGCCTCTCATACCGGCAAAACTGCGCTTGCTCAGAGACTGTTGAAAAAATACCATTACCCTTATCCAATGTGTCGTAAAGCCCTTTGCTTTAGCTATGGTGATATAATACACTTCCATCGAATTTACGCAAGTAATTGAAGATGGAACAAAATACTCTTGTATTAGATTTTAAATGATATATAATACACATATGAATATTACATATAAATCTAATAACAATTCTAACACCAGATACCCGATTAAAGGAACTTCTTCTTGAGTATGCTGCAAATATTTCTGTAGACATCATGGAGATGGAAATCATGCCAGACCATGTACACATACTCATGGAGGCAGACCCTCAGTTTGGTATTCACAAAGCGGTTAAATCATTAAAAAGATATACTTCAAAAGTTTTGAGAAGTGAATATCCGTCATTGAAAACAAGAATGCCGTCACTGTGGACCAACAGCTATTTTGTATCAACGATTGGTGATACTCCGCTTGATGTAATCAAGCAGTATATCGAAAATCAGAAAACATCGCAAAGACAAAAGGATAAACTGGGATAATGCAAAAAGGTATCAAATTTAGAATCTACCCGAACAGGGAACAACAAAATTTAATCAAGCAGACACTTGGCTGTTGCAGACTCATCTACAACAAAGGACTTGCTATGCGTAATGAAGCCTATGAGAATGGCAATAAAATTGGCTATGCTCAGACTTCGGCTATGCTGACCGAGCTTAAAAAGTGTG
>ENA-OQKF01001026-OQKF01001026.1-human-gut-metagenome-genome-assembly--contig:-NODE-1026-length-13783-cov-3.255565_pt1 | contig 13783 bp, 13 predicted proteins | sample MGYA00242617_ERZ504784 | MGnify/ENA primary metagenome ERZ504784 (study PRJEB26092, sample SAMD00036364) | human gut metagenome | host: Homo sapiens | study: EMG produced TPA metagenomics assembly of... | reverse complement strand
GATAATAAGACGCTGTTTATTGATGCTACAAGCGAATGCGTGAAGGTTACCAACAATAATAAACTGACGCCAGAGAATATCGACCGGATCGTGGATGTGTTTGCAAAGCGTGAAGAAGTGGAACATTTTGCACATCTGGCGGGCTATGAGGAAATATCCGAAAATGATTATAACTTGTCTGTGTCTACATATGTTGAGGCCGAAGATACCAGAGAGAAAATTGATATTGTGAAGCTGAATGCAGAAATTAAGGAAATTGTTGCTCGTGAGCAGGCACTCCGTGATGAGATTGATAAAATCATTGCAGAAATCGAAATGGAGTAAAACGTATGGATGAACTTAGAAATCTAAATAATCTGAATAGAGGGATTCACAAACGGTGGATATGGGTAAATAAAGATAATTACTATCGAAGCTGTGATTATCTTCAAAAGATTAATTATTGTATTCAAGATTTAAATGCAGAAATAAATAATTTAAATGAACCATCTATGAAGGATGTAGTATACATAATTGCTTTAATTGATTGGATATGTGAAGCGGTTGGAGCAATTTCGCAAATTTTGAAATTGGGAGTAATGAATAATTATGTCTATGAAAAAGAGGATAGTATTTTACAATCAATTCAATTCTTTAAGGCAATACGTTCTTTTGTAGTTGCGCATCCCTTGTCTACAGATAGGCATAAGAAATATGGTTTTGATGGCGATATGATTTGTGTTGATATAAGGAGAAAAACATCGGCGGTTACAAAGCTTTTTTCACATAGTAGTGACTGGTTTCATCTTGATTTTGACGGGCTAAAAGGAGAAGCTAAGGAGAAAGAAGCGGATTTTGTATTATATGTTTATTCACAAAAGACCGATGGGATGCAGTTTTTTAAATATATTGGCGTGGATTTTCAAGACTTATATCATGTGGCTGAATTGCAGATAGAGAAATTGTATGATCTTGATAAATATCTTGGAAAGTTGAAAAAGAAAGATTTTGAGGTGGTGACATGAGCAAATTGGACAAAATGATTGCGAAACTTTGCCCAGATGGGGTAGAATACAGACGAGTTGGTGATATAGCTGACTATGAGCAACCATCAAAATATCTTGTAAAAAGTACTGATTATAATGATGATTTTGAAATACCTGTATTAACAGCAGGGCAAACTTTTATTTTAGGGTATACAAATGAAAAAGAAGGAATTTATAATGCTTCTTCAGAAAAACCTGTAATTATTTTTGATGATTTTACTGGTGCATTTAAATGGGTTGATTTTCCATTTAAGGCAAAATCATCAGCGATGAAAATGATTACTTCAAAGAGTGATGTTTTGATTCGATATCTATTTCATTTAATGGGATTTTTAAATTATTCTTCTGACGAACATAAAAGGCTTTGGATAAGTGTCTATTCAGAGTTGCAGGTCCCTGTACCTCCTCTGGAGGTACAACGTGAAATAGTCCATATTTTGGACTCTTTCACGTTACTTACAGCCGAGCTTACAGCCGAGCTTACAGCTCGGAAGAAACAGTATGAATTTTACAGAGATGAACTCCTTTCTGCAAAGAAGAATATTCCGATTGTAAAATTAGGAGATATTGCGATTGAATTTTATCGTGGTTCTGGCATTAAACGTGATGAAATCACGGATACAGGCATTCCGTGTATCCGATATGGGGAAATTTATACAACATATAATACGTGGTTTAATAAATGTGTTTCTCATACAAAAATTGATTTTGTCCAATCTCCAAAATACTTTGAAAATGGAGATATCCTTTTTGCAATTACAGGAGAGAGCGTTGAGGATATTGCAAAGTCAGTAGCATATATTGGACACGAGAAATGTTTAGCAGGTGGGGATATTGTTGTAATGAAGCATAACCAAAATCCCAGGTATTTAGCGCACGTGCTTGCAACGACAGAAGCAAGAATGCAGAAAAGTAAGGGCAAGGTTAAGAGTAAAGTAGTGCATTCGAATGTACCCTCTATTAAAGAAATTCAGATTCCATTGCCACCATTGGAGGTACAGGAGAGGTACGCAAATGTACTTGATAATTTTGAGTCCATTTGCACTGACTTAAACATTGGTTTGCCAGCCGAAATCGAAGCACGACAGAAGCAATATGAATATTATCGCGATTTGCTCTTGACATTTGCTGAAAAAGGCAACACGATCATGACAGACAGACAGACAGACAGACAGACAGACAGACAGACAGACAGACAGACAGACAGAGCTGAGCGCAATTAAGCTTATTCAGTATGTGTTTGGATATGCAACCGTTAGTCTTGATTATATTGTTAATTTCAGAAATGGAAAAGGACACGAAAAAAATATTGTATCTAATGGAAAATATATTGTTGTAAATTCTAAGTTTATTTCTACTGATGGAAAAGTGAAAAAATATGCAGATGAACAGATTTGTCCCTTATATGTGAATGATATTCTGATGGTTATGAGTGATTTACCAAATGGTCGTGCGTTGGCGAAATGTTATTTAGTTGATGAAGACGATAAATATACTCTTAATCAGAGAATTGGAGCATTTACAGTTAGCAGACCAGATTTGGTTACTACAAAATATTTGTATTATATATTAAGCCGCAATCCACAGTTGTTAAGATATGATAACGGAGCAGATCAAACAAATTTACGGAAAGCAGATATTTTAAATATTTTAATTGCTATTCCAACGGTCAAGGAGCAGAAAAAAATCACAGAAATTCTCGACCGTTTAGATACTCTTTGCAATGACTTATCCACAGGACTTCCGGCAGAGATTGAAGCACGTCAGAAGCAATATGAATATTACAGGGATAAGCTGTTATCTTTTAAAGAATTACCAAAGTAAGGAGGCGAGGATGTGCCATACTTTAATATTGTAGCGGAGACATCGGAGAACACCGTTGTCACAGAATATGAGCCAGTGAAAAAACGTTCTGACAGTTATCAGAGCGAAGCAGAACTGGAACAGGAATTTATCCGTCTGCTCTGCGAACAGGGATATGAGTATCTGCCTATTCACACGGAGAAAGATCTGATTTCCAATCTCCGTAAAAAATTAGAGGAACTGAATAATTATCAGTTTTCAGACACAGAGTGGGATGCTTTTTTCAAAAATGCTGTTGCGAACCCAAATGAACATATTGTGGAAAAGACTCGTAAGATACAGGAGGATAATGTCCAAGTTCTGACTCGTGATGATGGTTCTTCCAAGAACATTACGCTTATAGATAAAAAGAACATTCATAATAACAGGTTGCAGGTTATCAATCAATACAAGGTGAATGCTGCCTCAGGCAGCAGAGAGGGCAGCCTGGGCTGTGTGATTGGTACAGAGAACGGTGCAAAGTATGATAACCGCTATGATGTTACAGTATTAGTCAATGGTCTGCCGCTCGTGCATATTGAGCTGAAGCGTAGAGGTGTTGCCATCCGTGAGGCATTCAACCAGATCAACCGTTACCAGAGGGATTCTTTTTGGGCGGGGTGCGGACTGTATGAGTACATCCAGATTTTTGTTATATCCAATGGTACAAATACAAAATATTATTCTAACAGTACCAGACGGAATGCAGAAAAGGAACATGAGAAGCGGGGAGCAAGTAAAACTAAGACAAGTAACAGCTTTGAGTTTACCTGCTTCTGGGCAGATGCCAATAACCGTGTAATTCCAGATTTGATTGACTTTACAAAGACCTTCTTCGCAAAGCATACGATTCTGAATATCCTTACGAAGTATTGTATTTTTACATCGGAGGATATGCTGATGGTCATGCGTCCGTATCAGATTACAGCTACGGAGCGAATTCTCAATCGTATCGAAATTGCCAATAATTATAAGAAGTACGGCAGTGTCGAGGGTGGTGGTTATATCTGGCATACCACAGGTTCTGGCAAGACACTGACTTCATTTAAAACGGCAAGAATGGCATCGAAGCTGCCGTATATTGATAAGGTACTGTTTGTGGTTGACCGTAAAGATCTGGATTACCAGACTATGAAAGAATATGACCGTTTTGAAAAAGGTGCAGCCAACAGCAATACATCGACTACCATATTAAAACGGCAGTTGGAAGACCAAGATGCGCATATCATCATTACCACAATTCAGAAACTGGCTACCTTTATAAAAAAGAATCCGGGACATGAAGTTTATCTGAAACATATCGTTATTATTTTTGACGAGTGCCATCGCAGCCAGTTTGGGGATATGCACACTGCTATTGTAAAAAATTTTAAGAAATATCATCTGTTTGGATTTACAGGAACACCAATCTTCTCTGTTAATTCTGGCAGAGCCAAGAATCCAGAATTCTTTACTACAGGTCAGACCTTTGGAGATCAGCTTCACAGTTATACGATTGTGGATGCTATTAACGATAAAAATGTTCTTCCATTCCGGGTGGATTATATTAAAACGATGGATGTGGAGGAAGAAATCACAGACGAAATGGTCTGGGACATCAATCGTGAAAAGGTTATGATGGCTCCTGAACGCATCCGAATTGTGACACAGTACATACTGGAACATTTTGACCAGAAGACCTATCGTGGGGATAAAATTTACATATATAATACGCTGACTAATATTGCGGAGGTGGCTTCAGCCAAACGGGACGAGGTAGAGGAAATCAAGCAGAAACAGCGTATCAGTGGTTTTAATTCTATTTTTGCGGTATCGAGTGTTCCGATGGCAAAATTATATTATCAGGAATTCAAAAAGCAGATGGCAGCAGACTCGACCAAGAAATTGCGTGTTGCAACCATTTTCAGTTATGGTGCAAACGAAGAAGAATCGGATGGTATTCTGGATGAAGAAAATTCAGAAGATACCTCTGCACTTGATCAGCCGTCTAGAGAATTTCTGGAAGAAGCCATTAAGGATTATAATGAAATGTTCCATACGAATTACGATACCTCAAGTGATAAATTCCAGAATTATTATAAAGATGTGTCGCTTCGCATGAAAAATAAGGAATTGGATATCTTGATCGTAGTAAATATGTTCCTTACAGGTTTTGATGCCACAACCATGAATACACTATGGGTAGATAAAAATCTGAAAATGCACGGACTGATACAGGCATTTTCTCGTACCAACCGTATTCTGAATTCTATTAAGACCTTTGGAAATATTGTGTGTTTCCGAAATCTGCAAAAGCGTGTGGATAGTGCCATTTCCCTGTTTGGGGATAAGAATGCCGGAGGCATTGTACTGCTACAGAGTTTTAAAGATTATTATTATGGATATGAGTCTGTAGATGGTAAACCGATGCCGGGTTATGTGGATATGATGGAGGACTTGAATCATAAATTCCCGTTATCAGAACCGCAGATTATCGGAGAACAGAATCAAAAGGACTTTATTGCTCTGTTTGGTGCAATTCTCCGTATGAGAAATCTTTTACTTTCTTTTGATGAGTTCAAGGGCAATGAGCTGATTTCTGAGCGTGATTTACAGGATTACCTCGGTCGTTATCAGGATTTGCGTGATGAGTGGAAACGCAAGCGTCAGGAAAGTACAGATATTACAGATGATGTGGTATTTGAAATTGAACTGATCCGGCAGATAGAAATTAACATTGATTATATCCTTATGCTTGTAAAGAAGTATCATGATACACACTGTGAAGACACGGAAGTGCTGATAACTATTAATAAGGCGATTGATGCGAGTCCAGAGTTGCGCAGTAAGAAACAGCTCATTGAAACTTTTATTGCAGGAATCAATGATGTGGATGATGTCATGCATGAGTGGCACGAATTTGTGGTGGCACAGAGGGATCATGACCTTGATGTTATCATTAAGGAAGAAAAACTGAAGCCAGAGGATACCCGAAAGTTCATAGAAAATGCGTTTCGGGATGGCGAAATTAGAACAGTCGGAACTGACATAGATAAACTTATGCCACCGATATCCCGCTTTGGTGGTGGTGGAAGAACCAGAAAAAAACAGGGAGTTATTGAAAAGCTGAAAACCTTCTTTGAAAAGTATTTTGGCATCGGGGGTTCATCTACCTTTACAGAGCCAGAGCATAAAACAGTGGTATATGATTTGAATGGTCAGGAAACGCTGTCGATGGTAGCAGAAGAAAAAACTCCATACGGAAAGCAATCATAAATGAATTGAGCCACATGGAAAGTAATCCACTGTGGCTTTTTTTATGGGAGGGGGGATTGAAATCTCTACAGACTTTCTTCTTGAAGACCGGCGCCCCCTTTCGTGCGAATTTTCGCAGAATTAAACAGGGGGGATACCCATTAAATTTAAATTATATGGAAACATCCGCACAATATCGTTGTATTAGCTGATTTTGTTTTGCCGGATAGTACCGAAATAGGTAGAAAAATCGTGTGAAAAACAGCATAAAAAGCACAAATTTTATGCGCACATTTTGGCAGTAATATAATCCGAAATGTCTTGCTATTCTGCGCCGTCAGAGTGATATATGTACTATCGAAAAAAGAAAGTGGGTACATATTATGAAGAATGAAATCAGATTTACATTGGAATTGAAACAGAGACCGAAGCTGGCACAGGAGATTGGTGATATACTGGGAGTAGCACCACATTATGAACGAGTACCAAGTTGCGCATACAACATTGCAGGATACCGACTGGACAAAGAGGGCGTGTTACATATTCCAGAGGAAACAATGGAAGAAACGGTGGAAGAGCTGATTCAGCAGTTACGGAAACGAGGGTTTCAGGATGATGCCGAAGTAACCGAAGATGTGCCAGTGCAGCAGGAGAACCTTACAATAGCAATACCGAGAGAAAGCCTTACCGATACGGTTTTGGAAAATTTACAGAAAATCATAGCAAATAAGCAGACGCTTTTCCAACATGCATTTCGAACTGACAGCACAGAAATTGAAATCACGGAGGAAAAAATAAATTTTACATGGTTTCCATATACAGCGGATGGAGAAGAGGTTGCAGCATATACGCAATTTATCTCAAGGCTATGTGATATGGCAAGAAAGGCAAAAAGGGTATCATCAAAGCCAACTGAAACGGACAATGACAAATATGCTTTCCGCTGTTTTTTGCTCAGACTTGGCTTTATCGGAAAGGAATATAAGACAGCGAGAAAGATTCTGCTTAGAAATCTGACTGGAAATTCAGCATTTCGCTACGGAGAATAAAGATAAAAAATTACACGGGTGTCGGTGAGAATCGATGCCCTTTTTCTATAAAAAACAGTTGGGGCAACTTGTGGCAGATGATTTAGGTTATTCTTATAGAGCCTATATAGAAAATAACCGATATTACTTGCCACATCCTGCCCCAGTGTGAAAACAGTCGGGATCACGCCCAACGGTTATCATTTTCTTCCTGTATTTTTCTGTGGTAAGAAGTGCGGGATTTTCTACGGTTTCGTTCTTTCTTACATTCTGGATTATCGCAGTATTTTTGGCGGTTACCGTTTTTAATAAACAGTCTACCACAACATTCCCAGGTGGCTATACCCACTCGTTCTGCATAAGCAATTGGATAATCCATAGGGATGGATATATATTGCGACAGGGCGAATCGGGCAGCATCAAAGACAGAGTGAAAGTCTGGCATGACCTTCAATTCACCGTTTTCGTCTAATCCAAGCTTTATAGTCGTTCCATTCATTTTATTTAAATAAGAAGATATTTTGCTAAGATGTGTCTGTGTTGGAAAAGAATTAAAATCTACAAATTCATTTGTCCATGTAATCTGTGCAAGGTCATTGGAAACATCAAGGCGTTCCAGACATTTTTTGAACATTAGAATTACAAGGGTATCCCGATAAAGGGTTTCGAGATCTTTTCGCAGAGTGCGAACATCAAAAGTAAAGTTACCAAGAATATTCGTGGAAAAATCCCAGTATTCCGTATCCTTTTCAATATCCCATTTATATTCTTCAATGCCCTGAGAAGCATAGTATGGATGTGCATAGTGCTGACACCATGAAATGATGTCATCGGCAGCAGAATTATCATCTTTTCCACGAATGTTTTGATATAGGTTATTCAATGAAAGCCACAGTTCATTACCATCTAGGCCATATCCACGCTTGAGTTTTGGAACATCTCCTTCTCCCAGATAGGCGGTTATCATGATTTTCCCATCTTGTTCCTTTTTTTCATAATATTTGAAGGTTGCAGTCAGTCTTGCATCCGCATTCATTTTTCCCAAACTGAAATCTTCGTTCATATTCTACCTCCATTCTTACCGATAGAACCTATTTTTAGCACGAAATCTTACCAATAGAAAATAGTCTTTGGTAATATTATAAAGTATACTGTGATAGAAAACAAGAGCAATTCATATTTGAATCGCAGAGAGGAGGATGGCTATGGATAAGGTCACGATGAGCGTTCAGGAGATGGCAATGCAGATGGGAATCAGCCTGAGTAAAGCATATGCCCTGACCAGAGAAGAGGGTTTTCCAATCGTCCGTGTCGGCAAGCGGGTATTGATTCCGGTTTCTGAATTTAAAGTGTGGTTATCAGCAAGAGCCACTGAAAAGTGATGCACCAAGAAATAAGTGGGAAAGGAGGAGTACAGGATGTACGAGAAGCTTCCAGAAGAACTGAAAAAAGATGGACGGTTTTGTTTATGGAAATACGAAGAAAGAAATGGACGTATAACGAAAGTTCCATATCAAATTAATGGTAAAAAAGCGAGCAGTGCCGATAAAAACACTTTTTCAGATTTTCGAATGGCAGTTAATGCAATGGATGACTATGACGGAATCGGCATGGGTGCGTTCGATGATTTCTGCATGGTGGCTATTGACCACTGTGTATGTGGCGGAAAGCTGACTCGGATGGCTGAAGACATTATAGAGAAAATGGATTCCTATACAGAAATCAGTCCATCTGGCACAGGTGTCCGCATTGTATGTAAGGCATCTTCCCTGTTTTATGATAAGGGCAGATATTACATTAATAATTCCAAAATTGGACTGGAAATTTATGCAGCAGGCGTAACGAAGAAATTCTGTACTCTGACAGGAAATGCAATCCGAAACTGTGGTGTGGAGGAACGAAGCGGTCAACTTGGAATCATACTGGAAACTTATATGCTCCGTCCAATTCTAAAGGAAAAGGACAGAGAACAGGATATTCCCGGCAGTTATTTGTCCGATGATTCAGTAGTTCGCTTGGCATCTGATTCCAGACAGGGCAGAAAGTTCAAATCCTTGTGGAATGGAGAAATTCCTGAAGGCAAATCCCATAGTGATGCGGATATGTCGCTTGCAAGCATCCTTGCATTTTGGTGCGGTGGTGAATTGGAACAGATGGACAGACTGTTCAGAAAATCAGGATTGATGCGTAGTAAATGGGATCGTGTGCAGAGTGGCTCGACCTATGGCGCACTAACACTGGAAAAAGCGGTGGCACAGGCAGTGGAGTTTTACAGACCTTATGCAAGAACATCAGCAGAGAGTGATTTTGATGATATGTTGCAGAAACTGGTGGAATGGAACGTATCTGATAATCGAAGATATCCGTGGAATGACAACGGATCGGGCAGATTATTTGCGGATGTGTATAAAGACATCGCAAGGTATGTGCCAGAAAGAAAAAAGTGGTATGTGTATGACGGAACACGGTGGATTCCAGATATTGGCGGACTGAAAACAATGGAACTTGCAAAATCCCTTGCAGATACTTTAGTAAGATATGCGCTGACAATCGCAGATGAGCGTAGAAGAAAGGATTATCTGGAATATTCTGCAAAATGGCAGAGCCGGAATTACCGTAACACGTATATCAGTGATGCCCAGAGCGTTTATCCGATTGCAATGTCTGAATTTGACCGAAATATTTATTACCTGAACTGCCAGAATGGAACACTGGATTTGCAGACGGGAGAGTTCCACCCGCATACGCCACAGGATAAGCTGACCAAGATTGCCGGAGCAGCCTATGACCCGAATGCCAAAAATCCACGCTTCATCAGATTTATTTCAGAGGTTATGAGTGGGGATAAGGAGAAAGCAAGGTTCATGCAGAAAAGTCTTGGTTACGGCCTGACAGGTGATACTCGCTATGAATGTATGGTTTTCTAATATGGAGCAACCACCAGAAATGGAAAAGGAACACGGATGGAAAGCACGCTTCATGTAATGGGGGGTTACGGCTTGACAGTCCGCCCAGAGACGATTGCTGCAAAGCCGTCTGTCAACAGCCAGAATCCAACAGAGGATATTGCCAGACTTGCGGGAATAAGGTTTGCCAATATTTCAGAGCCAAGACGGGGATTAGTGCTGAATGAAGCGCAAATTAAAAGTATGACGGGAAATGATACTCTGAATGCCAGATTTCTGCATGAGAATAGCTTTGACTTTAAGCCACAGTTCAAGTTGTATGTAAATACGAATTATCTTCCTGCTATTACGGATATGACATTGTTTTCAAGCGGGCGAATTGTGATTATTCCATTTGACAGGCACTTTGAGGAATGGGAACAGGAACAGAATCTGAAAGCTGAATTTTCTAAACCGGAGATAGCAAGTGCTATTCTGAATTGGTTAATTGAAGGATAGACGCTTTTGCAGTAGGAAGGCTTCGATCAACCTACCGCAGTAAAAGATGCTATCATGTCCTATCAGCATGACAGCGATAAGATGCAACTTTTTGTAGAAGAATTTTTGGAGAAAGAAAAGGATGCGGAATGCCGGACTTCTGCGGTGTATCAGGCATACCGCAATTGGTGTAATAATAATGGATATTTTGCAGAGAACAGCCGGAATTTTAATCAGGCACTGCGCACATTTGGGATGGTAGTCAGAAAGCGGCCAAAGGAAGGCAGAGAAAAGACCACACTTTTAACAGGCTATCAGTTAGTGTGCAGAGATTTCCTCTGCTAGAAAGGAGGTACAAATAGGAAAACATAAAGAAGTGTTATCGATGAAATTTGAACCATCGGATTTTTCAACAGACAAGTACAGATGTGTAAATGTTATCAATTTTAGAGATAGAGACCCGGTTATTATTCTGGTAAGCGAAACCTGTGATCCACCTTATTATCGTGTGGTGGATGGGACGATGCAGATGTGTTATTTGTCATATTCCGAAGCAGTAGAGTATTGCAGACAGAGCGGTTATATAGCACAGAAATAAAATTTTTAAGGAGGTTTACTATGATTAACAGTACAGCTTATTATAATGATTTTTGGAATGAAATGAGAGGAATGGAAGTTATTTCAGACAGTCTCAACAATGTTAGGGAAAGCAAAACAAATGCCTGCCCTCTGCCGGAAGAATCTGAGAAAAAATATATGGCAGCGTTAAAAAAGGAAAGTATTGTCCGCCAGCTGGCGACCGTTGTGAACGCTACCAAAAGCGATAGCCGTCTCTGGACTTTTGATTATACGGGACAGGCAGAGTGGAGTGATATAGTCAATCTAGAGGGACTGGATACTGAAGAAGATTTTCAGAGGTTTGATATACAGGCGCATAGATTGTCAGAGTTCATAAAACTTGGATTGGAATTTGCGGCGGATCAGTCCTTTGCTATAGAGGATTATCTTATCGGAAAAATGGCACGATGCTTCGGGACAAGTGAAGAATTGGCGTTTGTTAATGGAACAGGGGAAAATCAACCGATAGGTATTCTGCACGACACTGAAGGGGCAGAAACGGGCGTTACAACGGAGAATGCTTCATCTATCAGCTATGATGAAATTATTAAATTGTACCTGTCCGTGGATAAAAAGTACCGCAAGCATGGTACATGGCTTATGAATGATGAAACGGCTCTGGTGCTTCGAACACTAAAAGATTCTGCCGGAAACTATCTGTGGAAAGATATTAATGAAACTATTTTCTCAAAACCTGTACAGATTGTTGACTCCATGCCGTCCATCGGAAAGGGACAGAAAGTGATTGCATTTGGGGATTTCAGCAATTACTGGTTGGTTCAGAGATTTCCAATGACAATCCGTACACTGAGAGAATTGTTTGCAGTGCGTGGACAGGTCGGATATTTAGGGTGTGAGTATCTGGACGGGAAACTGATCCGTAAGGATGCAGTGAAAGTACTTCAGATGGCAGCAGACTAAGATGCCGTAGCTGTTTTATGGAAGGAGGATTGCACATGACAGTAGAAAAACATGATACTTCTGGAAGTATGGAAAATGCACTTGTCCCTGTAAGTGAAAAGTACACTCTGACAATCAAAGAAGCTGCATCGTATTTTAACATCGGTACGAAGAAAATGCGTAGACTGGCAGAAGACAACAGGGGAAGATTTGCGGTATTTAGCGGAAACCGATATCTGATTATCCGTCCGCAATTTGAAAAATTTATCAGTGCTTCGTCTGAGATATAATTACATTTGTTTGCCGAAAGTAGTTGATATTATCAGCGTTTAGAGTGATATATGGTATGACCCAGATGGGCAACCATATATCACGATTGGAGGGATGAAAGTGAAAGTAGATTTATCACAGAAGGATGTGCTGAATCCACTGGAAACGATTGAGTTATTCGTCCTCAGCCGAAGGAAATTTTATGATTTGTTAAAACACAATAAGGGACTAAAATTCTTGGCAAAGTACGGGACACGTAACCTAATCATCCGAACAGAATTTGAAAAGTATTTACAGGCACATCCAGAATTACGAAGGAGGGGTACGAATGGCAATGAGGAGAGATTCTAAACACAGGGTACTTCGGAGAGGAGAATCCATCAGACAGGATGGGCGGTATCAGTTCAAGTACCATGTGAATGGGAAAGCACATTTTGTGTACAGTTGGAGGCTTGAGCCGACCGACAAACTGCCCGTAGGGAGAAAACCATGCCTTTCCTTACGGGAACTGGAAAAGCAGATAGGATATGACTTGGATAATCGGCTTGACCCTGTAGGCAAAAATATCACGGTGAATGAACTTGTGGACAGATACCTTGCAACCAAAACAGGGGTAAAATATAACACCCAGATGAATTACAATTTTGTAAAAAATATTTTGAAAGCGCATCCGTTTGGTGATACCAAGATTTCAAGGGTAAAGACATCCGATGCAAAGCTTTTTCTGATTAAGTTGCAACAGGAGGATGGCAGAGGTTACAGTTCTGTAAAGACAATTAGGGGTGTTTTAAGACCTGCGTTTCAGATGGCGGTGGATGACGATGTTCTGAATAAAAATCCATTTGGATTTCAGTTGGCGGGTGTGGTAGTCAATGACAGTGTAACCAGAGAAGCTATTACAAAAGAACAAATGAATAAGTTCTTGAAATTCGTGCATGATGATAATGTGTACTGTAAATATTATGAGGTGATTTATATTCTCTTTCACACAGGAATGCGAATTTCGGAATTCTGCGGATTGACAATTAGCGATATTGATTTGGAAAATAATATCGTAAACATTGACCACCAGTTGCAGAGAACTTCGGATATGAAGTACATTCTAGATACTACCAAAACTGATGCAGGAACAAGAAAACTGCCGATCACACAGGATGTGGCAGATTGTTTTCGGTCAATCCTTGAAGATAGGAAGAAGCCGAGATATGAGAAAATGATAAAAGGGCATACGGGATTTCTGTTTCTTGACAAGAACGGAAATCCAGAAGTAGCAATGCACTGGCAACATCGACTCAATCACATGGTAAAGCGTTATAATGATATTTACAGAGTGCAGATGCCGAACATCACACCGCATGTATGTAGACACACCTACTGTTCCAATATGGCGAAGTCGGGCATGAATCCCAAAACTTTGCAATACTTGATGGGACATTCGGATATAAGCGTTACAATGAACACCTATACCCATTGGGGACTGGAA
>ENA-OQKF01001013-OQKF01001013.1-human-gut-metagenome-genome-assembly--contig:-NODE-1013-length-13871-cov-3.222206_pt1 | contig 13871 bp, 15 predicted proteins | sample MGYA00242617_ERZ504784 | MGnify/ENA primary metagenome ERZ504784 (study PRJEB26092, sample SAMD00036364) | human gut metagenome | host: Homo sapiens | study: EMG produced TPA metagenomics assembly of... | reverse complement strand
CTCTTTCTTAACCCATACACTCACGAACCCGCGCTACGCGCTATCTCGCCCTGCTTCGCATGGCTGTTCGTTCGTTAATGGCGCAAGAAAAGTAAATGTCTGCTTCGCAGCCGCTTCCTTTTCTTTTGCGCTCATTATATCATCTATATAATCTTATAAACTTTGAAAAAATATTCAATTATTTTACTTCCACTTATTTATTATGATAATTTAACACACATTCTTAACGTACGGACGACAGCCTATATAAGAAATGCACTTGAAGTTTGATTGTGATAGTTCTTAGTCTTTCCCTTAGTCAACCAGCTAGCTTCGTACATGGATGTACGAAGCGGCGAAGCCGCGCCAGTCGCCAAGGTCATATCAGGAATATGACTTTGGCTCGTTGCTCGCGTAAATCAAAGCTTCTGGCATTAAACATGGTGTGCAGAACTGCCTGTAGCTTATATTTGTCGTCCGTTCGTCACCAACTAATATTCAATTAAATCAAGGGGACGAAAAAAGGGCTTCCGAGGAATCTCGGAAACCCTTAAAATTACTGTATTAAATAACAATTATTCAATAATTGTAGCAACAGCACCAGAACCAACTGTTCTACCACCCTCAGGCTATATGAATAGCGTTTTTTGATATATTTTCTATGCTTTTTATGGCTAAAATCTGCATATTTTCTTTAGTTTTAGCCGTCTTATTTTTATTTGCATGATTTCTTGGCACCGTTTTGGCACCGGAATACATCTCTTAACCAAACTGAAAGTTTCACTTTCTCCACATAACTAAAAATCATTTGTCAATTTCCTTATCATACACCTTTTTCGAATATATAACTGCTACAACCGTTGCTAATAATAAATAAATCAACATAAATATTGTCCCAGTCATTCCACTTGTATATATAGATGTAATGATAGTCAATAGACCGGTAACAATAATACATATTGCACCAAAGCGATTACTCTTTCTCCACGTATCGTCATTATGCATACTCCAAACGGTTCGAAGTCCTACTACCGCATTTCGTTTTGCTTTTGTCATAAAATTTCCTAATACAATAAACAGAATGCCACATAAAATACAGGAAACTTTTGCAATATCAATAGTAGCCTGAGAACTACCCGTATTTGCTTGTATCCATGAAGAGTAAAGAATAAAACAGTGCATAATACCGAACATTATAGCCTGCGAAAGTCCTACAACACACAATACTTTTGCAGAAGATTTTGCTTCCATTTGTTCCTTTTCAGTTTTTGCTGTTATTGATTTTTTTTCAAATACATTGATTAGCAACTGCCAAAATAGTGTAATAAACAAAATTATTATCGGAAAAATAAGACTTTCTGTTTTACTTCCCCATCTGTCAGTATTTCCCTCCAAATCATGATGCATAGGTATAACATCCGGCATAAACTGTAGTACCACACTTGTGACTACAACTGGAATCATTGCTACTATCCACATTATTTTTTTCATCTCTTTTTTCCTCCAAACTGATTAACCCATATAATTAATTCATCAAAAACTGTAGTATTGATTTCGTAATAAACAAAGTTTTTTTCTTTATATTCAGATACTAAATCAGCACTCTTTAATAGTTTCAAATGATAAGAAAGTGCCGCTGGTGTAATTTGCAATTCTTCCGCAATCTCTCCGGCATTTAATCGTCCATTCTTTAGCATCGTAAGAATATCTCTTCTTTGACTGTCTGCTAACACTTTAAAAATATTTGTTTCTCCCATATCTCTTACCTATTTAAAATTTTCTTTAAATAAATATTAACACACCTTTCTTTAATTTACAAGCGGTATTTAAAAATATTTTTAAATAGTAAAACACGCTGAAAAACCAACGTGTCTATTCTATCGATATAAAAAAATAACTAACCAGCAGTAAACTTCAAAGTTTTCTCTTAGTCCAAAATGAATATATCATACCAGAAGTTATTTTACACCAAGAATTCATGAATGCGGAGCTTTACGCTCCGCACCCACACTACACATATATCAGCTCTTTTAATACATTTTCCTCTGCCGAACTTCGCACATTATTCATTAGCCCTACCCACTTCATTTGATCGGAAGTTTTCAATTCTTCTGTAATTCCTGCTTCTGCTTTTATCTGCTCCATAAGAAGCTCCATTCTCTCATAACACTCCCCGTCTACCTTCATTTCTAATTTTGTTACAATTTTTGCATTTTTATATTGTACGAATTTCGTACATTTATATTAACACCATATATCTCATATGTCAGCACTTTGTAAATTCATCTTTATGTTTTTCGTAATTTTTCTTTGTATGAATATAGGAGGTCATATGTAGGCGATGGAAAGAAATTGAAAGAAATACTTGATAGTAAAGGCACAAATATACGTCAAATTGCAAAAGCAACCAGAATCAGCGCCACAACACTCTATTCTATTATTCAAAAGAATTCTAATATTAGATTTAATTTTGCACTTCGATTGGCAAATGAATTAGAAATTAACATAAATGATCCATGGTACGAGACAAATGCCTATTCTTCCAGTGCTACTTTACAATCAAAAATGAATACTATTTCATCTGCCTATTCTGAATTAAGCAAAAGCAGATCAGAATATGTACAGTTTTATATGAAAAATCATGAGCAGATTCCAACATGGATTATGATAAATGTTGTGAATTTCTCTACTTTTATTGATGTTCTTCATAACAGTAAGACAAATGTAACCAACGCTATTTGCAAACTATATTCTATGTATGATGACAATAATTTACCAAATGTTAAACTATTGATTGGTAGTTTGCATTGGTTGCGAAGAGTACGGAATTCTTGTGCACATAATGAACGTGTTTATTGCATTCACCAAACGCAAGCGCGTAACAATTCTGCAAGTGGTCGTATATTAGACCCTTATTATACACAGCTTCCCACATCATACAGTAGATGTACCGAAAAAAATATTTTCGATATTCTCGTATACTTTAAATATTTTCTTCCCACAGAAGAATTCACACCAATGATTATAGAATTAAAAAATATGTTAATAGAATTGCAAAACACTTTGCAGACAAATGCATTTGACAATGTCAGAGGTCAGATGGGAATAAAAAATTTGAATGTTCTCGATGCATTAATTGCCTTACCAAAATCCAAAATTGAGTACCACAAATTCGATACTTTATAACTTATTTTCCAAGAAAATCATATAAACTCTTGTCATAAATTTGTAAATGTGGTAATATACTAACACAGAGAGAGCCATATTGATTATGGCTGAAAAACACTCATGCACTTATGTGTATGGGTGTTTTTTACTTTACCTCAATTTATTTATTTCAAAAATTTTCGGCATCGTTTTGACACCATTCACACCCCTTTTTCACTTATTTAGGGACAAAAAAAGGGCTTCCGAGAAAATCTCGGAAACCCTTAAAATTACTGTATTAAATAACAATTATTCAATAATTGTAGCAACAGCACCAGAACCAACTGTTCTACCACCCTCACGGATTTTTTAAGAAAAGATTTATTGTGAAAGTCCCTATTTATCTGGATTTGTTATATAAATATCACCTTATCTTATTCGTATTATTTCATTTATTTTTTTTATGGTACCATATTAGTACCATATTTACCTATACATATGTTCAAGAGTGCAAGGATGCAAGAATGTACATCTATAATAATTGCACTCTTAATATATGTATTATTTATTTTGATTTTTCTATGCTTACATTCACTTTTTATCTGTATTTGCAAATAAAAAACATACTATTTTCTAGCTACGTTATAATCATTTCTTCTGTTGAATGTGCATCACATCCGTATATAATTCTGGTATTGGGATTCACTAATTTCCAGAATTCTTCTCTATATATACCTTTCTTTCCCATTGAGCTATAATTTTTTTCCAAATATATACTATCCCCAGCAGCTTCAATTAATTTCCGTGAATATATAGACATTCTTTCAGACCAGACAGTTTCTTTCTTAAATGCTCTGTCAGGATGAGCCACAACATCAAACACTCCCATATCAAGTCCTTCAAGCATAGCCTCAACCAATCCAACATATTCCTGCTCAGGCTTCTCCATAAAACTGTATATTCCCTTTGATATCTCATAATGATGCTGCCCTAATATCATCAGTTCAATATTATCATTTTCTTTAAGTTCCTTATAATAATCCCTAAATGATGGCATATATTCTACTTCTAAACCTATATGTACATCTATCGCCCCGGCATATTTTTGTTTCAAGTCACTCAATGATAATAAATATTCATCAAGCTGGCAATATTTCATTCTTCCTGTGAATGTATCACCTGGAAATGGTGTATGATCCGTAAATGTTATGCTTTCTGCTCCCAACTCGATAGCCTTTTTCACATATGCCTCGTCTGATTCACTCGATGCATGTCCACATCTATATGTATGAATATGAAAAATGTATTTATTATTTATCTCCATCTGTTTTATTTAATTCCTCTTAATTAATTTCATTCATTATTATTGGTTCTTATTTTACACTTTATTATTCTAATATATATTATAATATATATTATTGTTCTTTATTTTTATATTTACTTCCTACTTACTTGTTTTGTTAACATAAAATGGCTTTAAATTTAAATTTTTCTATTCAACTCTGCCATTTTTATTATATATCTCTATGTATAATTGCAGCATAAAGCGAGGGCAAGATACGTATTTTTGACACTCCCCATGTCTAAAGACAGGGGATTCTTGGTAGCTGCCGAAAAGTATCGGCTGACCAGTTCATTTCTGATAGGTCGTACTCCAAGTCAGGGCTGTGCCATCAGCCCTCGTAGAGCAGAACATATAGTTCTCTACGCAGTTTGTCTGTTACCAACAAACTCAGTTGAGTTGCAGATATTCATAGCACCCAAAAGGTCTCTATGAATACGGAATCCACATTTACAGGTATAGTCTCTATCATCAGCATGATGAACATGTCCGCAAACTGGACATGTCTGGCTTGTGTATGCCGGATTTACATACTCAACGGATATGCCTGCTAACTTTGCTTTATACTCTATAAACTTTGCAAGTCTATAGAATGACCATGTATGCAGACTGTGATTGTTTTTACGACTTTTTCTTGTCGTAGAGCGAATGTTTTGCAGCTGCTCTAACTTAATTACTTTAACATTGTGAGCGACTGCCGTTTCTACAATGTCGTGGCTTAACTTATGGTCGATATCACGCATTATGCGCTGTTCTTTATCGTTTATACGCTTAACAGCCTTAGTCTTTTTAGAGGTCTGCAGTTTCTTACGGAGATAAGCATAATGTCTACGCATATACTTGTTCTTACGACCATTGCCGTAGAACTTAACAGAACCATCAGAACAGTATGAAACAGCAGGACACTTGATGCCTAAATCTATACCCATGGCATTGCCATCTGATTTAAGTTCAGGTTCTGCAACCTCGTATATGATTTGAGCAACAAGGGTATGGTTCTTAGTCACGATACGCATAGTTCCAAACTTTGCATTGACGAATAATGCTTTCTGATGGTCTGTGAGTTTAACTGAAACAGAAATACGCTTTGAATTTCCGTTAATCATTACCGGAAATTCAATACAGTTGTCTCCGACTTTGAAATTCTGGTTGTTAATATAACAGCATGACTTCTTCAATATCGGAAGGCTTGGAGCATTTACTCTGATACCTGAACCACGCTTTTTGAAACATCTGTTTTTGATAACAGCCTGACGACAGTATTTGTAGTGCTTCTTTACAATGGATTTTGCATCACGAATACACTGGTTTGTCAAAGCACTTGGCAGGTTGACACTTACATCAGCAGTAGTAGTCTTTGCAATAGAATGACCACTTACTGCATCAGAAACAAGACTATTAACAGTATAAATGTATTCTGTCATAGTCTGGGCGATTAAGGATTTCTGATATTCAGTTGGATATACTTTCACTGTTTCTGAAAGTTGCATTATACCACCACCTAAACATATTTCTGATTCTCAATGTATTGTTTGATTACAGCAAGTGGAGCACCACCAACTGTAGACACAAAATAACTGTTAGTCCAAAGGCTTGGAAGTCTTGATTTAAGCCAAGGGAATTCCTCTCTCAAAATACGAGATGAATAGCCTTTGATTTGCTTAACGGCTTTATGAATACCGAACTGAGGGTCTACTTCCATAAGCAGATGCACATGGTCTGGCATGATTTCCATTTCTATAATTTCGACATTAAGCTGTTCGCATGTTTGTTGTATCAGCTCCTTTAAGCGAACATCAACACCGTTTATTAAAACAGAGCGCCGATACTTTGGACAAAAAACCACATGATACTTGCAGGAATAAACCACATTATTGTTAGATTTATACTTCATATAAATATTATACATCTCAAAGCTATCTAATGCAATATACGATTGGATATTTTTGAAAAACTGATTAAACAAAAAAGTCGCCTTATATCCCCATAACTAAAGTAAGGGGCTTTACGGCGACATTAGGTAATACAAATACCAACCGATACACTGATGTCTTGCTAGGGGATTCACCTAAAACCCTTAAATATATTGGGAATTAAAAATGTAAATATCTATCCACTCAAAAATAATATATATAATAATATATATTATCAAAATATTACAAATTGACAATGTTCATTATACCATTTTGAATAACAATCTGATATAATAAGCAAGTTGCTACCCCTATAATGGCAAAGAAAGGGGGGTTGACTTACGGAAGATATACTCATATCTTTTATCATTTCAATTATGGCAAGTGTAGTTGCCTACTACATTTGCAAATGGTTAGATAGAAATGATTAATCAGCAACTAACCTAAGGGAATAAGCCACCTTACCAAAACGGAATAGAAAAAGCCACGAGGTGCGAACTCGTGGCTTTTTTGTTGCCCTTACGGACTACTCATATCTTTTTTGCCTAGGCATATTATAGCATATGCCTTTCTTTGATTCAATATACATATTGTAATTATTTATATATTTTATTGGGGCTTAATTTCTTTAATGACTTGATTATATCTTATTCTCATATTCTAGATTTCTGCTTTTTTCCATATCCAACCATTTTTTCTCTTGTATGATTTTATATTCATTTGCTTTTTATAATTTTTTAGCGTTCTCTCTGATATTCCCTGCTCTTTCGCATTTCTTAATATAACATCTGCATTAACTTCTCCATTAGACAATTCATCCTCAATAAATTTTTTTACATTAATCTTATTAGATGAATAACCCTGTAGTAATTCATCTACTCTAATATCTGTCTCTCCGATAATATCAACTCCACTTTCTTCATCTATATTAAATGCAACCGCCCTTCCTTCTTTTGCCAAACTATTTTTGTCCTGCACCATTATTCTTGTTTCTGGATTTTCTCTCATTCTACCTACAATAAGAACCGAACGCGCAGCAGCTTGTATATCTATTGTCCCTAAACCTCTGTACGTAGATTTAGACATGGATGCCTTATTCATATGTCCAATTAAAATAACAGCGCAATTATACTTTTCTGCTATTTCTGATAATTTTTTAAATATAGGACGAACTTCATTAGCTCTATGCATATCTACATTTGCGCCTATATACGCCTGTATAGGATCTAATATAATTAATTGAGCTTTTGTCTTTATTATAGCCTCTTCAAGCCTTGAATCATTCATAAAAATAATTTCGAGGCACTCTACCATTTACAATAATATAGCCGTTTTTAGATAATTCTTCATTCATTTGTTTAATCAGCTTGTAGGCATGTGGCTTACTTATCCCTAATTCATTAACATTCTTGTGCATTCATCATATATCCCATATATTTATTTCCTTTCTGTTATTCTTTATTGTATCTTTTTATTCATTTGAATAATTTTATAATTTATGCTATTATATATAAATCAAGAGTGCATATTTCCCACATATACCTTCTTGCACTCTTGCACCCTTAAAGGAAATGGTGACTATTATGAGCTATGGAGCACGATTAAAAGAAATATTAAAAGAAAAAAATATGAGTGTTAAAGAATTATCTAAAAAAGCAAATATTAACCAAAGCACTCTATATACAATAATTAGACGTGATACTTCTATTCGTTACGACCACGCAATCCGAATAGCATCAATCTTGGATATTGATGTTTCAGAAATATGTAAAATCAACCCCTATGACGTAGGTGAAACACTACCTAAATTAATATCTGAATTTGGCGGACTACTTACACAGGTAAACAAAAATAGCTATGAAAAATATAGATTGGATTCTGTCCTTAATCTATTTGACTATCAGGACTTTCCAAAAATTGATCAATTATTATGTAATTTTTTTACTCTATCAGATGAAGGGAGAAATGATTTGTTCAATTATATTTCCTTTTTAAACACATCAAAAAAAGATTCAAAACGAGAAAAAATTATGCAGAATATAGAACAAAATAAATAAAATCGTACCATTTTAGTACCGCTACTACATGTAGTGGTACTTTTTTATAAAAAAAGGGCTTCCGAGGAATCTCGGAAACCCTTAAAATTACTGTATTAAATAACAATTATTCAATGATAGTTGCAACAGCACCAGAACCAACTGTTCTACCACCCTCACGGATAGCGAAACGAAGACCCTGCTCCATAGCTACGTTATGGATAAGTTCAACTGTCATTTCTACGTTATCACCAGGCATGCACATTTCTGTACCAGCTGGAAGTTCGCAAACACCAGTAACATCAGTTGTTCTGAAGTAGAACTGTGGTCTGTAGTTGTTGAAGAATGGAGTATGACGTCCACCTTCGTCCTTTGTTAATACGTAAACCTGAGCTGTAAACTTGTGGTGTGGTGTGATTGAACCTGGCTTACAAAGAACCTGTCCTCTCTGGATCTCATCTCTCTGAACACCTCTAAGAAGAGCACCAATGTTATCTCCTGGTTCTGCTTCATCAAGGAGCTTTCTGAACATTTCGATACCAGTTACAACAACCTTACGGATGTCTTCGTGGATACCAACGATTTCAACTTCCTCGTTAACCTTAAGAACACCTCTTTCTACTCTACCAGTAGCAACTGTACCACGACCTGTGATAGAGAAGATATCTTCGATAGGCATAAGGAATGGCTTATCTGTATCTCTCTGTGGATCTGGAACATACTCATCGATTGTGTGCATAAGTTCAAGAATCTTGTCACCCCATTCGCTGCTTGGATCTTCAAGAGCCTTAAGAGCTGATCCCTGGATGATTGGTGTATCATCGCCTGGGAAATCATATTCGTTAAGAAGTTCTCTGATTTCCATATCAACTAATTCAAGAAGTTCTGGATCATCAACCATATCACACTTGTTCATGAATACTACTACGTAAGGAACGCCAACCTGACGAGCAAGAAGGATATGCTCTCTTGTCTGAGCCATAACACCATCAGTAGCAGCAACAACAAGGATAGCACCATCCATCTGAGCTGCACCAGTGATCATGTTCTTTACATAATCGGCATGGCCTGGACAGTCAACGTGTGCGTAATGTCTCTTTTCTGTTTCGTACTCAACGTGAGCTGAAGAAATTGTGATACCTCTTTCGCTTTCTTCTGGAGCCTTATCGATATTTTCGAATGCAACAGCTTCACCTGTACCAAGTCTCTCATGAAGAGTCTTTGTGATAGCAGCTGTAAGAGTTGTCTTACCGTGATCTACGTGTCCAATTGTACCAATGTTGCAATGTGGTTTTGTTCTTTCAAATTTAGCCTTTGCCATTGTTTAAAATCCTCCTAATTTAAATAGAATAATCGTCTGCAATGCAGACTTCTCATAGCTGAAATCTATTATATTATTTTTTCAAGAATATTTCAACCATATTTTATATAAAAGCATTGTAAACTAATACTTTTATATGAATTAAGTGATATATTTACATATTCTAACCAGCTTAAACCAGATATAGACATAAATACATCATATATTTATTACTGCGAAATACATTATACTATATTTCGCAGTAATTAAATTATCGTTTGATTATACTAAGCTAGATTATTTTGCTCTTGAAGCAATAACCTTATCCTGAACTGACTTAGGAGCCTGTTCATACTTATCGAAGAACATAGAGTAGTTACCACGACCCTGTGTCTTAGAACGAAGGTCTGTAGCATATCCGAACATCTCTGAAAGTGGAACGAATGCTTTAATCATCTTACCACCACTGATGTCTTCCATACCTTCAATACGTCCTCTACGAGCGTTGATATCACCAATAACATCACCCATATATTCTTCTGGCATAGTAACTTCAACCTTCATGATAGGCTCAAGAAGAGCTGGAGCTGCCTTAGCCATAGCATCCTTGAATGCCATAGAACCAGCAATGTGGAATGCCATTTCTGATGAATCGACTTCATGGTAAGATCCATCATAAATATCTGCTCTAAGTCCGAGAACTGGGAATCCAGCTAAGATACCTGAGTTAGCTGCTTCTCTGATACCATCAGCAACTGAAGGAATGTATTCCTTAGGAATAGCACCACCAACTACTGAAGACTCACAGAAGAGAACTGGAGGCTCATTAATTAATACTGTATTCTTTGTCTCAACATCAAACTTATCAACGTTAGCTTCAAGTGGAGTGAAACGTACTTTACAGTGACCATACTGACCACGACCACCTGACTGCTTAGCATACTTGCTATCAACATCAACGGCCTTAGTAAAGCACTCTCTGTAAGCAACCTGAGGTGCACCTACGTTAGCTTCAACCTTGAATTCACGAAGAAGTCTGTCAACGATGATATCAAGGTGAAGTTCACCCATACCAGCGATGATTGTCTGACCTGTTTCCTGATCTGTATGAGCACGGAAAGTAGGATCTTCTTCAGCAAGCTTTGCTAAAGCTTCACCCATCTTACCCTGGTCATTCTTAGTCTTTGGCTCAATAGCAAGCTCGATAACTGGCTCTGGGAATTCCATAGACTCTAAGATAACTGGATGTGCTTCATCACAGATAGTATCACCTGTAACTGTAATCTTAAGACCTACTGCAGCAGCGATATCTCCTGAGTAAACCTTATCAATTTCTTTTCTCTGGTTGGCATGCATCTGAAGGATACGTCCAACTCTTTCTTTCTTATTCTTATTAGCATTAAGTACATAAGAACCTGCGTTTAATGTACCAGAGTAAACTCTGAAGAATGCTAACTTACCAACGAATGGATCTGTCATAATCTTGAATGCAAGAGCTGAGAATGGCTCTTCATCAGATGACTTTCTTACTACTTCGTTACCGTCTTCATCAACACCTGTGATATCAGGGATATCAGTAGGAGCTGGCATGTACTCGATAACTGCATCAAGAAGCTTCTGAACACCCTTGTTCTTATAAGCTGTACCGCAAAGACAAGGAATAGCTGTACCTTCAATAGTACCCTTTCTTAAAGCTGCCTTTAATTCAGGAATTGTAAGTTCTTCATCGTTAAAGAACTTCTCCATAAGGTCTTCATCAAGTTCAGCACACTGCTCAACAAGCTTGTCATGATATTCCTGTGCCTGATCAGCTAAATCAGCAGGAATCTCACCAACCTGGATGTCATCACCCTTATCACCGTTGAAGATATAAGCCTTCATCTCGAATCAGTCGATAATTCCCTGGAAATCATCTTCCTTACCAATAGGAATCTGTACGAGTACTGGATTCTTACCAAGCTTTGTAATAAGCTGGTTGCATGATCCGAAGAAATCAGCGCCCATCTTATCCATCTTGTTCATGAATGCCATACGTGGTACGTTATACTTATCAGCCTGACGCCATACGTTTTCTGACTGTGGTTCAACACCGTTCTGTGCATCGAATACACCAACAGCACCATCAAGTACTCTAAGTGAACGCTCAACTTCTACTGTGAAGTCAACGTGTCCTGGAGTATCGATAATGTTAATACGATATTCTGGCTGTGTCTTATCTGGCTTACCTTCTTTTTCAGGTGTCCAGTGACATGTTGTAGCAGCTGAAGTAATTGTGATACCTCTTTCCTGCTCCTGCTCCATCCAGTCCATAGTAGCAGTACCTTCATGAGTATCACCAATCTTGTGATTAACACCAGTATAATAAAGGATACGCTCTGTTAATGTTGTTTTACCAGCATCAATATGAGCCATGATTCCGATATTTCTGGTTCTCTCTAATGGATATTCTCTTCCAGCCATGGATAAAACCTCCTATAATTATTATTAGAATCTGTAATGAGCAAAAGCCTTGTTTGCCTCTGCCATCTTGTGCATATCTTCTTTTCTCTTAACTGATGCACCTGTGTTATTAGCTGCATCAAGAATCTCGTTAGCGAGTCTTTCTTCCATAGTCTTCTCGCCTCTTGCTCTTGAGAATGCTGTCATCCAACGAAGAGCTAAAGCCTGTCTTCTATCTGGCTTAACTTCGATAGGTACCTGGTATGTTGCACCACCGATACGTCTTGCCTTTACTTCGAGAACTGGCATGATATTGTTCATAGCCTCTTCGAATACTTCTAAAGCAGGTCTTTCAGTCTTTGCTGCGACTCTGTCAAATGCTCCATATACAATCTTCTGAGCTACTCCTCTCTTACCATCAAGCATAATGTTGTTGATAAGCTTAGTAACCACCTTGTTATTGTAAATAGGATCTGCTAATACATCTCTTTTCTGAGTATGTCCTTTACGTGGCACGGTTCTTCCCTCCTTAACATTGTATTGTCGTTATCATTTCGCACTAATGAACGCCTAACAGCCTCATCAGCCTTCAACTAACGACGTTTCATTAATTCATAGGTACTCACAAATTAAATTGTGTTCGGGCCGTATATCTTAAACCTGCAACCTTCGGATTAATCTAACTCCGGCACTTTTAATTTAATTGTTCGTAAATTATTGTATGCAATAATCTGCAAATATTCTGATTCACCTTGTAAATCAATCACAGACTTATGATGTTTAATTCTTTATGAATTATTGAGCATCCTTAGGTCTCTTAGCACCGTACCTAGAACGTGCCTGTCTTCTCGTTGCTACACCTGCTGTATCAAGTGTACCTCTGATGAGATGATATCTTGTACCTGGTAAATCCTTAACTCTACCACCTCTGATAAGAACAACGCTATGTTCCTGAAGATTGTGGCCTTCACCTGGAATATATGAAGTAACTTCGATTCCATTAGAAAGACGTACTCTGGCGATCTTTCTAAGAGCTGAGTTAGGCTTCTTAGGTGTTGCTGTCTTAACAGCTGTACAAACACCTCTCTTCTGTGGTGCAGATACATCTGTAGCCTTCTTCTGAAGTGAGTTATATCCCTTCTGAAGAGCTGGAGCTGTAGACTTCTTAACTGTTGACTTTCTTCCCTGTCTTACTAACTGGTTAAATGTTGGCATTCCTTTTTCACCTCCCGGAATTAGAATAATGAATGGTTGCACTTAGTATAATAACTAAGAAATAAGTGTGAGCCAGCTTTATAAGCTGCCCAATCTATATTTACGTGCATAAAAAAGAGCTTGCTTTTTCGCACGCTTAATTAGTATATATTTTAATTTAAAATTCGTCAAGTATTTTACCAAAAAAAAGAAAGCAAAAAATTTTGCTTAAAAATATATTAGTGATTTTAAAAAAGCAGGAGACTCTTCATCTCCTGCTTTCTGTTATATTTATGATGTAAAGCCTTTATCTGAATGATTACTCTTCTGTAACCTCATCTTCAGCTTCCTGTATATCAGCATCCTCAGTAAAATCAAGAGTTTCCTCTCCATCCTCTGTGAAGCTTAATATCTCATCTTCTTCAAGTTCATCATAAGCTGCAGCTGTATCAAGCTCTACGTTCTGATATCTCTTCATACCAGTACCAGCTGGAATAAGCTTACCTATGATAACATTTTCC
>ENA-OQKF01001004-OQKF01001004.1-human-gut-metagenome-genome-assembly--contig:-NODE-1004-length-14037-cov-3.398778_pt1 | contig 14037 bp, 11 predicted proteins | sample MGYA00242617_ERZ504784 | MGnify/ENA primary metagenome ERZ504784 (study PRJEB26092, sample SAMD00036364) | human gut metagenome | host: Homo sapiens | study: EMG produced TPA metagenomics assembly of... | reverse complement strand
GTAAATGGTGGGAAATCCTGTATGGCTGGTTTTGTGCTGAAAAAAACGTTGTCAGATAACGGCGGTGTAACTCGTGGTATCCGCAAAATGGATGAGCAGAATAATCTGACTGAGGTTGTGGAAACAAAGAATATTGTTAAGACTGCAGAAGGTGCAATGGCAGATGGTGTAGCTCTGGATACAGATTCTCTTGTTTCTATGAATATGTGGGGATTAACACCAGACTTTTTGAAGACACTGGAAACTGGTTTTGCCCGGTTTTTTGAAAAAGAAGTTCCAGCTGATCCGCTGAAAGCTGAGTATCTGATTCCGACTTTTATCGGAGAATTACTGGCTGAAGGAAAAATGGATGTGAAAGTGCTGCGTACCAATGATACCTGGTATGGAATGACTTATAAGGAAGATGTCATGGCTGTCAGGGACAGCTTTAAAGAAATGTTTGAAAAGAGAATATATAAGGCAGATTTGTTTTCGGATCTGTGATATACTGGAGCCATGGGAAATCACCGTGGCTTTATGTTTTATATTACGAGAGAAGGGAATATTGTGGAGGCTGGAGATATAGAGTCTGCTTGGCTGGAAAAACTGAAATAAAACATATCAAAAACTAAGAAAAGGAGAACGAAAAAAATGGAAGAAGTAGAGAAATTCTTAAAAGAGGCTGAAACATATTACCTGGCAACGGTCGAGGGCGACCAGCCGAGAGTGCGCCCGTTTGGCACGGCACACATTTTTGAAGGCAAGCTGTACATCCAGACTGGTAAGAAGAAAGATGTTTCCAAGCAGCTGCACGCAAACCCGAAAGCAGAGTTGTGTGCATTCAAAGGCGGCGAGTGGATTCGCGTTGCGGGCGAGTTGGTAGAAGATGATCGTGTAGAAGCGAGAGAATCTATGCTGGATGCCTATCCGAGTTTGAAGAAAATGTATGCTGCAGATGATGGCAATACTGAGGTGTTCTACTTCAAGAATGGTGTGGCTACCATCAGTTCGTTTACCCATGAGCCGAAAGTAATCAAGTTTTGATAATGTTGCCGTGTGTGAAACACGGGCTCCAATCTGAGTCCGAAACACACACGGCATATTTTGAATACCGACATATAGTTTATAACGAAAATAAAAGAAATCTGGTGAGATGATACAGAACAGCATTGATACAGGACAACTGTATCCGTACAAAGAGCTGGCAAGTCAGTCAGACTTCGACCGATTCTAAGGACTATATCATTGGTTCGTGTAAGTACAGAAATGAGAAAATTGACGTGGATGAGCTCGACTTGATTCGGGATTATGCCTCAGTTTTCGGAAAAGGTAACAACTATCACTACTATATTTTCTCGAAAGGTGGATTCACAGAGGGACTTCTTCAGGCACAAGAGCGAGGTGAAGTTCGGCTGATAACGCTGGAAGACTTTTACAAGTAAGAAATGGACAATTGATTTGTAAACGTTGTTTTTCACAAAATTATTGAGACCAAAAAGTTTTCATGATATCATTATTGGTAGAAAATAGTGATACTGTGGAAGCTTTTTTATATAGGGAGTGTGTGATAGATGGGAAGATTTGTGAATCCGGACAACAGTGCTTTTTAGGCTGCTTTGAATTCCAGAATTTATGTAGATAAAACTGGTATGATCGAATATATGAATCGCGTTCTGGAGACTACAGATGCGTATATTTGCAACAGCCGCCCCAGGAGATTTGGGAAATCCTATGCGGCGAATATGCTTGCAGCATATTACAGCAAAGGTGCAGATTCTGAGATGATGTTTTCCGACCTTTCAATAGGAAAAACACAGGATTTCAAAAAGTATCTTAACAAATATGATGTAATTCACATTGATATCCAGTGGTTTCTGGCAAATTGTGAAGATAAGAACAAAGTGGTACAGTTTATTACAAAAAGCGTACTGGACGAGTTGCGCGAAATTTATCCAGAGTGTTTGGTTCTCCAAGAGGGTTCTTTGTCTGATGCGCTTTCAAGAGTTAAAAATCAAACAGGACAGAAATTTGTCATTATTATTGATGAATGGGATGTTTTGATTCGAGATGAAGCGCAGAATCAGGCTGTACAGGAAAATTATATTAATTTCCTGAGAGGACTGTTTAAAGGTACTGAGCCAACTAAATATATTGCTCTCGCATATCTGACAGGTATCCTTCCAATCAAAAAAATGAAAACCCAGTCAGCACTAAATAATTTTGATGAGTTTACTATGCTTAGTGCAGGCAATATGGCGCCTTATGTCGGTTTCACAGAAAGTGAAGTGAAGATGCTTGCAAAAAAATATCATCAGAATTACGAAAAGGTCAAAAGGTGGTATGATGGTTATCTCCTAAATGAGCATCAAATATATAATCCACGGGCGGTTGTGGGAGTTATGCTAAATGGCGAATTTAAGAGCTACTGGTCAGAGACTGCTTCTTACGAGACAATCGTGCCGTTGATCAATATGGGTTTTGATGGCTTGAAGTCTGCTGTTATCGAAATGTTATCAGGCGATGAAGTGAAAGTGAATACGGCAACTTTTAAAAATGATACGGTAAATATACAGAACCGCGATGAGGTTCTTACGTATATGATCCATCTTGGCTATCTGGGATACGATCAGAATCGAAGGTCTGCATTTGTTCCTAATGAAGAAATTCGGCAGGAACTTACGCTTGCTGTAAGGGAAATTGTGGTATAAAAAGTTATAGGTACTTATAGGAAAAATATCACGGAACTGTATTGCTTATTGCTACGTATTGCGGTAATATAAGTTTATAAGCGGAGGTGATTGTATGTTTAAAGTAAATCCATATAGACCAGGTGCTGGTTTAATGCCAGTATATATTGCTGGACGAGATGAAGACATTCAGAACGTAAGTCAAATGTTTGATGCGTTAACTATGGATATACCTACTCAATCAATTATTTTTAGTGGTTTGCGCGGCGTTGGAAAAACTGTTTTAATAAATAAGCTGCAAAGTATTGCAGAAGAAAAAGGTATTTTTTGTAAGCATATTGAAATTGAGGAGAGAAATGACTTTATTTCACAGATTGCTGAATGTTCTCAGGCATTTTTAAGAACAATAAGTGCAAAAGAAAAATTTAAACATTTAATACAGAAGCCATTAGAGGCAATAAAGTCCTTAGTTGTTTCTTTTAACCCAGAAGATAATTCATTTTCTTTATCAATGCAGGATAGGGAATTGTATGTGTCAAATAATTTAACGCAAACACTTACTGAAGTATTTTCAACAATCGGAGAAACCGCACAAAAAACGGAAACGCCAATTTGTTTCTTTATAGATGAAATTCAGTATATGAAGCAAAACCAGCTAGGATCTTTGATCGCTGCATTGCATAGAGCAAATCAGTTAGGTTATCCAATTATGATTATAGGTGCAGGATTGCCTAAAATATATAAAATGCTTTCTGATGAAAAATCTTATTCCGAAAGATTGTTTATGTATAAAAAAATCGATTCATTGACGGATGAGCAATCAGAAAAAGCAATTGAAGAGCCAGCAAAAAAATTCAATATAATATATGCACATGAAGCCACAAACAAAATAGTAGAAATTACAAAAGGGTATCCTTTTTTTATTCAACAGTTATGCAAAATTGTGTACGATAAAACAAATAAAGATGTCATAGAATTGTCTGATGTAGAAAATTGTATAGATGAATTTTTATCATCTCTGGACGAAGGATTCTTTAAATCAAGATATGAAAGATGTGCAGAAAGTGATAAAAAATTTATTTTTGCAATGGTAGAATGTGGTGAATTACCATGTACGATATCAAATGTTGCACACAATCTTAATAAAACAGTTGGATCTATTTCAACAACAAGAGCACAGTTAATTAGCAAGGGAATTATATATCCTGTAAGATATAAAGAACTTGATTTTACGGTTCCAGAATTTTCAGGATATATACAAAGACTGGAAGAATATAAACAGTGGTGTATATCAAAGTAGAATCAAACAGTAACTCTCTGTGAGCTTTCAGAAAACATCCCAATAAAATTATTGAGCACCAAAAGTTTTCATGATATCATTATTGGTAGAAAATAGTGATACTGTGGAAGCTTTTTTATATAGGGAGTGTGTGTGATGGGAATATTAGTGAATCCAGATAATTTGGCTTTTCAGGTAGCATTGAATTCCGAGATATATGTTGATAAAAGCGGACTTATTAAGTATACGAATAAAGTTTTGAATACATTGCAGGCCTATATTTGCAATAGCCGTCCGAGAAGGTTTGGAAAATCTATTACAGCGAATATGCTTACAGCTTATTACAGCAGAGGCTGTAATTCAGAAGAAATGTTCGCCGGATTGGAAATTGGTAAAAGTGCAGATTTTAAGAAGCACTTGAACCAATATGATGTAATACATCTTGATATCCAATGGTGCATAGAGCCAGCTGGTGGACCTGAACGGGTGGTTTCTTATATTTCGGAAAAGACGATTGCGGAGCTTGCGGAATACTATCCAGGTGTATTGAAAGAGAAGACGGAATCTTTGCCAGAAGTGTTGTCTCGTATTAACGGTGCAACTGGAAAAAAATTTATTGTCATCATTGATGAATGGGATGTCCTTATTCGTGACAAGGACGTTAATAAAAGGGTACAGGAAGAGTATATTAATTTTCTCAGGGCAATGTTCAAAGGAACAGAACCAACAAAATATATTCAACTTGCATACCTTACTGGTATTCTTCCAATTAAAAAGGAAAAAACTCAGTCGGCATTAAATAATTTTGATGAGTTTACAATGCTGAGCGCAAGTAATCTGGCTCCGTATATTGGTTTTACAGAAGCTGAAGTGAAAAAGCTGTCAGAAAAATATCAGCAGGACTTTGATGAAGTGAAGCGATGGTACGATGGCTATCTTCTGAAGGATTACCAGGTTTATAATCCCAGAGCCGTTGTCAGCGTAATGCTAAGGGAGGAATTCAGGAGTTACTGGTCAGAAACAGCATCCTATGATGTGATTGTGCCTTTGATTAACATGAACTATGATGGGCTGAAAACAGCTGTTATTGAGATGCTTTCCGGAGCCGAAGTTAAGGTGAATGTGGCAGCTTTTCAAAATGATACGAAAGATATTAAAAATAAAGATGATGTATTGACTTATATGATCCATTTAGGATACCTTGGTTATAATGAGAACAGGAAGACTGCTTTTGTACCAAATGAGGAGATACGGCAGGAGCTGACGACTGCTGTTGAGAGTAAAAAGTGGAATGAAATGCTGATATTGCAGCTGAATTCGGAAAATCTGCTGGATGCTACATTGGATATGGATGGTGTGGCGGTTGCAGAAGAGATTGAAAAAATCCATAACGAGCATGTGTCAGTAATTCAGTATAATAATGAGAATTCCTTGAGCAGTGTGCTTACAATTGCCTACTTAAGCGCAATGCAATACTATTTTAAGCCAATCCGTGAATTTCCTACAGGACGAGGATTTGCTGACTTTGTATTTATCCCAAAGCCAGAGTACAAAAATGATTATCCGGCATTGCTTGTGGAATTGAAGTGGAACCAGAATGCGCAGACCGCATTAACACAAATTAAGACAAAAAAGTATCCTTCTTCGATTTTGAATTATACAGGCGATATTCTTCTTGTTGGAATCAATTATGATAAAAAAAGTAAGGAACACCAGTGCCTGATTGAGAAGTACGAAAAAGATTGATTTTGCCAGAACAGTGCCGAATGAAAATAACTTAAAAGGGCAGGTGTGGATGTTCTCCACAACCTGCCCTTTCGTGAGGGGAATGTATCAGAAACCTGTAAGTCGGAATACCATTAATTCGCTTGCAGAGTCGTCGTCACGGTCCTGTGTCATAAGAACCATCACAGAACCATCCTCTGCAACTTTCATATCTTCAATCCAGGGGTATCTGGTTCCAAACATATCGTAGCAGTCTACTTCGGCGAGGAGAGTTCCGTCCTTTGACCAGAAGTAGAATTCTCGCATATTTCCATCTGCTGCAATATAGCCATTCGCTGTCTCAGCTATTCCCGTGAGACTTCCGAAATAAGCAGGATCCTCGTGCTGGTCACCGCCAAGAAGCAGCTGCTGGTTGCCCTCCAGATCATAAACTGCTATTTTCGATGGGGTGTCATCTCCTGCAAGACGTCCGTATACCATAATATGATCATTGCTGATCTCAACCAGGCTGACAAATTTAAAAATACCGGTTCGTGCCTCGTCATCATTCATGGAGGTTAAGATCCAGGGCTCTGTAAGCACGCTTCCGTCCTGGAAGGTTACTTTTTCCGTGTCATAGCCAAGGTAGCTGGTAATGCCCCAGGCACCGGATGGGTGCACAGACAGGTAACCGCTTGTGCCGGTCTCCAATATGGTCTGCCCGTCTTTCATAACAATTCCTTTTCCACCGTTACGGGAAATATAAAGTTTTCCGTCCGTGTCTGTAAAAAGATCCATTCCCTGCTCGTCCATTGTATCAGAAGAAAGAAGATTCAGGGTGCTTCCTGTATATTCGTAAGTTTCCAGAGTATTATTCAGCTGATGATACATCCGGTCTCCGGATATTGCAAACTGGTGACGCATGATCTCAAATCCGTTCTGGGAAACACTAAATGGAATATACTCCGGAGTGACAGTATAATCTCCAACAGCTATACTCTGCGGAGCCGGTGTGAATGGAGTTCCATCCCAGGGGTAAGGTGATTCCACATTGCCAGTGTCCTCTAATTTCAGTTCCAGATTGTTAAAAACATTTCTGACAGAATCATTTTCTTCTCCGGAAATGATAACTTTGTAGGTCACACCGGATGGCTCGTGACGATAAATGTAGTAAATTCTGTCAAAATTGTCTGTGGTTCGTATATAATCCACATCGCCAATGGTTGTTTTTTCAATAGTGCCGTCTGCATAGTCATGAAGATCGATATCGGAGGTCTGCAGATATTTGCGGAAAGAGTAGCTTGATTCTTCATTTGCTTTAATGGTGAAATCATTTTGTGAGCTGTCCTTGTCTGCACCTTCGAATACGCTGACAGAGCAGGTATTTTCATAATCGCTGATATCGTTCGGATCATAGCTCCAGTCATCCGGAAGGTTAAGCTTGAACAGGGTTACGTCAATGGTGTTGTCACTTTCTCCATGAACGGTGAGAGCGCTACTGGCAGTCAGAAGCACAAGTCCGGTCACAAGAGGTAGTATTTTCCATATTTTTTTTCTCATATTCAGCACCTCTTTTCTATGTGGAATGTTTTGTATTTTTATTTTCCCAGATTTTGGAGACTTTGTCACTGACACAAATGACAGGTAATCCGTAAGGAAAGCGTTATTGCTGGAAAAAATGCGGATATCCGGAAGCGGCAAATGGGAATAAAAGTAATTTGTCCTGCATAGGCTATTGAAAAAAGGATATTTGGAATGATATCAATTGGCCTGTGTATGATCGTAAAAAATGAGGAGGCGGTACTTCGCAGAATCCTCACGCCGATGAGCAAGCTTGTGGACAAAATCTATATTTGCGATACCGGATCGGTGGATAAAACGAAGGAGATTGCCAGGGAGTTTACCGATGAGGTTTATGATTTTTTGTGGAAAGATGATTTCTCTGCTGCCCGCAATTTTATTACGGAAAAAGCAGATACGGATTATTGGATGTGGCTGGATGCAGATGACGTCATTACGCCGGAAAATCAAGAGAAGCTGCTCAGGTTGAAAGAGAGCATGGATTCAGATACGGATGTGGTTATGATGGATTATGCAGTGGGATTTGATGAATGGGAGCATGTTACGTTTTCTTATTACAGAGAGCGTATTATGAAGACTTCCCGGAATTTCAGATGGCAGGGGCGCGTCCACGAAACGGTTGTTCCTGCGGGGAATATTTTATATTCGGATGTGGTGATTGAGCATCGAAAAATAAAGGCTGGAGAGTCTTTTCGCAATCTGCATATATATGAGCAGATGATTGATTCCGGTGAAAAAATGGAACCGAGACATTTCTTTTATTATGGGCGGGAGCTTTTTTATCATAAGCAATATGAGTATGCAATTTTAATTTTAAAAAAATTTCTGGAAGAACCAGATGGCTGGTTAGAGAATAAACTGAACAGCTGTCTGGTTCTTTCCTGCTGTTATCAGGCAATGGGAGAGAATGCAGCTGCTTTTGATATACTTTTTTACAGCTTTACAATGGATGTTCCGAGAGCGGAGATCTGTTGTGAGATAGGAAGATTGTTTATGGAAAAAAAGGAGTACGTGACGGCAGCATATTGGTATCAGCAGGCTCTTCTTGCGCCACGGAAAAAGAAAAACGGCGGTTTTTATATTGCAGACAGTCATGATTTTATACCTGCGATACAGATGTGTGTATGTCTGGATAAAGCGGGAAGGCACAGGGAGGCGTTTGAATTTCATAAAAAGGCAAGAGTATTGAAGCCTCTGCATCAGGCAGTTATTGGAAATGAGAAGTATTTCAGGGATGTTTGGGGTATGGAGTGAGAGGGAAAATTCACCTGTATTGTTAGTATTTCATATATTGATAGTGAATATCTAAGCTGTTATGGGAGAATGTGTATGTTTTTTGATCGTCATAATCAGAAAAATTCTTCTGAAAAGGAAGCTTCTGGTGATATCACCTGTACATCCTGTTTTGGAAACAATAATCGCTGCGGCTGCGATTGCAGTTGTTCGGGACAGGGAGCCACAGGGCCTCGTGGTGCAACCGGTCCTATGGGACCTGTTGGTCCAAGAGGGTGTCCCGGTGTGACTGGTCCTATGGGACCAAGAGGATGCCAGGGAGCAGTAGGCCCTGCAGGTCCTATGGGTCCGCAGGGAGGGCCTGGTATGCCAGGCGTTATGGGGCCGACCGGAGAAGCCGGCCCAGCCGGAGCGACAGGCCCAACCGGTCCAGCCGGAGCAACAGGCCCAGCCGGTCCAGCCGGAGCGACAGGCCCAACCGGTCCTGTCGGAGCAGACGGCCCGATTGGTCCAACCGGCCCAGCGCCAACTCCGGCAGCGGCAGTGGCAGATGCTACTGGTATAGAGGATGCTGTGACACAGCTAAATACACTTCTGGCAAATCTTCGCGCTGCCGGAATTCTGCAATCATAGTTTGGAGACGAGGCAAGACGTATTTTGAAAGTTTTGTTTTGTTGCATATGTAACTGAGAGAAAGGGCTGGAAATGGAGTGATCCGTTTTTAGCTCTTTTCTTGGTTCGTTTTGTAGTGCAAGTTCTAGGAAAAATAAGAATATGAAAATAAAATTGAAAAGGATTATGAAAAATATATACCTTTTAAATTTTATTCTGTAAATTAGAAAAATTCAGGGATAAATTCATATGAAGATAGACTGACAATAATTGCTTGGTAAAAAACAAATAAATATCTGTATATATTGCAAAAATTAGCCTAATATTATATAATGAATAAAAATAATCAGGAATATATTTGATAGGGAGAGACAATATGGCGAAAAAAGTTACACTGGATGATATTGCTGCGGCAACAAATTTATCGAAATTTTCAGTTTCAAGAGCAATTGCTGGAAAAAGTGGGATTAGTGAGGAAACCAGAAAAGTGGTATTGGAAGCATGTGAAAGGCTGGGCTATGTAAAGAAAGGAAGTCCCTCTGGAAATGAAAAGAAATATGTTCTTTTTGTAATTCCAAAGATTGATGCCAAGGATACTACATTTTGGATGAAAGTAATTTTAGGCGTGGAAAGTGACTTGACATTGCGAGGATATTCATTACATTTGAAGGTGACAGATCAATCGGAAAATGGCGTAGCAGAAAGAGAACTGGATGGGGCTGCTGGAGTTATTTTTGCAGGACATAAGAGTTTGGAATATATTGATATGCTTCAGAAGTATAATCGCCCCAATCTGGTGCTGACATATCCTCCATATAATTTATTCCCATACGATACAATGTATTTTGCAGATCGTGAGGGAGCATATGCCTTATGTGAACGAATGCTTAAAATGGGGCATAAGAGAATTGCATACTTAGGAAGTGCTGAAAGACCTTCAACTAAGAAAAGATTTGCTGGTGTCAAGGAGGCTATTAGTGAATATGGTGTGGAATTGATTAAAGTTTGGGATCAGAGTGATTCAATAGAATCTGAACAAGTGTATGAGGATCTAAAGCGGATGAAAGAAGAAGGTAGTTTACCTACTTTGATCATGTGTAGTTCAGATGCAAAGGCACAGTCTCTGATTTTTACCTTAAACCGTTTGGGACTGGAGGTCCCTAAAGACATTTCAGTAACTGGATATAATAGTGATCTTGATGAGACAGAAACGATTCCTCTTACCAGTATAGGTTTTAGCAAAAGAGAATATGGAAGACTTGCAGTACATTATCTAATGGAAAAAATGGAAAATCCATGGATTCCGGTTAGAAGAATTTCTATAATCCCACAGTTTAGTCAAGGTGAAACAGCAAGAAAAATTTAAAAAGTTCAATGATTCAGTTACCCTGTGGTTTTTACCACAGGGATTTTTAAAAACAAAACATAATAAATAACATAATTATAAATAAAATTAGGCTAATAAAAAGTTGACAATAAAATAAAATTATGCTAATATGACAATAGAAAAAGGAATGCTATAAAAAATGAAAGGAGCTAAAATGGACAAGCCATTATTGAAAGTATGTGGACTTAAGAAAAGTTTTGGTGGTGTTGAGGTTCTTCATTCTATCGATTTTATAGCCGAAGCAGGTAAAGTAACAGCCTTGGTTGGGGAAAATGGCGCAGGAAAATCGACTTTTATGAAGATACTTATGGGAGAATATGACTCTGATGCTGGTACTATAGAACTGAATGGGAAAGAAGTTCATTTTACAGATTCCCATCAGGCACTTTCAAATGGAATATCAATGATTTTTCAGGAAATGTCGCCTTTTCCGAATCTTACAGTTGCTGAAAATATGTATATAGGTAGAGAACCACATAAATTACACTTTCTGAAAAAAAAAGAGCTTCGAGAAAAAGCAAAAGCACAGTTAAAAAAACTAAATATTTCACTGAATATAGATACTCCTGTAAAAAATTTGACCGTATCTGAAATGCAACTTTTGGAGATTGCAAAGGCTGTGTCATATCAATCACAGATTGTAATCATGGATGAACCGACATCAGCACTGACAGATTCTGAGGTAAGAATTCTGTTTGATATGATTGCAAAATTAAAGAAACAGGGGGTTGCAATTATATATATCAGTCATAAACTGGATGAATTGTTTGAAATTGCTGATGTGATTAGTGTTTTAAGAGATGGTCAGATGATTAGTACGCATCCAATAGAGTTAGTTGATCGGGATGTCATGATAAGTGAGATGGTAGGAAGAAAGATTGATAATATTTATCCTACTGTAGAAAAGAAAATTGGAGAGCCTGTGTTGGAAGTGAGAAATTTAAAACGTCAAGGTATTTTTCATAATATAAGTTTTCATTTGAAAAAGGGCGAAATACTTGGAATTGCAGGAATGGTTGGTGCTGGTAGAACAGAAGTTGTTACTTCAATTTTTGGAATTGATAAATACCAATCAGGAGAAATATTTTTGAATGGTAAAAAGGTTGATATTTATAGTCCTAAATCTGCGATTCAAAACCATATCGCTTTAGTACCAGAGGACAGAGCCAGATGTGGTTTGAATCTGGGTGCAACCATTCGGTCAAATATGTGTACTACTATATTGAATAAGACATCAAAGTTTCATGGAGCATTATCGGATTCTAAAGCAGAATATAATTATACTAGGTTGATGATGGATAAAATGCATATTAAAGCGACTGGATCAGAACAGGAAGCAGGCTCATTATCAGGAGGAAATCAACAGAAAATTGTAGTGGGAAAATGGTTATTGACTGAGCCGGAGATTGTTTTTCTTGATGAACCTACAAGAGGAATTGATGTGGGTGCAAAATACGAAATTTACCAGCTTATTCAGAAACTGGCTAAAGAGGGAAAAGCAATCATAATGATATCCTCAGAAATGCCGGAATTGCTTGGAATCTGTGACAGGGTCTTAGTAATGAGAAACGGAGAGATTGCAGGCGAAATGGATGTTGCAGAAGCTACGCAAGAGAAAATTATGTCTGTAATTGTGGGTGAACAATAAAAGATAATGAGGTAAATAAAAGTGGATGATAAGAATGTAAAAAAATTAAAAATTCCGGGTTTTGTTTCAAAATTAGGTATTGTGTTTGTTTTGATCGCATTGGTTCTTTTATGGTCGTGTTTGTCCAGTGCTTTTTTTACAGTTAATAATATGCTGCTTATTGTGAAACAGGTAAGTATGTCTAGTATTTTCTGTGTTGGTATGACATTTGTTTTCATAACAGGTGGAATTGATTTGTCTGTCGGATCTATAGTTGCACTTGCAGCTGTTTTTGCTGCTCATTACTGCTCTGGTGATTATTTGGAAACACCCCTTATTGTTCCAATTGCTATTGCAGTTTTTATTGGATTGGGATGTGGGTTGATGAACGGTATATGCATTGCTTATGGAAATATTCCACCATTTATTATGACAATGTGTATGATGTTGGCAGCCAGAGGGGCAGCATATGTGTATACAAATGCAAAAGCAATTTTCAATTTAAATCCTGATTTTGTAAATATTTCAAATGGATTTCTTGGAAGGACATATACAGAAGAGAAGTTAATTGAAAATTATGGAATTCCATATATGGTATTTTATTTTGCAGCAGCTGTATTGATTGGTATTGTTATATTGCATTTTACTACATATGGAAGACGTATTTATGCCATTGGTGGTAATAAAGTTGCAGCTAGATATTCTGGAATTAATACTAAGCTGGTTGAGTGTTCTGTTTATGTTCTTAGCGGATTATGTTCTGGAATTTGCGGATTTCTGATGGCATCTCGTATTTCATCTGGTAATGCGAACTCAGCGGACGGTTATGAAATGACTGTAATTTCAGCAGCCGTGATTGGAGGCGTTTCTTTATCAGGTGGGGTCGGTTCTATGTATGGTGCCATGATCGGCGTATTAATCGTTGGTGTAATTCGAAATGGTATGGATATTCTTGGAATAAATACATATTTTCAGCAAATATTACAGGCTGTAATAATTTTGGTAGCTGTATATATTGATGGAAAAGTAAATCGAAAAAATAAATAAAATATCATAAAGGAGGAAGTGTAACATGAAAAAAACTTTATCAAGAGGTCTTGCAGGGGCATTATGTGTGGGTTTAATGATTGGAAGCTGTGTTTCAGTAGGTGCAGAAGGGGAAACAGCAGATAATCTTGGCAAAATTTTATTTTTACAGACTCACAACAATAATTCTTTTATGTCCTATATGGGAGAGGTTTTTGTGAAACTTGCTGAGGAAAAAGGGTTTGAAGTAGATCATTTAACAGCCGATTCGGATGAGGGGAAGCAGCTTTCTCAGATTGAACAGGGGATTTCAAGTGGCGAATATGTTGGAATTATCTGTGATTGCACAGGCGAAGGCGTAACTCAGGGATTTAAAGAGGCAAAAGAGGCTGGATTATATGTAATGACATTGCATGAGGGGGTAGAGGACAATACATATGTAGACTGTATTGTTGCATGTAGCCTTGCTGAGACTGGATACGAAGCTATCTCACTGGAAGTAGAAGAATTAGGTGACGATTTTAATCTTGCAATTGTTAATGGTTCTGAAGGTCATGGTGCGACTGTTGCAATCAGAAAGGGATATGACAAAGCACTTGAAGAATATCCAGATATAAATGTTGTTTTTGACGGAGCTGGAAACTGGAATGCGGAAGATGCTATGGCACTTACTGAAACCTGGTTTTCATCAGGAGAAAAAATCGATGGAATCGTTTGCATGAATGATGGTATGGCAACTGGTGTGCGTCAGGTAATGCGAGATAATGGAGTTTTAGGAACAATACCGATTTATTCAAACGATTGTGAGGAGAACACTTTGCAGGCTATTGAAGCTGGTGAGCAGAGTGGTTCCTTTGACATGAATGCTGAAGCACAGTGTACTGCAGCTTTGGATGCAATGGCAAATCTTATTGCAGGAGAA
>ENA-OQKF01001003-OQKF01001003.1-human-gut-metagenome-genome-assembly--contig:-NODE-1003-length-14040-cov-3.375045_pt1 | contig 14040 bp, 13 predicted proteins | sample MGYA00242617_ERZ504784 | MGnify/ENA primary metagenome ERZ504784 (study PRJEB26092, sample SAMD00036364) | human gut metagenome | host: Homo sapiens | study: EMG produced TPA metagenomics assembly of... | reverse complement strand
CATGATACGGTCTGGTATGTCTACTTTGAGTATTGGCGTATATGGCGAACGGGCGGTTTCATGGTCCATACCGCGGGCATGATTGTTGCCTCGTCCTACCTCTTTGAAACTTTGGCGTTAATCCACGACATCTCTCCTGACAGCTTCATCTTGTTAACAATATAGCCCTGAAGAACGTCTGGCCGTTAGTGTTTTTGAACCGGATCATCCTTCTGTTTTTATGATGAAAAAAGAAACTCAAGCACTATTTCAATTATTTGTGATTGCCGTTGAAGATTCTTACCCCACCCGTTTCTGATTAAATAACCAACGGAAAATCATTTAAGGTCAACGGTGAAAACGTCCAGGCAACGTTCTCACCAGAAACATACCAGGATTTGTTATGAACAAGGTTGCTATAAGTTTATTTATCGCCGCAACGGCAGGATGTTCTGCATCCGCATTTGCGGCAACAAACGGTGAAGGTCAGATTAACTTCACCGGTGAAATTATTGATTCTGCTTGTCAGGTAGTGAACGGGTTAAGTAATCCATTAAATGTTCAGTTAGGCAAAGTGTCTAAAACGGTATTTACCGGGGCTGGATCTACCAGCACATTAACGAAGTTTGATATTCAATTAAAGAATTGTCCGGAGACCGTGACTTCCGCCGCCATTAACTTCGGTGGCACGCCGGATCCGGATAACAACACTACGCTTGCATTAACGCCGGATGTAGATGCTGCAACAGGTGTCGCTATTCAGCTGGTGGACGCGTCTGAGCAACCAGTGAGTTTGTATACGCCCTCTCAGCAATATCCGTTAGCCTCCGGTACGGCGGTCAATAACCTGGAGTTTGGAGCCCGTTATATTCAGACCCAGGCCGCAATCACCGCAGGCCTGGCAAATGCCGTGTCGACCTTCACCGTTATTTATAACTGATATTATCCATCCTGAGATATTAGCTCTGTTCTGAGAGTTAATATCTCTTCTTTTATTGAGATACCTTTATGCGCCACGGTTATTTACTGAGTGCTCTTTTACTGGTAGCCGCCACTTCCCATGCCGGTGTCGTTATTAATGGCACACGCCTGGTCTATCAGGGCGACAAAAAGGAGTCGTCTCTGGGTCTTTCAAACCCAGATGCCACGGATTATCTGGTACAGTCCTGGGTTGATTCTGGCGGTAAAAACCCGGCTAAAGCCCCCTTCCTGATCACCCCACCGCTGTTTCGTCTCGATGCAAAAGAGGATAACGTCCTGCGTGTCGTGCGCACTGGCGGGAATTTGCCCGAGGATCGTGAGTCTCTCTACTGGCTTAATATCAAAGCTATTCCCTCGTCAAAGCACGTCGAAGGGGTAAATACCCTGCAGATTGCCATTAATACACGCATTAAATTGTTGTATCGCCCGTCAGCAATAACTGGCAAACCCGAGGCTGTGGCGGACAAGCTTCAGTGGCATCGTGAAGGTCACGACCTGGTTGTGAATAACCCGACGCCTTTCTATATGAATTTCCAGACGGTGATGCTTAACGGCCATAAAGTGGATAAAGCCACCTGGGCAGTCCCCAAAACGGAAACGCACTTTGCCTTACCCGATAATGCCAGCGGGTCGACCGTCACTTACTCCATTATTACTGATTACGGCAGCATCAGCCAGACCTGGTCGGCATCCGTTCATTAACACCCACTCAGGCTATTAATATCATCATGTACAGCCATAAAAAGCCGTTCATCCATCGCCTTTCTTCAATGCTGGTCATTTTATGTGGCCTGGCACTGGCGATCTTTGCGCAGCAGGTTATGGCTGATGATTATTTCAACCCGGCATTACTGGATATTGATAATCCTCAACAGGGGAAAACCGACCTGTCTGTTTATGAAAAAGGACCGGGACAAGCCCCCGGGAAATATCAGGTCAACATTTTCATCAACAATAATAAAATTGATACCCGTGATGTCACGTTCAAATTAATAAAAGACGCTCAGGGCAATCATTCTCTTCAACCCTGCTTTAGCCTGGATGAGCTAAAAAACCTTGGGATCAAAACCCGGCAGTATCCCGCGCTGATGGCTAAAGGCCAGTGCGCCGATATAAGCGCCATTCCCGCGGCATCCGCAACGTTTCAGGTTCGACATCAGCAACTGTTGCTCAGTATTCCACAAACGGCGCTGGGCCAGGTCCCGCGCGGGTATATCGACCCGAAAACGTTCGACGAAGGGATAACCGCAGGTCTGCTGAACTACAGCGCCACCGCCAGCCAGAGCCATGCCCGTGTGCAGGGCGAGCCGGATAACAGCAGCCAGGACGTTAACCTGCGCCCGGGCCTCAATGTGGGCGCCTGGCCCATACGCAATTATGCCACGTGGAATCGCAGCACAACGGGCAACGAGGAAGAGCACAGGTTCTCCTCCGTCTACACCTATGCTCAACGCGATATCGTGGCGATGAAAAGCGATATGACCGTCGGGCAAAGCACCTCCCCGTCGGACGTTTTCGACAGCGTGCCCTATACCGGGGTTGAGCTGAAATCCGATACCGACATGCTCCCGGACAGTGAAAAAGGCTATGCGCCGATTATTCGCGGCACTGCCCACAGCAATGCGCTGGTGATGGTTCGTCAGAACGGTTACGTCATTTATCAGAACACGGTTGCACCCGGTGCGTTTGAAATTAACGATCTCTACCCCACCGGCAGCAGCGGCGATCTGCAGGTCACCGTGAAAGAGACCGACGGCAGCGAAAGTCACTTTGTCGTGCCCTACGCCTCGGTCCCGGTACTGCAGCGTGAAAAGAATCTCCGCTACAGCGTGACCGCCGGGCGTTACCGGTCTTACGACAAGGACGTCGAACAAACCCCGTTTGCCGAGGGCAGCGCCATCTACGGCATGCCATTGGGTTTCACCGCCTACGGTGGTGCGCAGCAGAGTCGCCATTATCAGTCCCGGGCGTTGGGCGTCGGGAAAAACCTGGGCGATTTGGGTGCTTTCTCCCTTGATGTCACCCGCGCCAAAGCGCTGCTGAAAAAGCAGCAGGCCAGCAAAGGCCGCTCCTGGCGCGTTCGCTACAGCAAAGATTTTGTCGCCTCGGGCACTCACTTCTCCCTGGCGGGCTATCGCTACAACAGCAAAGGGTTTTACACCCTGGAAGACACGATGGAGTCTTACACCCGTTCAGATGACGGGTCTGCGCCGCAGCAGCGACGTGCCCGAACGGAAGCCACCGTCGACCAGACGCTGCCCGCGGGCTGGGGCTCTGTCACCCTGAGCCTGGTCAAAGAGACCTACTGGAGCCAGAGCCAGGATATGACCTCCATGAGCGTCAGCTACAACAACAGCTGGCACGGCGTCAGCTACAGCCTGAGCTACAGCATGAACAAAAACCCCCAGGACAGCGATACGAACGGTGAGGATGTGATGAACGACAACCAGTTCTCGTTAAACGTCTCCGTTCCACTGGATCGCTGGATGCATAACACCTGGGCCACCTACAACCTCAACAACACCAAATACGGTACGACGCAGAACATCGGCCTTAACGGTACCGCGCCGTAGGGAGACAACCTGCACTGGAATATTCAGGAGGGGCTGAGCAGCACCGGTAGCGGAAACTCCACCAGCATGAACGCCGATTATAAAGCGACCTATGGCGAAGTGAGCGGCGGGGTAAGCCAGGATAAATATCAGCAAACCGTAAACGTCGGGCTGCAGGGTGGCGCGATCGTGCACGCCAACGGGATAACCCTGAGCCAGCCGCCCGGAGAGACCATCGCCCCGGTGAAAGCACCGGGAACACACGGTACGCATATCGCCAATCAGACGGGCGTTGAGACCGACTTCCGCGGCTATACCGTCGTGCCGTTTGTTACCCCTTATCGCCACAATACCATTGCGCTGGATACCGAAACCCTGCCCGACGAGGCCGACGTGACGCACGCAGCGTACGTTGTTACCCCGACACGCGGGGCCGTGGTGCGCGCCAGCTTTAATACCCGCGTGGGCAGCCGCGTGCTGATGACGCTGACGCACAACGGTAAACCGCTGCCCTTCGGTGCGACGGTAACAACGGAGGATAAGGACAGCGAATTTATTGTCGGCAATGACGGCCAGACCTATCTCTCCGGCCTGCCAAAGCAAGGGCATCTCGCCGTCACCTGGGGACAGGATGCGAGCGAGCACTGCGAGGCCGACTACGTCCTTACGGATGAGACAGAGAAAACCAACATCCTTAACGCTGCTGCGCAGTGCCACTGATTCACCGTTCAGGCAAACCATTATGCAAATGATTAAACAGTGCTTTTTCTTCCTGGTCCTGGGAACCGCCGCGTTATTTATGCCACATGCTAACGCGCTCTGTACCTCCTCCGATCTGCCAAAACAGATTAATGTGGCCTCCGTATCCGTCTCGAGCACGTTGCCGGTAGGTGCCACCATTCCGGGCACCGAGCAGACCGTTCACATGGCGGGCAACTGCTATAACCCTTCTGACTTCGGGCTTCCGATTGTTGCGTGCTATTACGGCGCAGGTCTGGAGATCCCCGGTCTTTCTGGGGTGTATGAATCAGGGCTGGAAGGAATTGGCGTAGCGCTGATGAATGACAAAGGCCAGCGAATTACCGGTGCCGGGGGAATTTACTGTAATTCAAGCGGCACGCCGCTGGGCTATGTCTCCAACGACATTTCTGAGGCCTTTAACTTTAATGTCACGCTGGAACTGGTGAAAACGAGCAATACGGTCAAATCAGGTTCGCTTTCTCAGGCGGAGTCTAAATTTGGCGTCGGGGTTTATCAGCATGAAGGCATCAGCGATCCCAATACGATTTCCTATGCGGGCAATGTGAACCTCGAAACGGTTACCTGCTCTGTCCTGCCTAAAAATCTCACCGTGAATCTGGGCGATTTTCCCGTCAGTGATTTTATCAGTATCGGGTTGCTATCCAGCCCTGCACAAAACTTTGACGTCACGATTAATTGCGACAGCACCGTCCAGCCTGAGCTAAAGGTGACCAGCGCAAACGGCTACGAAACGGCATTCGAAGGGGTGATCAAATTGACTCAGCAGAACGGCATGGCAACCGGCGTGGGCGTGAGAATGCTCTTTGATGACCACCTCGCCACCTTTGACACCTATGTCAGCACCCGAAGCCAGGCCATCGCCAACGAAACCCTGCGAATACCGTTCGAGGTTCGTTACGAACAGGTCAGCAACGTGGTGACACCGGGGCCGGCCAATACCGTGGCGACGATCACTCTGGCTTATAAGTGACCAACATGAAAAAGACACTTGCGATCCTGATTCTCGGCTTGATTGCCCGGGCACAGGCGGACGATATTCAGATCCAGATGACAGGCAATATTTACGCCAACACCTGCATTATTGACAGCGCCAGCCGCAACCTGACGGTGGATTTAGGCCAGGCGGTAACAGGGGATTTTAAAAATGTGGGCGATACCGGCGCGTGGAAAGACTTTACGCTCTCGGTCTCACATTGCCCTCCCACACTTGCGCTGGCGACCGCCTTTTTCTATGGTCAGGCCGACAGTACGCACCCGACAAAATTCGCCAATATCGGCAGTGCGAAAGGGTTGGCTCTGGAACTGGCAGACCGCCAGGACAATATACTCATTGCCCCGCAGGCAGCCTTTAACGTTCCGGTTAACTCAGCGGACCACACGGCAACGTTTCCTCTGGCTGCCCGCTATTATGCCAGCGCATTGCCCGTCACCGCCGGAACGTTTAACAGCGTGGTCCAGGTGACCTTTACTTACCAGTAGGCCCGCGCCCCTTCGTACGGATGCTTTTACGCCGCCCGGCGGCAGGTTTTGCCGGACGTTTTTTAACGTCGGGCACGTCCGGCTGTTCAATCGGAAAAACAGGCAGAGCGTTGAGTAACCGCTGGCCGTAGTTTTTGGTGAGCAGACGTTTGTCATAAATCACCACCTCTCCCCAGCAGCTGTGGCTACGGATCAGACGCCCCACCTGCTGAATCAGATTAAACGATGCCGCGGGTAAGCTTTGGACCTCGAACGGATAGCGATTGAGGCTTTTGAGCCATTCACCTTCGGTGATGACGACCGGGCTGTCGATGGGCGGGAAGGCGATTTTATGGATATGCACCTGCGTCAGGTAATCCCCCTTCAGATCCAGCCCCTCCGCGACTGACTGCAGCCCGCTCAGCACGCTACGTTCCCCGTTATCAATGCGTTTGCGGTGCAGCTCTACCAGCCGGTAGCGGGGCTGATCGCCCTGCACCAGCAACAGTAATCGCAGGTCGGTAACGTGCTCCAGAAAACGCTGCATCGCCCTTCCACTGGCAAACAGGACCAGCATGCCGGGATGTTTTTCACTCTCCAGCTGCTCGCGGAAATACGCTGCCATTTCGGCAATGTGCTGTTCTTCGTTGTCGATAAGCGGCTCATACTTCATGCGCGGAATGACCAGCTTGCCCTGTTCGCAGTGGTTAAACGGCGAATCCAGCGCCACAAAACGATCGCCGGCTTTCTCTTTCAGCCCGCTCATCTCCTGTAAACGGGAGAAACTGTTCAGGGAACGCAACGTCGCGGAAGTCACTACCACGTGCGGCACGCTGCGCCAGATAAGCTTTTCCAGCTGATCGGCAACACGAATCCCCACGCAGTGGAAAAACAGGTGCGCCTGTCCGTCTTTCACGTCACGGGTTGCCCATTTGGTGACCGGCGCACCGGACGCCTGCGCCATCGAGGCCAGACGCCAGAGCTTGCTCTGGGCTTCGAACATGCCCAACGCACGGTTCATCTGCAGCAGAATGCGGTGCAAACGCACCACGTCGTGGGTACCGGTTTTCTCACTGAGATCGTTTAAGAACATCTCCGCCAGCCCGCGCAGCTTTTCAAGGTGCTTCGCCAGCTGCTGGCAGATCTCCATCACCTCGTCGGGCAGCTCTCCCATCGCAAAGCGGTGCTCTGCTTCCTGGGTCGCCGGGAGATAAAGATTGAGAATGTTATTCAGGGAAGCAATAAGGCTGTAGACCGCTTCGCAATGTTCGCTCAGCCGCTCGGGCACCGCCAGCGGCGGTGTGGTTTTCGGGCGGAACTGCTCCATACAGGTCGCCACCAGCTTGCAGAACAGATCCAGCTGCAGGCGGAACCACGGCGCGGTGATTTCGGCGCTCATCTCCAGCGCATCCCGCGCCACATCGGGCAAATGGTGGCCTTCATCGAGCACCAGCAGCAGGTTTTTGGGCTCCGGCAGGACGGCCTCACTCTCCAGCGCGGCCATGACCAGCGCGTGGTTAGCGACAACCACCTCCGCTTCCTGAATCTCCCGCCGTGCGACAAAGAACGGGCACTCGCGGTAGTAGTGGCAGTTGCGGTTAAGGCAACTGGCTTTATCGGTGCTGAGCCTGCGCCACAAATCATCGCTGATGGCGTGGCTGGTGTGATCGCGGAGGCCGTCCCACTTGTAGCTGTCGAGCTCGGTTTTTAGCTTCGCGCATTGCTCCTGTTCCGCTTTGTTGTTCGGCGTCAGTTCATCATCCAGGAAGGCCAGCAGATCCTGCTGAGAGGGCTCACTGCTGGCGAGAGCCGCGAGATTGCGCGGACACACATAACGCCCGCGGCCAAAGGCGGCTGTAAATCGCAGTTCAGGGATGATTTTGCGCAGCAACGGCAGGTCTTTACTGAAGATTTGATCCTGCAGGGCCACGTTAGCAGTGCTGACCACCAGCGTTTTTTGCTCTTCCCGCGCAATGGCAATGCCCGGGATTAAATACGAAAGGGTTTTCCCGACACCCGTCGGGGCTTCAATCGCCAGATGTCGTCCGTCGTCCCCGGAGAGCGTTTTTGCCACATCAGCAATCATCTGCCGCTGAGGCGCTCGGGGGATAAAGTCGGGGATCTGCTGTTGTAGCGCCTTATACCAGGCGCCAATTTGCGCTTTGAGCGCCGCGGTTAAAGCCATCGGAGGACCTGAAATACTGTATAAACAGCCACTATTGTGGCACTTTCTTTCCGCTGCCGCAAAAGAAAAGCCCGGCTTTACGACCGGGCTTCCAGATTACTGCGGGTTAGCAGGTTTACGCGGGCGGCGTCGGCGCTGCCCTTCCCCTGCCGGTTTCCCCTCGCCGCTACGCCATGGGCTTTCACCGCCTGGCTTAGCCTCTGTATTACGACGCGGAGGTTTGCCCGCGGCTTTCGGTGCACCGCCTTCAGAACGACGCGGCTGCTGACTGCGCCCTCCGCCACCCTGACCACGACCACCGCCGCCGCCCTGACGGCCATTCTGAATAGGCTCCGCCTTGATGGACGGGTCCACGTCATAGCCCGGGGTTTCGATACGCGGGATCTCTTTTCTCAGCAGACGTTCGATATCACGCAGCAGTTTGTGTTCATCCACACACACCAGCGAAAGCGCTTCACCGGTTGCCGCCGCACGACCGGTACGACCGATACGGTGAACATAGTCTTCCGGTACGTTTGGCAGCTCGTAGTTTACGACGTGCGGCAGCTCTTCAATATCCAGACCACGGGCAGCAATGTCGGTGGCAACCAGGACGCGAATGTCACCGGATTTAAATTCAGCCAGCGCGCGGGTACGTGCCCCCTGGCTTTTGTTACCGTGGATCGCCGCGCTGCGGATACCGTCTTTATTCAGTTGTTCCGCCAGATGGTTAGCGCCGTGCTTGGTACGGGTAAAGACCAGCACCTGCTGCCAGTTGCCCTGACCAATCATATGGGAGAGCAGTTCCCGCTTACGCTTTTTATCAACGAAGTGCACGTGCTGGGTAATTTGCTCAGAGGCGGTGTTGCGGCGCGCCACTTCCACTTCCAGCGGGTTATGCAGCAGTTTTTCCGCCAGCGCCTTGATCTCATCAGAGAAGGTGGCAGAGAACAGCAGGTTCTGACGACGCGGTGGCAGCTTAGCCAGCACGCGACGAATGTCGTGGATAAAGCCCATATCCAGCATGCGGTCAGCTTCGTCCAGCACCAGGATTTCGATGCTATCAAGCTTCAGGGCATTCTGGTGCTCAAGATCCAACAGACGACCCGGCGTTGCCACCAGCACGTCCACGCCACCGCGCAGCTTCATCATCTGCGGGTTAATGCTTACTCCACCGAAAACCACCAGCGAGCGAATGTTGAGATAGCGGCTGTACTCACGCACGTTCTCACCAATCTGGGCCGCCAGCTCACGCGTTGGGGTGAGGATCAGGGCACGCACCGGACGACGTCCTTTGGCGTGCGGCTGATTTTTTACCAGCAGCTCTAACAGCGGCAGGGTAAAACCCGCGGTCTTACCGGTACCGGTCTGGGCGCTGGCCATCAGGTCGCGGCCCTGCAGAACGGCCGGAATAGCCTGCTGCTGGATTGGGGTTGGCTCGACGTAGCCCTGCTCTGCGATAGCGCGCAAAATTTCAGGGTTCAGGCCAAGGGAATCAAAAGACATAAAAACTCCGAACCGCCCCGACCATCACAGGTGTAGTTTTCAGGGAGATATAACGAATAGGGAAGGACAAAAACCACAATGTCGTGAAGCAGCGGAGTGTAGCAGGTTTTGTGACGTGGCGCATAAAATATCCCGCGGCGCTGCGTTGACGAAAGATTTCCCGCCGTGTGGTCACTGGACAAAAAGGGCAACCGGGCATAATGTTAATCAATCGATTGATTAATTTTTAAAACCGCCATGAATACGACCCCAACGACATCGAAAGGTGAACAGGCCAAAAACCAGCTTATTGCCGCCGCGCTGGCGCAGTTTGGCGAATATGGTCTGCATGCCACCACGCGGGACATCGCGGCGCAGGCCGGGCAAAACATTGCGGCCATTACCTACTATTTTGGCTCAAAAGAGGATTTGTACCTCGCCTGTGCCCAGTGGATCGCCGACTTTATCGGTAACCATTTTCGGCCACACGTTGAAGAAGCCAGCGGGCTATTGAGCCAGCCGTCGCCGGATCGCGCCGCCATCAGGCAGCTGATTATCAGCGCCTGCGACAATATGATTCGCCTGCTGACCCACGACGAGACGCTGAGCCTGAGTAAGTTCATCTCCCGTGAGCAGCTCTCCCCTACGGCGGCTTACCAGCGAGTGCACGATCAGGTGATTGCCCCAATGCATACGCACCTGACCCGGCTGATCGCGGCCTATACCGGACGAGACGCCGACGATACCGAGACTATTTTGCATACCCACGCCCTGCTGGGTGAAATTCTCGCCTTCCGTCTTGGGCGCGAAACGATCCTGTTACGCACCGGCTGGACACAATTTGATGAGGATAAAGCCGCGCAGATTAGCCAGGTCATCACCTGTCATCTCGATCTGATCCTGCAAGGCTTAACGCAAAGGAGCCTGAAGTCATGAAAAAACCTGTCGCCATCATTCTGGTGGTCGTTGTTCTGCTTGCCGCAGGTATCGGCGGCTGGCTGTGGTATCAAAGTCACCAGGACAGAGGCCTGACGCTGTACGGTAACGTCGATATTCGCACCGTGAATATGAGTTTCCGCGTCGGGGGGCGCCTGGCCTCCCTCACCGTTGATGAAGGCGATACCATCAAAACCGGTCAGATGCTGGGGATGCTCGACAAGGCCCCGTACGAGAACGCGCTGATGCAGGCGAAAGCAGGCGTTTCCGTGGCGCAGGCGCAATATGACCTGATGCTGGCCGGCTACCGTGACGAAGAGATTGCTCAGGCCGCCGCCGCGGTCAAACAGGCGCAGGCCGCCTATGACTACGCACAAAACTTCTATGCCCGTCAGCAGGGGCTGTGGAAAAGCCGCACCATTTCTGCCAACGACCTGGAAAACGCCCGCTCCTCCCGCGACCAGGCCCAGGCGACGCTGAAATCCGCCCAGGATAAATTAAGCCAGTACCACACCGGTAATCGCCCGCAGGACATCGCGCAGGCAAAAGCCAGCCTGGAACAGGCGCAGGCGCAGCTGGCGCAGGCGGAACTGGATCTGCACGACACCACGCTCATTGCCCCGTCTGACGGCACGCTGATGACCCGCGCCGTGGAGCCGGGCAGCATGTTAAGCGCGGGGAGCACCGTCCTGACGCTTTCTCTGACGCGTCCGGTATGGGTGCGCGCCTACATTGATGAGCCTAATCTCGGCCAGATGCAGCCAGGCCGCGAGCTGCTGCTCTACACCGACGGTCGGCCGGATAAACCGTATCATGGCAAAGTTGGCTTTGTGTCGCCGACGGCTGAATTCACGCCCAAAACGGTTGAACAGCCGGACCTGCGTACCGACCTGGTTTATCGCCTGCGCATCATCGTGACCGATGCCGATGACGCGCTGCGTCAGGGCATGCCTGTCACCGTAAAAGTCAGCGACGGGGAACGACATGAATGACGCGGTTATTCAGCTCAACAATCTGGTCAAACGCTTCGCGGGAATGGAAAAACCTGCCGTCGCCCCGCTGAACTGTACCATTCAGAAAGGCTATGTGACCGGGCTGGTTGGCCCGGACGGCGCAGGCAAAACGACGCTGATGCGGATGCTGGCGGGTTTGTTAAAGCCCGATGAAGGAATCGCCAGCGTGCTCGGACTCGACCCGATTAAAGACGATGGCGCGCTCCATGCCATGCTGGGCTATATGCCGCAGAAGTTTGGTCTGTATGAAGACCTGACGGTGATGGAAAACCTCAATCTGTATGCTGACCTGCGCAGCGTCACTGGCGAAGCCCGTTAGAAGACCTTTGCTCGTTCGCTGGAATTTACCTCGCTTGGCCCCTTCACCGACCGGCTGGCGGGCAAGCCCTCCGGAGGCAATGGCGGTTCCGCGTTCGCCAAGAAGCCGCAGAACCCGGCGCTGCCCGCCGGCCTGCAGGATCTGATGGGCGATGCCGACGAGAACGGTATGCCCGATTTGCCGCCGAATCTTGGTGGTGGTGTCGCGGGCTTGTTCGGTCGCTGACCGATCGCACGACCGTAGCATATGGAAAAGCCGGATGGGGAGCGACTCTCCATCCGGCTTTTGCATACCCTCGCCGTCCGATTCCCCTGGTATTCCAGACAGGTCAATCTCACGCCGAAAGCACCTATATCGTTCCTCTTCGGGCCGAGAACACAGATACCACACAAGCGAACCGCTAGAATACCCAAAGACGTGCGGCGATAAAGCCCGCGTATTCCAACCGACCGGGGGGTTATATGACAATCACGCTTATGGCGCTGGCTGTATTGCTGTGGGGCTGGCTGCTGCTCAGCTGCCTACCCGCTGGGGCTGAGGCCCATATGCCGATGCCGTATCTCATCGCACTGATCCCGCTGCTGTGGGTGCCGTCACTGGTGTTGGCGGCGGTGTCCGCGTACTGCGGGGCGTGGGGACTGATGTGCGCGTTCCTGCTGGCCGCTCTGATGTCGGTGGCACGTCTGTGGCCGTATTGGCTACCGAAACGCAAGCATGAAACATTCCGTGAAACACTTTCGACGGATGACGGCGAGCGTCATACCGCAGCCGCGGCGCTGCGCGTGATGACGGTGAACTGCCGGTACGGCCGTGCCGATGCGGCCGCCATCGTGCGCGAGGTGCGCGAGCGGCATATCGACGTGCTCGCCACCCAGGAAACCACTGCGGAACTTGTCTCCCGCCTGCGCGAGGCGGGCATCGACGATATTCTCCCCTATCATCAGGCCGGCGATGACAAACCCACCGATAATGGCGGCTTCAACGCGCTGTTCTCACGGTTCGCGCCGACCCGATCCACCGCCAGCGCCATCGAGATCCCCGCGGCGGACGTGCCGTCGATGACGGTGGACCTGCTGCCCGGACCCGGCGATGTAACGGATGAACCGCACCATGTCACGTTCGCGTCGGCGCACCCGAAGTCGCCGATGCGCGGATGCCCGGAATGGTCCCAAGGCATCCGGGCCTTGGGATCGGTCGCGAAGCTTGCCACAGGCAATGACCCGCAAGGCATCGTCGTGGTGATGGGTGACCTCAACTCCTCCATCGAACACCCCAGCTTCCGCACCCTGCTCGACTCCGGTTTCAGCGACGCAAGCCGCACCCAGGCGTCGCATCGCGTCATCACGTTCCCCAGCTGGCTGAAATGGCCGCACATCGAACTCGACCACATCCTGTTCACCCCGGGTCTGCACCCGAGCAACGTGGAATCCTTCATCATCCCCGGCACCGACCATTACGCGCTCACGGCGACCCTCACGCTCGACTGAATCGCCTCGGCGCGGCCTCTGCGGATACCGGTGCCCACGTCCGCCCCCACGCGCTATAATGGGCCAGTTATTCACGTGCGCGTGGCGCCCTCTACACCCCGTGCCGTGAGGAACGAGTGGGTTTCGGATTCCGTGCCCCACACAGAAAACGAAACGCACACCCCTAAACATATAAGGAGAGCCATTTTGGCAACCAAGATTCGTCTGAAGCGCATGGGTAAGAAGTTCTACGCGTTCTACCGCGTGGTGATCATGGATTCCCGCCAGAAGCGTGACGGCCGTGCCATCGAAGAGATCGGTACCTACAACCCGAACACCCAGCCTTCCACCATCGTGATTGATTCCGAGCGCGCCCAGTACTGGCTCGGCGTTGGCGCCCAGCCGACCGAGCAGGTGAAGAAGCTCCTCCAGATCACTGGCGATTGGCAGAAGTTCAAGGGCATCGACGGCGCCGAAGGCACCCTGAAGACCGCTGTGGCCGGCCCGGATGCCGCCGCTCGTGTCGAGGCCGTGGAAGCTGAAGCCCAGAAGCTCAAGGCCGCCAAGTCCGAAGCTGAGGCCAAGGCCAAGGCTGAGGCCGAAGCCGCCGCTGCAGCCGAAGCCGAGGCTCCGGCTGAGGAAGCCGCTGAAGAGGCCCCGGCTGACGCCGAGTGAGCTGAGCCCTAGCGCAAAGCAAACGAGAAAGGCTGACTGATCATGCTTGAACAGGCTGTGGAGCACCTTATTAAGAACGTCGTCGCTTTTCCCGATGATGTGTCGGCGTAGTCCCGCCAGTACGAGCGTTGCGCAATGCTCCGCGTCCGCGTGAATCCCGAGGATATAGGGCGTGTGATCGGTCGTTCCGGCCGTACCACCAACGCGATCACCACTGTGGTCTAGGCCACGAGCGACCACCAGGTCCGCG
>ENA-OQKF01001000-OQKF01001000.1-human-gut-metagenome-genome-assembly--contig:-NODE-1000-length-14067-cov-2.984290_pt1 | contig 14067 bp, 15 predicted proteins | sample MGYA00242617_ERZ504784 | MGnify/ENA primary metagenome ERZ504784 (study PRJEB26092, sample SAMD00036364) | human gut metagenome | host: Homo sapiens | study: EMG produced TPA metagenomics assembly of... | reverse complement strand
AAGAGCCGCCGAAGGAGATCGTAACAGCACAGATCGCAGGAATCGAAGTAATGGATCTTGAGGATGCCGTAAAAGCATTATGGAAGATCAATATTTATGCAGAGAGCGGAATGGGTTGTACAGGACCGATCATTCGTGTGTCAGATGCAAACCTTGAAAAAGCTCATGAAGAGCTTAAGAAAGCCGGATACATTAACTAATTTTAGTGAGAGGTCATATAGTTGGCAGCAACTTGAAAACAGGGAGAAAGCTTGGAGAAATCCGAGCTTTTTCTTTACTATAAAGATAGTAGCTGAATCGTATTTACAAAATGAATTAATGACAGAATATTTGCGAAAAAAGATAAAATATGATAAACTATGGTAAACCATACTATATTAAAACGCATCTGAGTGAAATGAGATGTTAAGAAGGGAGACGGCAATCATGTGGGAGCTGGAAAAAGCAATATTGGTAACGAATAACGACAGAGTGTATGAGAAGTATAAGGATCAGATGAAAGTGATTCTTCTTGATGGGTATGAAGACGTTCTGATTAAGGTGAGAGATCTTGTCTATGATAAGCATGTGCTTCTGACACATCCGCAGGCATCCAGCCTGAAACCGAATCAGACACCATATCGATCGGTAGTTGTATATCCGAAGGGTGAAGAGGATAATATAAAAGATATCATGCTGATCGACAAATGCATTCAGGTTTATCAGGAGTGGCAGGATATCGCACCAAGTCCAAAGAGTTATCAGGAAAAGGTGGCGAATGATTTTAAGACAATCGATTTATCGGTGATTGACAATATTATTCCAAGAATTAGTTAGAAAAAGCAGGTAAGAAAAAGAATAGGCGGTGGAGCGATGTTGGATAATAAAGAAACAACACAGAATTACTTCAAAGGTTTAACGAGAAAAGATTATATTGAAAGAGTATGTAAAATTATGGAGAAAGATGGGGCTGAAGATCTTTCTATTCGTAGAATCGCGAAGGAACTGGGCTGTTCGTCAGCTGCATTATACCGTTATTTTAACAGCAAGTCGGAACTGATGTATTATGTCAGCCTGAATACGCTGGAGGGATATATTATGCGCTTGAATCAGGCGGAAAAAACCTGGAGAGGAGTATGGGATATCTATGTGGGTGTATGGTACTGCTACAGTCAGGAGGCTTTCCGACATCCAAAAGATTATAATAGACTGTTTTTTGAACATACGAATGAATATCTGGGTGGAGCTATGAAAGAATTCTATCAGATGTTTCCTCAAAACATTAATGAGGCAAACCAATTCTTTTCAGAGATGCTTGGAACAGCAGATTTCTGGGGACGTGATTTTGAAATGTGTAAAAAATGCATGAATGCAGGGGCAATTTCTGAGGAGAATGCGCTTATTTTAAATCGCATGTCCTGTATTTTGTATAAAGGATATTTTAAAGGAGTGATGGATGACGGGATTGAAGAAGATGAAATCGAAGAAAGAGTTCGTTCATTTATAGATGATCTCGATATAATCGTTAAGGCACTTGCGTCAGAATTGCAGGGATATGACGGATATTTTAAACAAAAACGCGAAAATAATGATAAAAAATAGGCAATCTGCACAAAAACATCTATAGATATTTTGTATTAATGACGATATTTATAAAAGGGGGTTGCGCATTTAAAAAATGTGTGTATAATTAGAACTATCAAAAGCAATTACTTACATGGAAGAAAGTTATCACGATTACATTTTTGAAAGTAAACATAAAAAGCAAAAAAAGATATTTTTTTACTTATATGTTATCATGATTACATTCCGCACGCTTGAGGAATTTGTAAAAGAAAAATTGCCAGCTTTCGGAGATGAAAAACGTGATTATATTTTGAGTGTTAAGTTATCGCGATTACAAAATCATAAGGAGGGAATTTGTATGAAACTAGAACTCGGAAAAATTGAGATCAAGGACATCCAGTTTGCAGACAAATCATATGTCGAGAATCATGTGTTGTATGTGAACAAAGAAGAGGTGGAAGCACTTGTATTGGAGGACGACAAACTGATCGGCTGCCATTTGGAAATCGCAAAACCAGGTGAAGCTACAAGAATTACACCTGTAAAAGATGTCATTGAACCACGTGTAAAAGTGAGCGGTGGAGAGATGTTCCCGGGAGTCATCGGAAAAGTATCCCCTCAGGTCGGATCAGGAAGAACTCATGCATTGGATGGTTGTTGTGTAGTGACAGTCGGAAGAATCGTTGGATTCCAGGAAGGTGTTATTGATATGAGCGGACCGGCTGCAGACTACTGCCCATTTTCTAAGACTTACAACTTGTGTGTAGTCATTGAACCAAAAGACGGACTTGAGACACATGTTTATGAAAAAGCAGGACGTATGGCAGGACTTAAGGTTGCAACATATCTTGGAGAACTTGCAAGAAATATTGAACCAGATGTAATAGAAACATATGAGACAAAGCCGGTATTTGAACAGGCAGCCCAGTATCCGGATCTTCCAAAGGTTGGATATGTGCATATGCTTCAGTCACAGGGACTTCTTCATGATACCTATTATTATGGTGTAGATGCAAAACAGATCGTTCCGACATTCATGTATCCAACAGAGATTATGGATGGAGCAATCGTATCTGGTAACTGTGTGGCTCCATGTGATAAAGTTACAACATATCATCATTTCCACAATCCGGTTATTGATGAATGCTACAAACATCATGGAAAAGACATTAACTTTATGGGAGTTATCCTTACTAATGAAAACGTATTCCTTGCTGATAAAGAGAGACATTCCGATATGGTTGCAAAATTCTGTGAATGGCTGCAGTTAGACGGAGTTCTGATTACAGAGGAAGGTTATGGTAACCCGGATACAGACCTTATGATGAACTGTAAAAAGGTTGAAAGAGCAGGTACAAAGGTTTGCCTGATCACAGATGAGTTCCCAGGAAAAGACGGTAAATCAGCATCTCTGGCAGATACATGTGAAGAGGCAACAGCACTTGCATCATGTGGACAGGGAAATGCAACACTGATGTTCCCAGCTATGGATAGAGTAATTGGAACTCAGGAATTTATTGAAAGCCAGATTGGTGGATGGGCTGGATGTATCAACGAAGACGGATCTTTCGAGGCAGAGCTTCAGATTATCATCGCATCTACAATCGCAAATGGATTTAACAAACTGGCTGCAAGAGGATACTAAGAAGGGGGATTCAGAGTTATGGCAAAATATAAAATCGTTCATTATCTTAATCAGTTCTTCGGTGGAATTGGTGGAGAAGATAAAGCAGACTTCCAGCCGGAAGTAAGAGAAGAAATTATAGGACCTGGTATGGCACTGAAGGCCGGACTGGGCGATGATTATGAGATTGTTGCAACAGTTATCTGTGGTGACAACTATTTTGGAGAAAATCTTGATAAAGCAACAGATACAATCATTGAGATGGTAAAGAAATACGAGCCAGATATCTTTGTTGCAGGACCTGCATTTAATGCTGGACGTTATGGTGTTGCTTGCGGTACAATTTGTAAAGCGGTTGAAGAGCGACTCGGTATCCCGGTACTCTCTGGTATGTATGAAGAGAACCCTGGAGCTGATATGTTTAAACAGGATGTAATCCTTGTAAAGACAGGTAACTCTGCTGCAACTATGAAAAAAGCAGTTCCACAGTTTGTAACATTGATTAAGAAACTGGCTACAGGCGAGGAGATTCTTGGACCATCAATCGAAGGATATCTTGAGCGTGGTATCCGTGTGAACTATTTCGCAGAAGAAAGAGGAGCAACTCGTGGTCTTAAGATGTTGCTTAAAAAGATGGCAGGAGAGCCATTTGAGACAGATCTTCCTATGCCGAAATTCGACCGTGTAGAGCCAGGAAAAGCAATTGAAGATCTTAGCAAAGCAAAGATTGCAATCGTTACATCTGGTGGTATTGTACCAGTTGGTAATCCGGATCATATCGAGTCCTCTAATGCAACGAAGTTTGGATGGTATACAATGGAAGGCATGGACAGAATGTCTAAAGATGACTATATGACAATCCATGGTGGATATGACAGACAGTTCGTACTGGAAGATCCGAACCTTGTAATCCCACTTGATGCACTTCGTAAATTACAGAAAGAAGGCGTATTTGGAGAATTATATCCTTATTTTGCAAGTACAACCGGAACTGGAACAGCTACAAATTCAGCAGCCAAATTCGGTGATGAGATTGGTAAAAAATTAGTTGAAGAGCATGTAGATGCAGTTCTTCTTGTCAGCACTTGAGGTACCTGTACACGTTGCGGTGCAACGATGGTTAAAGGTATTGAAAAATACGGTATCCCAGTAGTTCATCTGTGTACAGTTGTTCCGATTTCCAGAACAATCGGTGCGAATAGAATTATCCCTGCTGTTGGTATTCCTTATCCACTTGGAGATCCAACTGAGGGTGAAGAAGAGTCCTACAAGATTCGTGAGAAACTTGTAAGGAGAGCATTCAAGGCTCTTCAGACTCCGATAACAGAGCAGACTGTTTTTGAAAAAGATGAGTGGTAAGTCATTGACATAAGTATACATTGAGCAATTACCGGCTTATATGCCGGTAATTGCTCAAAAGAAAAAGAAATGAATGAAAAGGGGGCACATTATGGGTAGTGCGGAAAAGGTGAGTTGGAAACGAGTATTAATACTTGCGGGAGCAATCATTGCATTTACAATTGGATCCGGTTTTGCAACAGGTCAGGAAATCATTCAATATTATACAGCATATGGAATAAAAGGATTACTTGTAATTCTGGTATTCCTGGTAGCTTTTCTTTATTACAATTTTAACTTTGCAAAAGCAGGTGCAGAGCAGAAGTTTGAAAAAGGAAATGATGTATACAAATATTTTTGTGGAAAGTATGTAGGAACTTTCTGTGATTATTACTCCACATTATTCTGTTACATGTCCTTCTTCGTAATGGTAGGAGGAGCATCCTCTACACTTCATCAGGAATATGGACTTCCGGCATGGGTAGGAGGAGTCATTCTGACAGCACTGGCAGTGCTTACAGTTGTAGGTGGACTGAACTCCATGGTTGATGCCATCGGTGCTGTAGGACCGGTAATCGTAGTGCTTTGTATTGCCATTGGAACTATTACATTAGTTCGCGATGGCGGTGATATTGGAGCTGGATTAGACATTATTACAATGCAGCTTATGAAGGCGCAGCGAATGGAGAAACAGTTAAGAGTGCAGGATCCAACTGGCTTGTTTCTGGTTTATCATATGCCGGTTTCGTGCTCCTGTGGTTCGCAAGCTTTACAGCAGCACTTGGTTCTACTAATAAGAAAAAAGAATTAAATTACGGTATTGTCGGCGGAACAGTTGCAGTTTGTGTGGCTATTGCAGTAGTAATGTTCGCACAGATTTCAAACATTAATACTCCGATGATTGGAAGTAGTGATACATTTGTATGGAATGCAGATATCCCAAATCTGATTCTTGCAGCTAAAATCTGGAAGCCATTCTCCGCTATCTTTGCAATTATTGTATTTGCAGGTATTTATACAACAGCGGTTCCACTCCTTTATAATCCAGCTTCTAGATTTGCAAAAGAGGGAACATCACAGTTCAAGATTCTCACTATTGTTCTTGGAGTTCTCGGTTTAATTGTAGGATTATTCCTTCCATTCAGAGTATTGGTTAATATTATCTATGTATTAAATGGATATGTTGGAGCAGTTTTAATTCTCTTTATGATTTACAAGAACATCAAAGATCTGATGAATAAAAAGAAAGCAAATTAATATAGGAATTGCCGATAATAGGGGCGCTGAGAAATCAGCGCCCCCTTTGTTGCCTGGAATAAAAAGTGATTGACCACAGAGCAATTAAAGAATATTTAGAGAAAATGAATAGAATAAGTCGATAATTAACTGTGAATTATTGGAAAAATCTAACAAAACGATTGACAATAAGCGCGCTTACTGTTATAATCTTAACATAACCAATAAATAAGCGCGCTTATTAAAAATGTATCAATGTCGTTCATAGAGCCTATCTATGAATCAGAAAAGGAGGACAATCACATGAGACTGGAGATTGGCAATTTCTATGTTAAGGATATCAAGTTTGGCGACAAGTTATCCTTTGATGACGGAGTGCTTACAATTAATAAAGAAAAAGCACTTGATTTTATCCGTGAAGATGAGAGAATCACGGAGGCAGATCTTTATATTGCAAAACCTGGAGATAAGATCCGTATGTGTCCGGTAAAGGAAGCAATCGAGCCTAGAGTAAGATTGGATGGAAGAGGACTTTTCCCTGGATATACAAGTGAACTTGCAAAGGCAGGAGATGGAGTTTTACATGCATTAAAGAACTGCAGCGTACTCGTAGTCGGAAAACACTGGGGAGGTTTCCAGGATGGATTGATCGACATGAGTGGTGAAGGGCAGAAATATACATACTTCGGTTATTTGAACAATATTGTACTCGTAGCAGATACGAATGAGGATTTTGAGAAGCATGAGCAACAGAAGAAGAATGATGCACTTAGAAGAGCAGGACATAAACTTGCAGAGTTCATCGGACAGTGTGTAAAAGAACTGACACCGGAAGACACAGAAGTTTATGATCTTGAGGCGATGATCAAACGTAGTCCGGAGATTGAAAAGCTTCCATCTGTTGTATATGTTATGCAGCCACAGTCTCAGATGGAAAATCTGGGATACAATGATCTGGCATATGGCTGGGATATGAACCGTATGCTTCCAACAGTAATGCATCCAAATGAGGTACTGGATGGCGCTATCGTATCTGGAAGTTTCATGCCTGTATCATCAAAATGGTCAACATACGACTTCCAGAACACACCGAATATCAAGGCTCTTTACAGAGAGCATGGTAAGACAATTAATTTCCTCGGAGTAATTATGTCAAACCTGAATGTAGCTTTGGATCAGAAAGAACGTGCTGCACTTTATGTAGCACAGATTGCAAAGACACTCGGAGCAGATGGTGCGGTCGTCGCAGAAGAAGGTTATGGCAACCCGGATGCCGACTTTGTAGGATGTCTTGTTGCGCTTGAGGATGCCGGTGTTAAGACAATTGGAGTTACCAATGAATGTACAGGACGTAATGGTACATCTCAGCCACTTGTAACACTGGATGAGAAGTGTGATGCAATTGTATCCTGTGGAAATGTATCTGAATTAATTGAATTGCCTCCAATGGAAACAGTACTTGGAGAACTTCAGTCGTTAGCAAGAGACGGTCTGTCCGGTGGCTGGGCTGGAGATGAGATCTTAGGACCTTCAGTAAGAGAAGATGGATCCGTTATTATGGAGAATAACTCAATGTTCTGTGGTGATCAGGTAGTTGGATGGTCACCGAAGACAATGAAAGAATTCTAAGGAGGGCAATAGCGATGAAAAAAGCAATCTTATATATTAATCAGTTTTTTGGTCAGATTGGTGGAGAAGAAAAAGCTGGTATTGAACCAGAAATCCACGAAGGTCAGGTTGGACCAGCAATGCAGTTTGAAAAAGAGTTAAATGCAGAAGTTACCCATACAATTATCTGTGGTGACAACTATATTGGTACCAATACTGACGCAGCAGTTGCAACAATTCTCGGAATGCTTGAAGATAAAGAGTTTGATATTTTCCTTGCAGGACCAGCATTTCAGGCAGGACGTTATACCGTTGCATGTGGAACAATCTGCAAGGCAGTAAAAGAAAAATTTGGTGTACCTGTTGTAACATCTATGAACGAGGAGACGCCAGGTGTAGCTATGTTTAAAAAAGATATGTATATCTTAAAAGGCGGTAATATTGCTTCAAAGATGAGACAGGATGTAAAAGCAATGGCAAAAGTTGCCAACAAGCTTCTTGCTGGTGAGCCGGTTGGCTCCGCGGATGAAGAAGGATATTTCCCGAGAGGAATCCGTCATCAGGTATGGCTTTCAGATGGAAAACCGGCATATGAGCGTATGGTAGATATGCTTGTTAAGAAATTAAATGGACAGCCATTTGAGACAGAGCTTCCGATTCCGAAGCTTGATCGAGTACCAATTGCTCCTGCTATCAAGGATTTGTCAAAAGCAAGAATCGCACTTCTGAATACAGGAGGTATTGTACCTGTAGATAATCCGGATCATATTCAGTCAGCATCTGCAACACGTTGGGGACGTTATGATTTGTCAAATCTGGTACGGTTAAAAGGTGGAGAGTTCAAGACAATTCATGCTGGATTTGACCCTGCAGCAGCAGACGCAGATCCAAACGTTATTACTCCGATTGATGCACTGAAGGTATTAGAAAAAGAGGGAGTTTATGGAAGCCTCCATCCATATTTCTATACAACAGTAGGAACAGGAACAACTGAGGCAGAGGCTGCCAGAATGGCAAAAGAAATCATTCCATATCTTCAGGAAGATCATGTTGATGGTGTTATCATGGTTAGTACTTGAGGTACCTGTACACGTTGCGGTGCAACGATGGTAAAAGAGGTTGAGAAGGCTGGATTCCCAATCGTACAGATGTGTAATCTGGTGCCTGTAGCTAAGACAGTAGGAGCTAATAGAATCGTACCTACAATTTCTATTCCTTATCCACTTGGAGATCCTGATACTCCGAAGGAAGAGCAGTGGAAATTACGTTATCACAGAACAAAAGTTGCTCTGGAGTCTCTGGCAACGGATATTAAAGAGCAGACAGTATTTAAAGTATGATAACTGTTCGATGATTTAGAGTGAACGGGCAGATGGTTATACATCTGCCCACTACTATATCTGGCTTAGTTTGATGAAGGAGAATTGAATATGGGAGAAAAGAAAGGTAAGAATACAGTTTTTTATGTATCACTGATTATCGTCGGCATTATAGCAGTCTGGTCAGTTGCATTTAATGATAGTTTTACGGTAGTAGCTAATGCGGCATTTAAAGTTTTGACCACAGATTTTGGATGGTTATATCTGATTTCTATGATTATATTCTTTGGCTTTATTGTATATTTTGCATTTGGAAAATATGGAAAAATTCGTTTAGGAAGCGATGATTCCAGACCGGAATACAGTAATATGACATGGTTCGGACTTCTATTTGGATGTGGAATGGGAGTTGGTCTTGTATTCTGGGGAGTAGCTGAGCCGCTTACTTATTATCTGAATCCGCCAGATGGAATTGAAGCAGCATCTCAGGCATCTGCAAACTTTGCATTTGAGAATTTCTTTATGCACTGGGGAATTCTTCCATGGGCAAACTATGCAGTTATCGGTCTTGCACTTGCATACTTTATGTTCCGTAAGAACAAAAAAGGTTTGTTAAGTGTTATGCTTGAGCCGTTAATTGGTGAGAAGCTTGCAAATGGATGGCTTGGCAAGGTTGTTGATATTCTTGGTGTGTTTGCGACAGTTGCAGGAGTTGTAACATCTCTTGGACTTGGAACATTGCAGATTAATGCCGGATTTAATTATTTATTTGGTGTCCCAATCAATTTAGTAGTAGAAATTATTATTATTATAATTGTATCATTTCTTTATATTGGATCCGCAGTATCCGGGTTGGATAAAGGAATTAAGATTATTTCTGATACAAACCTTTATGTTGCAATCGGACTTTTGGCAGTATGCTTTATAGTGGGACCAAAAGTAGAGACTTTGAATGCATTTGTAAATGGTATGGGTCAGTATATCGGTAATTTTATTCCAACTGCACTTAAGATTAATTCCTATAGTGACAATAGTTGGTTCGGAAGCTGGAGACTGTTTTACTGGGCATGGTTCATTGCATGGGCACCGTTCGTTGGAGTATTTGTAGCACGCATCTCTAAAGGACGGACTATTCGAGAATTTGTACTTGGTGTAGTACTTGTACCGACAATTGCTTCCTGTATTTGGGGTGCAGTATTTGGTAACCTTGGTATCAACCTTGGAGAAAAAGGTCTTATGGCGATTGAAAAGCTCCAGGAAGCGGTAGCAACACCGGAGGTTGGACTTTTCGTAGTGCTTGGACAATATCCGCTTGGATTTATTTTATCACTGGTAGCCTTGGTATCCTTGTGTGCATTCTTTGTAACATCTGCAAATTCAGGAGTTTATGTACTGTCTATGCTGTCAACGGACGGTGCAATCAATCCTCCAAATGGCAGAAAGATTCTCTGGGGAGTTATCCAGTCAGTTATGGCGATCGGACTTCTGATGGCTGGTGGATTGAAACCGCTTCAGACAATCTCACTTGTAGCAGCGTTCTTATTTATTTTTGTAATGCTTGGAACGATTGCAGCATTTATTAAAGTGTTGAAGGAAGAAAAGGCATAGTGAAAATGTTTTTTTCAAAATAATTAAATACAAAAAGCTGAAGAAGGAATGTGTGGAGCATTCTTGGATATATCAGGTGAGAAAAAGAGCTGAAGAATTCGAATCCTTCAGCTCTTTTGATTAAACAATTCTGTAAAACGACAATGTTTGTATATGGGTTTTAATAAGTGTTTTTAATCTAAATCAATATTATAGGATGTAAGCGCTCTGCGGATAAACGAAACAGTTGTCGCAGTCGCTTCTTCAATTGTCAAATATTCAGAGTCTTCCCGTAATGTCTCTAACATACCACGATAAAGCATGATATTCATTGTTGCCAGATTGTGAATGTCTGATTCCGGGAGAAAAATATTCTCTTTATTCAAAGAATCAGTCAATGATAAAAATTCACGTTCTGAGAAATTAGAAGATGAAAGCATATTTTTGTAATTTGCAGCATCTTCACTCCAACTTTCAGGAAAAATATCATAATAAGCGTGAAAATAGTAGGAAAAATCCCAGTTCGTATCTGCATGCTTAAAGAATAGCAGCCAGAAAATGTCTGGATGTGAGAAGGAGTGGAGACAGAAGCATTCCCAAATTTTCAGATATCTTTCAAGTGGCCTTGTAACCGGTTCTAAGTAGGCTGGCAGATCCTTAGCATATTGATCCAGATATTTCATAGCTGAAAAAATTCTCAGTTCTTCAAAATCTGAAAAATAATGATAAAGAGTCGCACTGTTATAGCCGGCTTTTTCTGCAGTTTTCCGAATAGATAAGCTGTCGATACCTTCTTCTTCAATGATCTCCAATGCAGCATTGATGAAGTAGCCCATAGTTTGCTGTCTGTACATTTGTTTACGATCTTTTTGTTGCATAAAAAATCCCCCAATAAAAAGTACTAAGACAAGCCTGCCCTAGTCATGGTATTTATTATATATGAAATACACGAAAAAAGCGAGTAAAATTGTTTGAATTAGTGGAAAATAGTAGATGAGATATAGTAGATATGTTAACAAAGAAAACGACGAACTCTGCCATGGTTTGCCGTTTCCTTTGCTTAATTAAAGAGTAATAGTGATTCAGATAGTATTGAAATTATTTGGCTGCTTTTTCGGCAAATGTAGTCGTTACCAGTTTATTGTACGGTGCACGTGTGTCAAGTTCTTCTGCGCTTTCCAGAATGTCCTGTAAAAGTTCAAAACTTTTTTCCTCAAATATGAGGTTATCTTTCCATGTGTCCTGTTCATAATAACGGCTCACAATTGTTTCTATTGTATTAAGATTTGTTTCTTTAAACTGAGGTGCAATTGCTTCTGCAATTTCTTTTGGTGTATGTTTCTGTACATAATCCATACCTTTCTGCAATGCATCTGTAAATCCTTGAATTACATCTGCATTCTTCTCGATATAACTTTTCTTTGCTGAAAATGCAGTATAAGGTACATAGCCGCTGTCTGTACCGAGAGAAGCAACTACATATCCCTTTTCCTCTTTTTCCAAATTTGTGGCTCCTGGTTCGAACTCAACTGTAAAATCAGCATTTCCTTCTGCAAATGCTGCTGCTGTAGAGCCAAAATCAATGCTCTGATCTATAATCAGATCTTTCGAAGGATCAATCCCATTTTGCCTTAAAATATACTCAAATACCATTTCTGGCATGCCACCTTTTCGTCCACCAAGTACTTTTTTATCTTTCAAATCAGTCCAATGAAAGTCGGGGATTTCTTCTCTTGCTACCAGAAAATTTCCTGCGCGTTGTGTAAGTTGTGCAAAGTTCACGACATAATCATTGGCTCCTTCATTGTAAGCATAAATTGAAGCTTCAGACCCCATAAATCCAATATCGGCGGTTCCGGATATGACTGCGGTCATGGTCTTATCAGCACCAAATGGAACTCATTGGTTAGTGCAAGACTTATTATAAAAAATTCACTTCTTTCACAGTAGAGTCTTTCGTCACATGTATATCTGATATAATGGACCGCCAGAATGCTCTGCGGTTTTCCAGAGAGAGTTTTGCATACATAGAGCGGAAGTCTGACTGTATGATTTCATTTACATAAGAGACGTCTCGTTCTATTTCTGGCTGGATAGCCAACGCTTCTTTTAATTCGTATTCAATTCGAGAGTATTCCTTGTTATAATATTCCCATTCCACACGACCTTTTTGAAACAGGAGATTTAATCGTTCCAATTCTGATCGGAGCTTCTCCGGTGTCTTTCTTTTCTTTTTTTTCTTCTGCTTTTCATGAATCTGTCCGGAACGGATATGGTATTTCTGATATTCGTCTTCCAAATGTTCCAAAAGATAAGATTCCACAAGATTCTGACTGAGCCTGTGCCGGTAATTGCAGTGATTATCCATGTAAGCTTTGTTGCACCGGTAATAGCAGTACGTGCGTTTGGCACCGGTCTTCCGGTTAATAATAGAAGAGCAACCGCAACCGGACAGGAGATTGTTACAATTTGGGCAGTAAATCAGTCCGGAAAACAGGTATACTCTATTGGAACGGTTGACTTTAATGTTTTTGTCGGAAATCTTTTGTAGTCTATCCCAGTCCTCAGTTGACAAGTAAGCAGGGCAGTATGGAGCTCCGCGGTAAGTACCTTTGTAGAATTCGCTGGACAGAAGCGTCCTGATACTACAGTGACTGAAAGCTGTATCATAATTTTCCTGGATATATTTCAATGCTCCACTCATTCGCTGGTGCTTGAAAAAGTACTGATAGAATGCGTTTACAGCCTCTTCACGTTCAGGATCCTTAATCATACATTTGACTCCATCGACAGTACCGGACTTATAGCCGTATCCCATATTGGCATCACCAAAGATTAACTTACCTTGCCGGATAGAGGCTTCGTTGACGAACTTGATACGTTCACTGGTAGTATCAACTTCGTTCTGGCCAATGGAAAGAACGACGTTAAGCTGCAGCCTTCCATCTCTGGTCTCCATGTTGATGCCTGGCTCACTGGTAGAGATCCAGCGAACGTGATATTCGTCCAAGATATCCTGGACTTTGTAGAAGTCAGACAGATTACGGAACCACCGGTCAAGCCTCCAGAAGATGATAACATCAATCTTTCCTGCTTTTACATCTTCTAATAATGCATGGATAGCTTTTCTCTTTTTCAATTCTTTCCGGGCAGTCTTACCTTCATCAGCATAGACTCCTGCAACAACCATGTTATGTTCCCTGGCATAAGCTTCCAAATATTCTCTTTGTGCTTCCAGGGATTTTCCGTGCATCATCTGCTCAGCAGTAGATACTCGGATATAGATAGCACAGCGTTCTAATTTCATGTGATCACCTTCCTTAGTATATATGTGCGACGTCGCACAAATTTGCGTATAAAAATAACAGCCAGCAAAGAACAAATGTTCCGCTTGCGTGACTGCTCCGAAGATGATACAATGAAGTTCAATCAGATATTAGTATATCTTCGGATATGCGAGCCACCCTGAGCCAACGGGGTGGCGATTTCTTTTTTTATTGAGTTTCTTATTGCAAATTAAATACTTTTTCGCCAAGGTCTTTTCCACCAACGCCTTGAGTTGCTTTTAAGGTGATTGGTTTCGCGGTATCATTAATCTCATAAGAAATTACAGCTTGAACAGTTGCTCCAGGTTTTACATCTGTGTAAGAAACGTCATTCATCTGAGCGTATTTCTCGTCTCCAGGCATAACAGCTACATCTAAGTTATCTACTGTTGCATCTGTTTCTTGAGTTGCTGCGAAACAGGCAATCCAAGTGGTTCCTGGCTGCATGAGATCATCGCTATCGTTAGTAAAATCATAAGTGATA
>ENA-OQKF01000984-OQKF01000984.1-human-gut-metagenome-genome-assembly--contig:-NODE-984-length-14170-cov-4.141494_pt1 | contig 14170 bp, 10 predicted proteins | sample MGYA00242617_ERZ504784 | MGnify/ENA primary metagenome ERZ504784 (study PRJEB26092, sample SAMD00036364) | human gut metagenome | host: Homo sapiens | study: EMG produced TPA metagenomics assembly of... | reverse complement strand
AGCAGCGTCATCAGGACCGCATTAACCGCGACGATCCCCGGCCCAAGTCGCGCCCCAAAGACCGTCCGCGCGCCAAAGCAGAGCTGAAGCAGTAACGAGCGCAGCATAATGTCGCGGTTGAGCGCCAGCAGCGTGCGGATATTACCGCGCCACGCGGTTTTGAGCATCGCAAGCGAGATACCGCGAAGGGCCAGCACGCGCCAGACCATCCACAGGCCGATGAAAAAGGTACCGTATTCTGCAATTGCCGTCGCCAGCGCGGCGCCCTGCACGTTCATATGCAGACCCATCACCAGCCAGACATCAAGCACGATGTTGAGAAGATTGCCTGCCACCAGCAGAATGACTGGCGCACGGGCATACTGCACGCCGAGTAACCAGCCAAGCAGAACCAGGTTCGCCAGTGATGCAGGCGCGCTGAGCCAGCGAATTTCAAGGAAGCGCCGCGCCTGCTCAAGTACCGCCTCGCTCCCGCCAACGACATGCAGCGCCAGATCAATTAGTGGCGGGCGCAACACCACGATCAGCGCACCCGCGCCCAGGGCAAGGATCAAGGGTTGTACCAGCGCACGCGCCAGACGCAACGGATCTTTTGCGCCGTACGCCTGAGCCGTAAGCCCGGTGGTACTCATGCGCAAAAAGAGCAGCAGCATAAAAAGGAAGCTGGTTGCCGTCGCGCCGATCGCGACGCCGCCCAGATAAACGGGGGAATCCAGATGACCAATAACAGCCGTGTCTACCAGTCCCAGCAGAGGGACGGTGATATTGGAAAAAATCATTGGCAGTGCAAGACGCCACAATGCCTTATCTGATGTCGTCAGCAGTGACATGAAAAATACCGGCAGTGGAGATTGAATCAGGCTACGGCAGGTCCGTAGCCTGTTATGACATGATTACAGCCATTCACCGTTGCGGATAACCCCAACAGCCAGCCCTTCAATAGAGAAGTTATGTTCGCGGAGATCCACAACAATCGGGGAGAACTCGTTGTTTTCAGGCAGTAACTGGACGGTGTTACCCTGCTTTTTCAGACGCTTAACGGTAACTTCATCGTCAATACGCGCGACCACAACTTGCCCGTTGCGCACGTCCTGGGTTTTATGAACTGCGAGCAGATCGCCGTCCAGAATACCGATATCTTTCATCGACATGCCGCTGACGCGCAGCAGGAAATCTGCGCTCGGTTTAAACATGCCTGGGTCAACCTGGTAGTGACCTTCAATATGCTGTTGTGCCAGCAAAGGTTCACCTGCCGCGACACGGCCCACCAGCGGAATACCTGTCTCTTCTTCCACCAGCAGACGGATGCCACGCGAAGCGCCCGATACAATCTCAATGACGCCTTTACGCGCCAGCGCTTTCAGGTGTTCTTCGGCAGCATTCGGAGAACGGAACCCCAGACGCTGAGCGATCTCCGCACGCGTGGGTGGCATACCCGTCTGGCCGATATGATCCCGGATGAGATCAAACACCTCTTGCTGCCTGGTCGTTAACGCTTTCATTCCGCCCCCTGGGTGTATATACAGTTATGCTGTGAGTATATACAGTCAAAGGCGATTTTGGAACCAAAAACTGCACAAAAAACCAGGGACTTAATTATTTCTCGAGGCTTATCGGAAATGTGACCAAAGCAGCGTGACCCAGGTGATGACCGCAGTGATAATCGCCAGCAATACGGCAGCAGACCCCATGTCTTTCGCCCGGCCGGAGAGCTCATGGAAATCAGAGCCGATACGGTCCACCACGGCCTCAATAGCGCTATTGAGAATTTCCACTATCATCACCAACAGCACGGAGCCGATCAACAAAACGCGGGTAATCGCATCAACATCAAGGAAACAGGCGATAATCACCGCGATGATAGCGGCGACGCCCTCCTGGCGAAACGCGGCTTCATTGACCCACGCGGCACGGAAACCTTTCCATGAATAGCCGGCGGCTTTGATGATTCGGGTTAACCCAGTGGTATTATTGGCCATTAAAAGAACCTTTTAATTAAAATAGCGTCAGTAACAGTAGGCGCAGCGTGTTTCGCTGCTGCCTGAAGTATGACGGGTAACAACAGAAATTTTGCGCGCTTTCTGTTATCCTTGCGCCGCAATTGCATTATTAACCAGAGGCTTTACATCGTTTATGTCCGGCTGGCCACGAATTTACTACAAATTACTTAATTTACCATTAAGCGTCCTGGTAAAAAGCAAGTCTATCCCAGCGGAACCCGCGCTGGAATTGGGGCTCGATACGTCACGCCCAATTATGTACGTTTTGCCTTATAACTCGAAGGCAGACCTACTGACGCTTCGCGCCCAGTGTCTGGCGCATGATTTACCTGACCCGCTTGAACCCCTCGAAGTCGACGGCACTCTGCTGCCGCGCTATGTGTTCATTCACGGCGGGCCGCGCGTGTTTACCTATTACACGCCAAAGGAAGAGTCCATTAAGCTTTTCCACGACTATCTCGACCTGCACCGCAGCAATCCGGGTCTGGATGTGCAGATGGTGCCGGTATCGGTGATGTTTGGTCGCCGCCCGGGCAGAGAGAAAGGTGAAGAGAACCCGCCGCTGCGCATGCTTAACGGTATTCAGAAATTCTTCGCGGTCTCCTGGCTGGGACGTGACAGCTTCGTGCGTTTCTCCCCGTCCGTTTCGCTGCGCCGTATGGCGGATGAGCACGGCACCGACAAGATTATCGCGCAAAAACTGGCGCGCGTGGCGCGTATGCACTTCGCCCGTCAGCGTCTGGCTGCCGTAGGCCCGCGTCTTCCTGCACGTCAGGACCTGTTCAACAAGCTGCTGGCCTCCAAAGCGATTGCCAGAGCCGTTGAAGACGAAGCGCGTAGCAAAAAGATTTCCCATGAGAAAGCACAGCAGAACGCTATTGCACTGATGGAGGAGATTGCCGCGAACTTCTCTTACGAGATGATTCGTCTTTCCGATCGTATTCTGGGCTTTACGTGGAACCGCCTCTATCAGGGCATCAACGTTCATAACGCCGAGCGCGTACGCCAGCTGGCCCATGATGGCCATGAGATTGTCTATGTCCCCTGCCACCGCAGCCACATGGACTATCTGCTCCTCTCCTATGTGCTCTATCACCAGGGTCTGGTACCGCCGCACATCGCTGCCGGCATTAACCTGAACTTCTGGCCAGCCGGCCCGATTTTCCGCCGCCTGGGGGCGTTCTTTATCCGTCGTACCTTTAAGGGCAACAAGCTCTACTCCACCGTATTCCGTGAATATCTTGGCGAGCTGTTCAGCCGCGGTTATTCCGTTGAATACTTCGTGGAAGGGGGTCGCTCCCGTACCGGTCGTCTGCTCGATCCTAAAACCGGCACGCTGTCGATGACCATTCAGGCGATGCTGCGCGGGGGAACTCGCCCGATCACCCTCGTACCCATCTACATTGGCTACGAACACGTGATGGAAGTGGGCACCTACGCCAAAGAGCTGCGCGGTGCGACCAAAGAGAAAGAGAGCCTGCCGCAGATGCTGCGCGGCCTGAGCAAGTTACGCAACCTTGGCCAGGGCTACGTCAACTTTGGCGAGCCGATGCCGCTGATGACCTACCTGAACAACCATGTTCCGGAGTGGCGCGAGTCTATCGATCCTATCGAAGCAATACGCCCGGCCTGGCTGACGCCTACGGTCAACAGCATCGCCTCTGAACTGATGGTGCGTATTAACAACGCCGGTGCGGCAAACGCCATGAACCTGTGCTGTACGGCGCTTCTGGCCTCACGTCAGCGTTCACTGACCCGTGAACAGCTTACGGAGCAGCTGGATTGCTATCTCGACATGATGCGCAACGTGCCGTACTCGGTGGATTCGACCGTACCGGTAAGCACGGCAAGCGAGCTTATCGAGCATGCCCTGCAGATGAACAAGTTTGAAGTCGAAAAGGACACCATCGGCGACATCATCATTCTCCCGCGCGAGCAGGCGGTGCTGATGACTTACTATCGCAACAACATCGCGCATATGCTGATGCTGCCCTCGCTCATGGCGGCCATCATCACCCAGCATCGTCGCATCTCGCGTCAGGAGCTGTTGCGTCATGTTGAAACGCTCTATCCAATGCTGAAAGCGGAGCTGTTCCTGCGCTGGGACAAGGACGAACTGGCGACTGAGCTGGATAAACTGACCGAAGAGCTGCGTCGTCAGGGGCTGATTACCGTCACGAACGACGAGCTGCATATCAATCCGTCACGGTCCCGTACCCTGCAACTGCTGGCGGCGGGCGCGCGTGAAACGCTGCAGCGCTACGCCATTACCTTCTGGTTGCTGAGCGCGAATCCATCCATTAACCGCGGTACGCTCGAGAAAGAGAGCCGGACGCTGGCACAGCGCCTGTCTGTTCTGCACGGGATTAACGCCCCGGAATTCTTCGACAAAGCGGTCTTCAGCTCTCTGGTGCTGACGCTGCGTGATGAAGGGTTTATCAGTGATACGGGCGATGCCGAGCCGGAAGAGACGCTGAAGGTGTACCAGATGCTGGCCGAACTGATCACGTCTGATGTGCGTTTAACGATTGAAAGTGCGACGCAAGGCGAGTGAAGCGTGCAGCGGTCTGATGACCTGTGATGAAAGCAAAAACGGCAGCCTTCTGGCTGCCGTTTTTTTACGAAAAGTAGCTCATCGCCAGCCCTAAAAACAGCACCAGACCGACATAGTTGTTATTCATAAACGCCTTGAAGCAAGCTTCACGCTCCCGTTTCGCAATCAGCTTCTGCTGGTAGACAAACAGCATTCCCGCCACCAGCACGGCCCAGTAAAACGCCCAGTTGAGCCCGTTCAGGTAACCCATCGTCACCATCAACGCCAGCACCGCAACCTGCAGGATACCGATGATCAGCTTGTCATGACGTCCGAAGAGGATCGCCGTCGATTTAATGCCAATCTTCAGGTCATCGTCGCGGTCTACCATCGCGTATTGCGTGTCGTATGCCACGGCCCAGAGAATGTTCGCCAGGAACATCAGCCAGCAGCTTAACGGGACGGACTCACTCACCGCCGCAAACGCCATCGGGATCGACCAGCCAAACGCCGCACCCAGCACCACCTGAGGCAGGTGGGTGTAGCGCTTCATGAACGGATAAACCCAGGCCAGAGCCAGGGCCGCGACTGAAAGCAGAATGGTCATGGTGTTCAGGGTTAACACCAGCAGGAAAGAGAGCAACACCAGTACGATAAACAGCGTACGGGCCTCTTTTTCGGTCACTTGCCCGCTGGGCAACGGACGATGGGCCGTACGTTTTACGTGCCCGTCGAATTTACGATCCGCATAGTCATTGACCACGCAGCCCGCCGCACGCATCAGCCAGACGCCTGCAATGAACACTCCCAGGATCCACAGCGGCGGTACCCCAGGTGTTGCTACCCATAACGCCCATAGGGTCGGCCACAGCAGCAACAGCGCGCCGATGGGTTTATCTGTACGCATCAAGCGGTGATAAGCCAACAGCTTATTCTGCGTCAGGCTCCACTCCATTTTTTCTTCCTCTTAGTACAACGGCGATGCCGGTAAAAAAAGCTCCGTCAGTATTAACGGTTTACCGCTCAGACGAAGGCGGGAACGACGCCCCCACAGTTCGGCATCGCGACCAATCTCAATAAAATCCCGGGTAAGCTCGGATGACGTGAAAAGATAGCGCCCCAGCGGCGTATTCCCCAGCCGTTGTAGCGCCAGTTCTGGCCCGGAAAGGGTAGACTCGGGAACGACCGTTCGTCCGGCAAGCCATGGCTCACCGTCTGCACAGAGTAAAATTTCGCGCAGCCAGTAGCGTTCTTCCTGCGGCAACAGGGGCAGCTCAGAGGCGATGTCAGCGCAAGAGACAAACCCTTCCTGAACCAGGGTCACCGTAACGGTTTTGCCCTGCTGCTCGAAACGTTTAGTCATGGAATCTTCCAGCAGCAGCCAGTCCAGTTGCTCCGGGTCAAGCGCAGGTATTTGGTCGAAATAGCGCAGCGCACGCAGTTGCGTTAGCGCGGGGTGTGACATGCCAGACTCTCCGATACATAACGTAATGGCATTGTATCGCAGAAAAGCGGATTGAGGGGGGCCAAACGTTATTTAACGATCACGATCGCAACAAGAGCGCAACAGCCCGTGTGACACTAAAAAAAGTGCGCCCACTCAGGCGCACTAAACTACTAACAAATCAGCACTGTGGGGAAACGGTTACCCCTTGCCTTTTACACTGCTGATAAAGGTGGAACGGGCAGTGGTTGAACCTAAACGTTCGGCTTCATCAAGCAGTTTCAGCGCTTTGTCGACATCGCCGCGCTTCACCGCCTGCTTAATGGCGTTATTGAAGTATTCTTCGGTGTCGTTCAGTACCGGCTCGGCTTTCTTCGCCGGAGCCGGGGCTGCGGTTGCAGCTGGAGCCGCCGCCGTAGCAACGGGTGCGGCATACACAGGCGCAGCAGTGTTCCCCACCGTGACCGGGCCTGTACCGGATGAACCAAACAGAGGGCCAACCAGTACGCTGGAAGCACTGTTTGTTGAGACTTTCAGCTTCAGCAACCCGTCGGTGACATGACGCGCTAACGGATCCGGGATATCCGGAACAGAGTTACCGGTTCCTTTGGCATAGGCTTTTGCCGGGTCGGTGAGCTTAGTGGTCTGCTGCAAATCTTTGTCCGTGGTGAAGACCAGGACATAAATCTTCTGCTGTCCCAGAGCAGGCGTCAGGCGCATTTTGCCTTCGAGGCGGTCAGCGCTCATGACGCCAGGTTCCTGGTAACCAAAATAGTCGCTCGGGAAGAAGGCAGATGGCGTCAGGTTTTGGTCCAGAATCAGGACGTTAGGCGCAAATACGCTGGTCTGTTTGCTTACTTCGCTGGTCAGCGTCAGGGTCAGCTCACCAATATTGGCCGGGACGCTGAAAGCGGCAACCGGACCGGCAATCCCCGGCACGTTAAGCTGTTGGCCTGCCGCAGAAAGTTGGGTTGACTGGGTTTTGGATTGGTCAACCGGCGTCCAGGTCAGTTGCTGGAGTGCCGCCGCCGGAATGGCAGGCGCAGCGCTGGTATTTTGTGGCACGAAATTGACATCTGCGAAGGTGATCGCCGGAACACAGGCCAGCAGCCCCGCAGAGAGGCACAGCGCGACGAGACTTTTCTTCATTTTCATTGTTATTACCTCTGATAGCGTGAGCACTGCGGTGGCCAGGCAATAGCGCGCAGCACCCTAAGGATAGAGGGGCTTACGCCCCTCTTTTTAGGTCATTACGTCAGGTCTACCGAATTACCACCAGATTTCCATCTGGGCACCGAAGGTCCACTCGTCGGAGTCGCCACGGCTGAAGGTTTTCGCGGAAGTGTCGCTATACGCTACGCCAGAGGTGTAACCTGCGCCTGAGTCGTTGTTCGCATAGCCCCATTTCTCATCCCACTTCGCGTAGGTTGCGAAGACACGGATAGCCGGGCGAGACCAGATGCTGTCGCCTGCCTGCCATTGCTGTGCCAGGGTGATTTTGTATTGGCTGTTTTTCTCGTCAGTTTTCTGAGACTTAACGTTGTCGTAGCCCACTTCAAGCAGGGTGCTCATGATTGGCGTCCATTTGAACATTGGACGCACGCCAACAGTCCACCACTCTGTACCATTGTTGTTGTCACGATCGATATTCTGGTACATACCGACGTACATCAGGTCCCAACGGTCTGCCAGGGTGATTGCACCGTGGTCCAGCACACGCCACATGGAACCGTCGTTATCAATGCTACCGCCCTGCGGAATACCTTTGCCGTTAGAGGTCATGGAGTCCGTACCGTACTGCAGCACGAACTTGTTGAAGCCTTTCAACATGCTCTGGGTATGTTCAGCGGTGAACAGCCAGCCATCTTTAGAGGCGCCAGGCTGCAGATAGTAGTCGTCAGGAATGTTGGTGTGACCATAGTCAACACCCAGTTCCAGTGTACCACCCGGGTTGGTTTCCAGGCCGGCCAGACGGACGTCGAAGACATCGTTTGGTACTACGTTGTCATAAATACGGTCGCCGTTCGCATCACGATCGGCGAAGGTTGCAGAACCGCCGGACTCAGAAGAACGGGTCGCGGCCAGAGACAGTTTACCGAAGCCCAGATCGATGTTTTCGATACCCGCACCAGGACCAGAGATATCCCAGTAGTAGAAGTCGATCATGTGGACGTCATGACGCTGATAGAAACGCTTACCGGCCCAGATGGTGGAGCCTGGCAGCCATTCAATCAGGTTTTTACCCTGCACGTTTGCTTCACGGAAGGCCGGGCTGGTGGATTCCCAGTCATTCTGCTGAGAAACGGAATACGCAACGTTAGTGTCGAAATAGAAGCTCTTATCGCCCTCTTTCCACACTTCCTGACCCAGTTTCAGTTCGGCGTAGGTTTCACATTCGTTACCGAGACGGTATTTACTTTGTGCACCGGTTGCCTGGAAACATTGTTGTTCACCGCCACTCCCGGTCCAGCCAATGCCAGAACGAGCATAACCTTTAAAGTCCACGGCACCCGCGTGTGCAGACAAAATGCCTGCCGTCACGGCGATTGCCAGAGGAAGCTTGCGCAGAGTAATCATCATTCTATCTCCTGAGATCATTGCTTTTCTTTGTAATTGGAATGCTTAAACGCCTGGCTCTTTGTGCAACCGACGACATGCGGTGCCATCCTCACGGAACAGATGGCAACGCTCTGGCGGCAAACCGATAGCGAATGTGGCACCCTCTTCTACCAACACCACGTCATTCTGGCGGTAGACCAGGTTCTGACGGATGGCGGGGATCTGGATATGAATCTGTGTTTCGTGACCAAGTTGTTCGACGACCTGAACGTCACCTTCCAGCGTCACATCGGCGATGTGGCTCGGCAGTAAATGCTCAGGACGAATACCGAGGGACATATTGGCCCCCACCTGTACGTTGGCGCTGTCGACCGGCAGCCACACTTGCTGACGGTTTGGCAGCTCCACCTGTACCTGTTCAATGGCTGTCGCGGTCACTTTGACGGGCAGGAAGTTCATCTTTGGCGAGCCAATAAAGCCCGCAACAAAGCGGTCTGCCGGGTAGTGATAAAGCTCCAGCGGTTTACCCACCTGCGCCACGCGACCGGCATCCAGCACCACAATTTTGTCGGCCAGCGTCATCGCTTCGACCTGATCGTGGGTGACGTAAATCATCGTGCGGCCAAGACGTTTGTGCAGACGGGAGATTTCGATACGCATCTGGACGCGCAGGGCGGCATCCAGGTTAGAAAGCGGTTCATCGAGCAGGAACACGCGCGGTTCGGCGACCAGCGTACGGCCAATTGCCACACGCTGACGCTGACCACCAGAAAGGGCTTTTGGTTTACGCTCAAGCAGGTGTGCCAGCTGTAACACTTCCGCCACCTGCGTGACGCGCTGGTTAATCACCTCTTTTTTCGCGCCCGCCAGCTTCAGACCGAAGGACATGTTCTCGGCTACGGAAAGGTGGGGATAGAGTGCATAAGACTGGAAAACCATGCCGACGCCACGTTCGGCAGGCGGAATGTCATTCATTCGGGTATCACCAATCAGCAAATCGCCGCTGGTGATGGTTTCAAGACCGGCAATCATACGCAGCAGAGTTGATTTACCGCAGCCAGATGGGCCGACAAATACCACGAATTCACCTTCGTGGATGTCCAGATTGATGTCTTTCGACACCACAACGTCACCCCAGGCTTTCGTTACATTACGCAGCTGTACGCTCGCCATGCCCTTCTCCCTTCGTTACAACCTGTCACCGACAGAAACATTCAAGATAAGTTCACTATGGGGTATCCATTACTTTCGTGAATCCTCCACCCCCCGGCTTTTTTATGGGGGAGGAGGCGGGAGGATGAGAGAGCAGGCTCTGCGACCGCCGCTGGAGGGCTGAGGCGAAATTCGTGAAGCCACCTGCAAAATTCACTGTGTTTTTATGTGCGCCAGCACTCATAACTTAAATTTATGTAACGGAGATCACACAAACGGGGGGTGGGGCGTAGGGGTTGGGAGGATGGAAAGAGGATGTCAAATAAGGAGACTGAGTCACGTTGAACCACCTCAGTGTATCCACGAGCACATCACCAAAAAAGGATGGCAGATATGAAGATCAAGACTGGCGCACGCGTTTTCGCATTGTCCGCCCTTGCAGCAATGATGATTTCCGCACCGGCTCTCGCCAAAATTGAAGAAGGTAAGCTGGTTATCTGGATTAACGGCGATAAAGGCTATAACGGCCTGGCCGAAGTGGGCAAGAAATTCGAGAAAGACACCGGTATCAAAGTTACCATTGAACACCCGGACAAACTGGAAGAGAAATTCCCGCAGGTGGCTGCAACGGGTGACGGTCCGGACATCATCTTCTGGGCACATGACCGTTTCGGTGGCTACGCGCAGTCGGGTCTGCTGGCTGAAGTGACGCCGGACAAAGCTTTCCAGGACAAACTGTACCCGTTCACCTGGGATGCCGTTCGCTATAACGGCAAGATCATCGCTTACCCAATCGCGGTAGAAGCGCTGTCTCTGATTTACAACAAAGACCTGGTACCCAACCCACCGAAAACCTGGGAAGAGATCCCGAAACTGGATAAAGAGCTGAAGGCGAAAGGTAAGAGCGCGCTGATGTTCAACCTGCAGGAACCGTACTTCACCTGGCCGCTGATTGCTGCCGACGGCGGTTACGCGTTCAAATTTGAAAACGGCAAATATGACGTGAAAGACGTGGGCGTGGACAACGCTGGCGCGAAAGCAGGCCTGACCTTCCTGGTTGACCTCATTAAGAACAAACACATGAACGCGGATACCGACTACTCCATCGCAGAAGCGGCGTTCAACAAAGGCGAAACCGCGATGACCATCAACGGTCCGTGGGCCTGGACCAACATCGACAAGAGCAAAATCAACTACGGCGTAACCCTGCTGCCAACCTTTAAAGGCAAGCCGTCTAAACCGTTTGTTGGCGTGCTGAGCGCAGGTATTAACGCTGCCAGCCCGAACAAAGAGCTGGCGAAAGAGTTCCTGGAAAACTACCTGCTGACCGATTAGGGTCTGGATGAAGTGAACAAGGACAAACCGCTGGGCGCGGTTGCGCTGAAATCCTTCCAGGATCAGCTGGCGAAAGACCCACGTATCGCGGCAACCATGGATAACGCCCAGAAAGGCGAAATCATGCCGAACATCCCACAAATGGCAGCGTTCTGGTACGCCACCCGTACCGCCGTCATCAACGCAGCAAGCGGTCGTCAGACGGTTGATGCTGCGCTGAAAGATGCTCAGGGTCGTATCACGAAGTAAGGCTTTTATCCCCTCTCTCCCCTGCGGAGAGAGGGAGAACAAAATGTGTTGTAGAGGAAGAACCCCATGGATGTCATTAAAAAGAAACACTGGTGGCAAAGCTCTGCCCTGAAGTGGTCTGTAATGGGTCTGCTGTGTCTGCTGGTGGGTTACCTTGTTGTTTTAATGTACGTACAAGGGGAGTATCTGTTCGCCATCATGACGCTGATTTTAAGCTCTGCTGGCCTGTATATTTTCGCCAACCGTAAAGCCTATGCCTGGCGATATGTTTACCCGGGCGTGGCCGGGATGGGTCTGTTTGTCCTGTTCCCGCTGATTTGTACCATTGCTATCGCGTTCACCAACTACAGCAGCACCAACCAGCTTGCTCAGGAGCGCGCCCAACAGGTGCTGATGGACCGCTCTTATCAGGCGGGCAAAACCTTTAACTTCGGCCTGTATCCTGCGGGCAGCGAGTGGAAGTTAGCACTCACTGACGAAGAAACCGGCAAAAATTATGTTTCCGACGCTTTCAAATTTGGTGGCGAGCAGAAGCTGGCCTTAAAAGAGGCTGCGGCCCTGCCGGAAGGCGAACGCGCTAACCTGCGCATCATTACGCAGAACCGTCAGGCACTGACGCAGCTTACCGCCCAACTGCCGGACGAAAGCAAAGTGACCATGAGTTCACTGCGCCAGTTCTCCGGGACACAACCGCTTTATACGCTGGCGGACGACGGCACGCTGACCAACAACCAGAGCGGCGTAAAGTACCGTCCAAACAACGATATTGGTTTCTACCAGTCCATTACGGCTGATGGCAAATGGGGTGATGACAAGCTCAGCCCGGGCTACACCGTGACGATAGGCTGGGACAACTTCACCCGCGTCTTCACCGATGAAGGGATCCAGAAACCGTTCTTCGCCATCTTTGTCTGGACCGTGGTGTTCTCCATACTGACGGTGATCCTGACCGTTGCCGTGGGCATGGTGCTGGCGTGTCTGGTGCAGTGGGAATCTCTGAAAGGGAAAGCCATTTACCGCGTGCTGCTTATTCTGCCGTATGCCGTCCCGTCGTTTATCTCGATTCTGATTTTCAAAGGGCTGTTTAACCAGAGCTTCGGTGAAATCAACATGATGCTGAGCGCGCTGTTCGGCATCAAACCGGCCTGGTTCAGCGACCCCATCACCGCCCGCTCGATGATTATCATCGTGAACACCTGGCTCGGTTATCCGTACATGATGATCCTGTGCATGGGCCTGCTGAAGGCGATTCCGGACGATTTGTACGAAGCCTCGGCAATGGATGGCGCGGGTCCGTTCCAGAATTTCTTTAAGATTACGCTGCCGCTGCTCATTAAACCGCTGACGCCGCTGATGATTGCCAGCTTTGCCTTCAACTTTAACAACTTCGTGCTGATTCAGCTGTTGACCAACGGTGGGCCTGACCGTCTTGGCACCACCACGCCGGCAGGCTATACCGACCTGCTCGTCAGCTACACCTACCGTATCGCCTTCGAAGGCGGCGGCGGTCAGGACTTCGGTCTGGCGGCAGCGATTGCCACCCTGATCTTCCTGCTGGTTGGCGCTCTGGCGATTGTGAACCTGAAAGCAACACGCATGAAATTCGACTAAGGAGGGCACAGAATATGTCTATGGTCCAACCCAAATCTCAGAAACTGCGCCTCTTCGCGACGCATTTAGGGCTGCTGATTTTTATCGCGGCAATCATGTTCCCGCTGCTGATGGTTATCGCCATCTCCCTGCGTGCCGGTAACTTCGCGACCGGGAGCCTGATCCCGGATGAAATCTCCTGGGAGCACTGGAAGTTAGCGCTGGGCTTTAGCGTTGAACACGCGGATGGCCGCGTCACGCCACCGCCGTTCCCGGTGCTGTTATGGCTGTGGAACTCGGTGAAAATTGCCGGGATTACCGCGATTGGTATTGTCGCACTCTCCACGACCTGTGCTTACGCCTTTGCCCGTATGCGTTTCCCGGGTAAAGCCACGCTGCTGAAAGGGATGCTGATTTTCCAGATGTTCCCGGCGGTACTGTCACTGGTGGCGTTGTATGCCTTGTTTGACCGACTGGGCCAGTACGTGCCGTTTATCGGCCTGAACACCCACGGTGGCGTCATCTTCGCCTATCTTGGCGGTATCGCGCTGCATGTGTGGACCATCAAAGGGTATTTCGAAACCATCGACGGCTCGCTGGAAGAAGCGGCGGCGCTGGATGGCGCGACCCCGTGGCAGGCATTCCGTCTGGTGCTTCTGCCGCTGTCGGTGCCGATCCTGGCGGTGGTCTTTATCCTGTCGTTTATCGCAGCCATCACCGAAGTGCCGGTCGCTTCCCTGTTACTGCGCGATGTCAACAGCTATACGCTGGCCGTCGGTATGCAGCAATACCTCAATCCGCAGAACTATTTGTGGGGCGACTTTGCGGCGGCGGCTGTACTCTCCGCCATCCCTATCACCGTTGTGTTCCTGCTAGCGCAGCGCTGGCTGGTGAATGGCCTGACGGCGGGCGGTGTGAAAGGTTAAGTTTCATTTGTTCTGCCACTGCAACCCTCAACTTTAGACGTATTGTATTGACCCAACTTGTGACTGTTGTTAGGCGGCCTCCGGGCCGCCATTTTTTTATTCCCGTTTCAGCCGTTTCGAATTGCACAGCCAGAGCGTGATCACCAGCAGCAGGATCGCCGCCGAATAGATCAGTACGTCGAGCGGGGAGGTATGATCCACGATGATCAGCCGCACAATCGCTGTGATCCCGATGTAAACAAAATAGCGTAGCGGGAAGTGAAAGCCTGACTGGAAATACTTCACAATCAGCGCGATAAATTCAAAGTAGAGAAAGTAGACCACCAGGCCTTCCACCAGCTCATATTTGCTGGTTTGTTCAGGGGCGAACAGCACAGCCGCC
>ENA-OQKF01000972-OQKF01000972.1-human-gut-metagenome-genome-assembly--contig:-NODE-972-length-14341-cov-28.012593_pt1 | contig 14341 bp, 9 predicted proteins | sample MGYA00242617_ERZ504784 | MGnify/ENA primary metagenome ERZ504784 (study PRJEB26092, sample SAMD00036364) | human gut metagenome | host: Homo sapiens | study: EMG produced TPA metagenomics assembly of... | reverse complement strand
GCCCGTACATCGACGAGCTGACCCGCGTCAACCCGGACGATCCGACCGGCAAGAGCCACATGCACCGCATCAGCGACGTGATGGACTGCTGGTTCGAATCCGGTTCGATGAGCTTCGCCCAGTACCACTATCCGTTCGAAAACAAGGAAACCTTCGAACAGCACTTCCCGTGCGACTACATCGTGGAATACATCGGCCAGACCCGTGGCTGGTTCTACGTGCAGCACGTCATGGCCACCGCCCTGTTCGACAGGCCGGCGTTCAAGAACGTGATCTGCCACGGCATAGTGCTCGGCTCCGACGGACAGAAGATGTCGAAGCATCTGCGCAACTATCCGGACGTGAACGGCGTGTTCAACGACTTCGGCTCCGACGCCATGCGCTGGTTCCTCATGAGCTCGCCGATCCTGCGCGGCGGCAACCTTATCGTCACCGCCGATGGCATCCGCGACACCGTGCGCCAGGTCATGCTGCCGGTGTGGAGTTCCTACTACTTCTTCACGCTGTACGCGAACGCGGCCGGGTACGACGCGCGCAAGCTTCGCGCCGACGAAGTTGCATCGCTGCCGGAAATGGACCGTTACCTGCTGGCCCGTACCCACCGACTGGTCGAAAAGACCCAGTCCTCGCTGGACCAGTTCCTGATCTCCGATGCATGCGACGCCGTGTCCGACTTCATCGACATGATCACCAACTGGTACATCCGCAACAACCGCGACCGCTTCTGGAACGAGGACGCCAACGCGTTCAACACCTTGTACACCGTGCTTGAGGTGTTCATGCGCGTCCTTGCGCCGCTTGCCCCGATGGAAGCCGAATCCGTGTGGCGCGGCCTGACCGGAGGCGAATCCGTGCATCTGGCCGACTGGCCGTTCCTGGCCGACGAGAAGACCGGCGAAGCCACCGAACTTGGCCGCGTGCTCGTCGACGATCCGGCTTTGGTGAACGCCATGGAAAAGGTGCGCGAGGTCGTCTCCAGCACCCTGTCCATGCGTAAGGCGAAGCAGATCCGCGTGCGCCAGCCGCTGAGCAAGCTCACCGTGGTGGTGGAGGATACCGCCGCCGTGGCCGCGTACGACGAGATTCTGAAGTCCGAGCTCAACGTCAAGAACGTGGAGCTGTGCACGCTTGAGGATGCGGGCTCCCAGGGCCTGAAGATCATCCACGAGCTGCGCGTGAACGCCCGCGTTGCAGGCAAGCGCCTGCGCAAGGACGTGCAGTTCGCCATCAAGGCCTCCAAGTCCGGCGCATGGCATGTGGACGCTTCCGGCGCTCCGGTGTGCGAGACCCCGAACGGCGACATTACGCTGGAAGAGGGCGAGTACGAGCTGATCAACAGCGTGGAGGAGCAGAACGCCGAAGAGGCCGCCAACTCCGTGTCCGCGGCCCTGCCGACCGGCGGCTTCGTGATCCTCGACACCGAGCTGAACGACGATCTGGTTGCCGAAGGCTACGCCCGCGACGTAATCCGCTCCGTGCAGGACGCCCGTAAGGCCGCCGGTCTCGAGGTTTCCGACCATATCGCGCTGAAGCTGACCGTTCCGGCCGGCGACGTGGCGAAGGTCGAGCAGTTCAAGGATCTCATCACCTCCGAGACGCTCGCCACCTCCTTCGACGTGAAGGAAGGCACCGAGCTCAGCGTGGAAGTCGCCAAAGCCTGAACCGAAGTTTGGTCGGCTTGCGATTATTCCAAGCTGCGGCTAGAGTAATTCCTTGGCTTTCGAGCCGCCGTGGCGTTGCCCACCGCGGCTCGAGCCACGCAAGACTTGATTTGTGTCCGTGCCGCGCAGCCGCGTTTTGTACACGGTTGGCGCGCATGGAAGCAGATCGTTAAGCGAATGGTTCTCAGTACCATCCATGTGAGTCAAGCACACATTCTTGAGAAACAGTCGCGCCGCCGGACGGCGGATTCAACGGTTCGCCCATATGGGTGGATTCAAGAATCCACCGTCCGGCTTTTTCTATATCGATTCGCCGCGACAAGCGGCAGGAAACTCATCGATGATTTATGCGAATAGTTGGATGAAGCGCGTTCGAATCTGCGCGGTGTGCGTTCCGATGCCGCCGTTTGGCGTGTACTGCCTAATTTGATTGCACAGCCGATTATCAACACGCGATACCTGCAGCAAGTGGTGGGACTGTCCAAACCGCAAGCGGAGCGTGCGATCAAAACTTTGAGTGAGCGTGGCGTTGTGGTGGCACGTACGGGAAAGCAACGCAGCGTTGTATACGAACACCGCGGCATTCTTGACGTGCTTGATGATTACGCGGCCGGATTGCGAAGGGGGTGATGGGAGTAACCAGCTTTCAACAGTCTTTGTATGAATTCTTTGATAGCGGGTTGCTCTTTAGAATTGCTCTATTGCAAAAAACTATATTGTTTTTATTGGCTTTGGGACATGTATGGCGTGATAGCTATGTACCTCAAACCGACGCAACCAGTAGAGAAGAACGTTACTGGGACCTTGTGGATGCAATAAAGTCGAAGACATCGCACTTCCGAATTTTTGACTGGCATGCCGTATATCGCGTCAACATGACCGATTATGCGCATCATGCTGATTCCTCCAATGTTCTGCATGGCATGCAGGCATTGGTCGCAATTTCAGACGGTGCGGATTCGCTGGATTGCGCGGCAATGGCAATTGGGCAAAGCCGTCACTTGGGCGGGGGGCTTTTGGTGCCGGTTGATCTTTACCTGAGCTCGCTTCGTCCGGATGAGGATTTTGGAAAAGGGGTTCCAACATGGCTGAAATGAATTTGGAACAGCGGCAATACCTCACAGCAAGATTTGAAGAATTCGTTGCTGTGGTTCATCCATCGGGTGATGATCAGCCGGTCCGTAAGCCCTATCAGTGGCAGATTAGATTGATGCTGTATGTCGCTGGACATGGGCATTGGCCACAAGGTATTGGAGCGCCGACGGCATCGGGCAAGACTTGTGTAATCGATATCCATGTGTTCCTCAATGCAATGGCCGGGCTTGTCTCTGCCGAGGGGAGCGCCGAGAGCCAAAAGCTTGCTGGCGTGCCGCTGCAGCGCATTCCTCGTCGTCTGGCGTTGACGGTGAACCGCCGCTCGCTGGTCGATGACCAGTTCGACGAGGCAAGCGCGTTGCAAAAGAGGATACAGGCTGAAAACAACGAAAGCGACAAGCTCGATATATATCGTAAAGGTTTGGATCTGCGTTCTGCCATTAATGATGGGCTCCAGCCAGAATCTCCGAGTCCTCGAATGATTGCGGTCGAACTTCGTGGTGGCGTCAGTCCGGATCGTGAATGGCGCTATTATCCGCAGACTTGCGCTGTAATCTGTGCAACGCCGGATATGTTCGGTAGTCGGCTGCTGTTTCGTGGCTATGGAACCAGCCGTACCATGCGTTCCATGGAGGCGGGATTGCTCGCCTACGATACGGTGTTGATTGTCGATGAAGCGCATCTCAGCAGGCAGCTGCTGAAGACGGCTCGTCAGGTAGCTCGTATCGAGAATATGGCCAAAAAGCCTCTTGTTAGGCAGATTGCTCCTCTGCAGGTTGTTGAGACCACTGCGACTCCTGCATCTGACGATACACATGATGCAGTCTCCGTTGAAGAAGCGGATTTTGACATCGATTCTGCGTTGAAGAAACGTTTGTGCACTCCGAAATTCGTATTTGCCAGCCTTGATTTCAAGAAGCCCAAGGACGAGATAGATGCGATTGTTTCGAAATGTGTTGAGCTGATTCATGACAATGAAGAGGCCGATCGGCTGAATGATTCCGATCCTCATGTTCTCGGGTGTGTTCTCAATACCCTTGATAAAGGTAAGGCGGTCGCTAAAGCACTTGCCAAGCAGTGCAAGAAAGAAGGAATCCATCGTCCCATCGATGTGTATGTTGGTCCGATGCGTGCCTACGATAAACACAAGGTGGTCGAGAAGCTTCGGAATCTGTCCTCGATGGATCCGCAGGATGCGCCTTGCTGCATCATTGGCACGCAGACCTTGGAAGTCGGCATTGATGTCGACTTTGCAAATATGGTGACTGAAATCGCCCCTAGCTCTGCGCTGGTCCAGCGTGCAGGACGCGTAAACCGTCGTGGCATGAGGCCTGAAGGTTCATTGCATGTATTCGGTCTTGATCTGCAGCAGTTCAATGAAAAGAAGCAAGCCCAGCAGGTGTCTCCATACATGCCGGAGGATATCTATGCGGCGCAGGATTGGTTGAATTCTCTGAATATGGGAAAAACCGCGGCTCCTAATATCAGTGCCTGGTCTTTGGCTATGAGCAAGTCCCCTATTCCAGGAGAAAAACCCGGCAGGCTCTTGTTCCAGCGTCTGGAACCATGGGATGTTGAGAATCTGTCGGTTACTGATGAGGATTTGTGCGCTGATATTAGTATGGCTGATCTTCAGCAGGGACATTCGGATCTGAACATCTGGTTGCGTGACGATCTCGGATCCGAAGATCGTGAGATCAGTGTCGCGGTTCGCCACTTACCATGGGACGACGCTCTGGCCATCAAACTATTGGAAGTGACACAACCGGAAAACGATGAGCTATTCCCCATCAGGAAATGGTATGGACTTACTAAGTTTTTTGAAGAGCTGACGAATAAAAACGCTAAGGCCGAAGTCGTCTTTGAGGAGGAAACCGACTCCGACAAGAAAATTGCCCATACCGTCAAGGTCGATCATAGGGTGTTCAGGTACCGTGCTTCGGATCCTGAAGGCCATCGTGTGGTTTGCATGCATAATGCAAAGCAGGGTACCGTGCAATCGGGTGACGTGCTTATCTTCGATGACTATGAGAAGGTTTTCTCTACATTTTCCGAGGGGGTTGCCATCTTCGACCCGGAAGGCTCCGAAACGGCGGCTGATATATTCAATCAATGCGGTTCTTCTCTTCTAGTTACAAGTTCTGATACTTTGAATGATCCGACACTAATCAAGGTGCTTCAACAGATTCAGGAGATCGAGGAAGAATTAACTAAGAGTAATAGAGCAGAGTTCTTTGGTTTTGCAGAAGAAAGTTCTGCAAATAAAGATGATAATGATAGGAAAGACAAAGGAAAAATATCTGATTCGACCGAAAATAAGACTCATAAGGATGATGAGAATTCATCTGATTCTGCTGAAAAGGTCATGAAGAAATTGCTTTGTCCACTTCGTACGGCAACTGTTGATATATCGGATTTGCCTCAACAGGAGGGGGATGAAGAATGCTCATTGATTTGGAAAGGCAGAGAGACTCCTGAGGATTGCTATTTTGATATTGAGAATAATCCGATTCGACGTGATGTTCAATGGGTTGTAAGCAGCGCTTCCGAGAATGTGCCGGATTCTGAATCGGATCAGGAAATCTTGATGCCGGGAAAGGAAACGAAAACTCTGCTTCTGGGAGGAGCTTTCAACGATTCCGATGGATCTTCTCGTGGGGAAGGACATCAGGATCATGTCGCTTGCCGTGCGCAAGCGCTTGGGACTCTTGTCGGACTTGATTCCACAATGGTGGAAGACTTGCGCATTGCTGGCGAGTACCATGATGAGGGCAAGAAAGACGAGCGCTTTCAGAAGTTACTCCGCAATGACAGGAAGACGGAAGATGAAAGGCCCCGAGCAAAAAGCCGGTTTTTCCTGTCCTGCTCTCGAGAACGGGAGCTTCGGAACATGTATGAGCTTCATGGCTGGCGTCATGAGCAGCGTTCTGTTGCGGAATTCCAACGTGCCTGTGAGAATCATGAGCGGTTGAAAACCATAAGCGAAGCCGATAAGCAACTCATTGAGCGTCTTATCGGTACATCACACGGTCATGGTCGTGCAACATTCAGGCATGAAACGGCGTATCTGCTTCCTCAGGAGAAATTCGATTTCCTCAATGTGAGTCCGGAATTGAATGATATCTCGAAACGTCTATTCGATTTGGGGGAGTGGGAAACCGTTATTGACCATACCAACCAGCGGTATGGCTTCTGGGGTATTTCCTATCTGGAAGCACTACTGCGCGCGGCTGATATTACATGCTCGAAGGAGGGACTGTGATGAGCGTCATTATTCCTGCGGATGCGACCGATGCGTTTTCGCATCTGTTTATGATTGGTCTTGCTTCAATCCTTGAAGATGCCGATGCTGAAAGGATATGTGTATTCCGTTGGAAGGACACTCTGCAGGCGTTTGAGCTGAAAACTAATGATGACTTGGATGTTGACCAGATGTCCGAAGTCGTTCACGCTCATGCTAAACGATGGTCACAGTCATTGCCACTGACTTCCGAAAACGACTACACGGTTGCCGGCGAAGACGATAAGCCGAGTAAGACGCTTCATGCCACCATGTCCCCAAGACTCAGCAATCTGGGTGTCCCCTTTGGATGGGAAAAACTGCAGAAAGACCGGGAATCTGCAGTTGATGCCATGCAGACTGCCGGTGACTACCGTTACTTCGGTGCGCTCGGGCAGCCGTCGTACTGGTCAGGGAAAAAGAACAAGGATGATCTGCAATCTGATAATGGCGCCTCTCGGTGGGAGATGGTGACGCGTAACCAGGGAAAGGAATTTGTCAGAGACCGCTTGCTTCCGTTGTCACAGATAGTCGCGGCAAGATCCGTTGATGAAGTTCGCGACGGACTTCTGGGGCTACGCATCGAGGATGAGGCCGGTAAGAATGAGGCTACAAGTCGTACCGCGACAGGTCTACATGCTCCATCGAAGACTGACAATGCACGTGCCTGGTGTGCGTTGATTGGTGTCTCGGCTTTTCCGACCCGTATCTCAACTGACGGTTCTCATGCTTCCACTGCTGGATCCGGAGTTTTCCGGGACAGCAGTGCTGCATTGTTCCAACTTAAAGGACAAATCCGGTTCGCGATTTTACCGTTGTTCGATCAGTATTGGACAGCTGCAAAATATCGTTCCATCGTTCGTAGCAGTGCGCTCGCAGAATTCGGTATCCAACACGCTCGAGCGATCGATGCGCAATCGCGGTTGGCAAGTGCCTCAATTGACTGGCTTGACGAAAAAGGTGTTCTGGCATGTTGCCTTTTTAACCAGTTTATGTCGAATAATCCGAGTGCTCCGGAACGATGGCTGGAACCTGGCGAAATCATTCCGGTGATGCAAATGGAATAACGAATACGGAGGAAATCATGGACGACGACCCCATTCCGATTAGTCTGGTTGCAAACTACATGTTCTGCCCGCGTAGAGCATGGCTGGAAGCGGTAGGAGAAAAAGTCGATTCGGATCAAATCATGCGAGGAACATATGATCATCGCAAGGTTGATCGCACTGGTGGCGCTCCTGATGCTGATTCATTCCAAGCCGTAAATATCAGGCATGAGGAATGGGGCGTTAGTGGCAAACTTGATGCTGCGAAAATGACGGATGATGGCATTGTCATTCGTGAATACAAGGCAACGCCCGTGAAACGGGCGATGATCGTTACCGAGGCGATGCGGACGCAACTCGCCTTGCAGGCCGCTTGTCTTGAAGATATGGGTTTTCACGTGGCGGGAACGGAGATTTTCTTTACAACCCATCATCGGCGGGTCGATGTTGAACTTGATGAAGACGATTTTATCAACGCGCATAAAGCTGTAGAAGCAACACGGACTCTTATCAATTCTGAGCAAGCTCCTGAGCCATTGGAGGATAGTGCTCGATGCATGCGTTGCTCGCATGTGGGAATTTGTTTACCGGAAGAGCGCAAGCTGTGTGCGGTAACACATAGAGTCATGGTTTCGTCGCCAGACAATCAGGTGACCCATCTTGCGACTCCTGGTGCAAAAGCTTTTTACTCGGTCTGGCAGAATGATTGTTCAGAAAGACGGAGAGGAATTAGCGTCAATTCCAATTGATACCATGCAAGGGTTGCAAATTTACGGGAATACGGACCTATCAAGTGGTCTGATTCGTGAATTGATGCGGCGTGACATTCCTATCGTCTGGTGCAGCGGGGCGGGACGCATGTATGGATGGTGTGTTCCATCATATGGGCCGAATGGAGAGCAGCGCGTCGATCAACATGTGGCTTCGCATGAAGGACGACTCGGACTCGCCCGTGAATTCATCGTTGCGAAAATACACAATCAATCCGTTCTCTTGCGACGTTCGGAATCAGATAATCCGGTTTTACCGCAGCTACGTCGTATTGAGAAACAAGTCGGCAATGCGAATCGTTGGCAGGATGTGCTTGGGCTCGAGGGGGAGTCTGCGGCATTATATTTCTCACAGTTTGGGCACCTCATCAAAATAGACCGTCAAGCCGAATGGCCTTGGATTGCTCGTATGAGAAGGCCTGCTCCGGATGCATTGAATGCCTTGCTTGACTTTACATATACCTTGCTATTGTCGGATTGCGTCCGAGCGTTGATTTCCTGCGGCCTTGATCCTCATGCGGGTTTTCTACACAGCAGCAAGCGGAACAAACCAGCATTGGCATTGGACCTCATGGAAGAGTTCAGAGCTCCAATCGCGGATTCCGTAGTACAAACAACGATTAACAATGGAGAAATCAGCGCGACCGGATTCACGGATGTGCTTGGCTCTGTGCGAATGACTGATGAAACGCGTAAGGCAGTGATCAAGGCTTACGAACGGCGAATGGCCACGGAAATAATCCATCCGGTATTTAAATACAAAGCTTCTTGGCGAAGGACGATTGAAATTCAAGCACGAATGATTTTGGGATATCTTGATGGAACTCAGTCCGGATATCGTGGAATCAGAATTCGCTAAGGAGATGCGACATGGTGAATCAGCAACGGGGCTATTTAGTCGCATACGATGTGAGCGACGATTATCGTCGTTCACATATCGCGAAGATTCTTCAGCATTATGGGGAGCGTCTGCAATATAGCGTGTTTCTATTGCGCGTCAGACCTTCGATGATGCTTGATGTTCGCATGCAAGTTGAACAGGAAATTGATGGTTCAACTGATTCCGTTGTGTTCTGTTCTTTGGGGACGATTGCACAGACGGAAGAGGGATTGGATTTCTTGGGACATCGTGGGTATACGGATTTAGACATACCAACGGTGATTTGATTCTTAGCTCAACATAGCTATGTCGCTTGATAAGTGAAGAGTGTTTGTTTTTAGGTGCGAGTGCTGAATCGTTTCTGTGACACGCGGTGAGCGCTCGCACCTAAGAACAATAGGCCTTATGTGTGAGGGCATTCTGGGGATGTATCTCTAATCTGGACAAGGGGAAGGACCTCTCGCAAAAAGCTTTGAGATACGTGTCATTGCAGTGTTTTATAGTGTGACTATTCCTAAGCTTTTACGCTTAGGACTTCATTGAGGTGCGATACCGGCTAGTGGAGCGTTGTCCGCATAATCAGATTCCTAAGCTTTTACGCTTAGGACTTCATTGAGGTAACGCGGCTGAAGTTGACCTTTTCGAAGCCCTGTGATTCCTAAGCTTTTACGCTTAGGACTTCATTGAGGTTGTTCGAGGAATCTACCGAACTTCGACTTGGCGACTTATTCCTAAGCTTTTACGCTTAGGACTTCATTGAGGTTTCCTCCGCTACGGCATCGCCATACACCGCTTCATAGAAATTCCTAAGCTTTTACGCTTAGGACTTCATTGAGGTAACGTCCGTATCGAACGCGAACGGAAACGCTATGAGATTCCTAAGCTTTTACGCTTAGGACTTCATTGAGGTGGCGTGGTCTGGGGTGCCGACGAGACCGATGATCCATTCCTAAGCTTTTACGCTTAGGACTTCATTGAGGTCCGGCATCCCCTCGCGTGGCCATAAGCCTAAGCGAATTCCTAAGCTTTTACGCTTAGGACTTCATTGAGGTTTTGACATCGTTAATTATCCACGCAATATAGCCTCGGCTAATTCCTAAGCTTTTACGCTTAGGACTTCATTGAGGTATGGATCAGGCGAAGACCGCTTCGGAGGTGTGTGCCGAATTCCTAAGCTTTTACGCTTAGGACTTCATTGAGGTTGCCACATCTCTTGAGAAGCTCGGAAAGATGTCTTGGGAAGAATTCCTAAGCTTTTTACGCTTAGGACTTCATTGAGGTACGGACGATGAGATTCGCGGATTCACACATGCGCCGCGTATTCCTAAGCTTTTACGCTTAGGACTTCATTGAGGTTGTCAGATGAAGAATATGAAGAGCTTGTAGCAAAGATTCCTAAGCTTTTACGCTTAGGACTTCATTGAGGTCGTCTGACCGGCTGCATCGGCCCGCAGAAGACCGGCAATTCCTAAGCTTTTACGCTTAGGACTTCATTGAGGTGCTCACCAACGAGAACGGCGACTCTTGGATGGTGCAGATTCCTAAGCTTTTACGCTTAGGACTTCATTGAGGTATCATCAGTGAGCCTGGCCTATATCGTCTGGTCATATTCCTAAGCTTTTACGCTTAGGACTTCATTGAGGTGAGAATTCCGCGTTTGATGAGTTCTGCACGTACCTGCCGGATTCCTAAGCTTTTACGCTTAGGACTTCATTGAGGTGATGGCCCAGCAGTCGTCCTCGATCCGGGCCTCGATATTCCTAAGCTTTTACGCTTAGGACTTCATTGAGGTGCGACGCTGAAAAACCGCAGGTAGAAGGCTTGTCGCGAATTCCTAAGCTTTTACGCTTAGGACTTCATTGAGGTCGTCCAACGCATCCGCTACTTCGAGCTCCCAACCGGCATTCCTAAGCTTTTACGCTTAGGACTTCATTGAGGTGGAACGTCTCGTCAGGGAATGGCAGATCGCGGTAGTCATTCCTAAGCTTTTACGCTTAGGACTTCATTGAGGTGAATCCCTCATGCCAAGACAAAACCAACAGAATTAAGATTCCTAAGCTTTTACGCTTAGGACTTCATTGAGGTCGAGAGTATCTTTTCGATGAAGAGTTCCCGGAAGATTCCTAAGCTTTTACGCTTAGGACTTCATTGAGGTAGTACGCCGGAACTTGCCATGAAAGCTGGTACTCGCATATTCCTAAGCTTTTACGCTTAGGACTTCATTGAGGTCGGTTTGCTTCGGTTGACTGGTGGGAGGGGTCGGAGATTCCTAAGCTTTTACGCTTAGGACTTCATTGAGGTACTGGCAAGGTGACAACCTCTACTTGCATGAGACGATTCCTAAGCTTTTACGCTTAGGACTTCATTGAGGTTCGAACTGTTAGGGCTGAACATGACCAGCGCGGTCACATTCCTAAGCTTTTACGCTTAGGACTTCATTGAGGTCCATGCGGCCACATGCACGGTCCCGGCTGGCACGACTGGAATTCCTAAGCTTTTTGATATGGCCTGATTTTTGTTCCGCCCTTATAGTGGGGCGGCTTGCGCCGCTTGGTTTGCATAATACTCGGTTTCGGTCCGTCCCGGTGTCCTGTAGCCCAAGGACTGGTGCAGACGCTTCGAGTTCCACCACGAGACCCACCGGAACGTCGCCAATTCCAGGTCCCTCAAATCCTGGAAGGGCTTGCGTCGCCAGACGAGCTCGGTCTTGTACGCGCCGTCGGCGCTCTCGGCCATGGCGTTGTCGTACGAGTCGCCGACCGTGCCGGCCGAGGGAAGCATGCCGAATTCCCCGACCCCGGTGGTGCACACGAGGCTGATGTACCGCGCGCCATGGTCGGAATGGTGCACGAGACCGTCCGTGCCGCCATGCGAGGCGGCCCATGATATCGCCTGTTCCAGCGCCTGCAGCGGCAGCTCCCCGGTGTCCATGGTGGTGGCGCACGCCCATCCGACGATCCTGCGGGCGAACACGTCGGCGGCGAACGCCGTGTGGCCGAACGAGCCGTTGGCCATGCGCACGTAGGTGATGTCGGCCACGTGCGGCCGGTTCGGCGCCTCCGCCTCGAACCCGCGTTCCACGAGGTCGGGCCTGCCGCCCGTGCCCTTCGCCGGTTTGGTGGTGACGGGCGTCCTGCCGCGGCGCACGCCGCGGATTCCCGATTCCCGCATGACGTTCATCACCTGGTCGCGGCCGATCTCGGCCGGATCCCGGCCCCGCGCCAACAACCGGGCGTGCGTCTTGCGGTACCCGTACACGGCCATGAAGGAATCGGCATGGATCTCGAGGATGTCGCGGGCCAGCGCCTCGTGCCTGGCGGCCATGCGGCTGACGGGCCTGGATTTGAACATGCGGTAGCCGCGCGGCGTGATGAACCCGCAGTCCAGCGAAGCGGCCGGCACCCTGCGGATCGGCCCGACCCTGAAACGGTCCTTGAATTCGTCGATGTAAGCGACCATCAACGCCGTGTCGGGTCGAGCCGTGCCGCGAAAAAAGCCGACGCCGTCGTCAATATCTCGTTCGCCCGCCTCAATCGCGCGACCTCGGCCCGCAAACTCCTCAACTCCGCCATCGCGTCTTCGGCCGACTGCTTGGTCTCCGCCGCGACCGTGGCGTCCGTCTTGTCGCGCCAACGGCGCAGCGTCTCCGGCGCGACCCCCAGATCCTTGGCGACCTGTTCGATCGCCTTGGTCTCCGACGAATACGAGCCGCGCGACTCGGTCAACAGCCTGACGGCCTTCGCCTTGAACTCCGGCGTGTATCTCGTTCCTTTTGCCATGGTTCCATCATCTCCCATCGAGTTAGGGGAAATGCGGAACAAAAATCAGTTCATATCATTTACGCTTAGGACTTCATTGAGGTGAGGTCAAGTCATGCATGGCTGATTTCAAGAGCGGCAAATTCCTAAGCTTTTACGCTTAGGACTTCATTGAGGTAGATAATCGTAGGGGTCGATGCTGATGGTCACGCATTCCTAAGCTTTTACGCTTAGGACTTCATTGAGGTCGTGTTAAGTGTAGCTTAATCTCGATCAGGGTGTGTGTCATTCCTAAGCTTTTACGCTTAGGACTTCATTGAGGTTCGAAACCGCAGGAGCAGCCCCAGTCGGAGCAGCGATTCCTAAGCTTTTACGCTTAGGACTTCATTGAGGACCAGAGCCGAAACAGTCACACGGCAGAAGCTCGCCGCCTGAAATTCCTAAGCTTTCATGCTTAGGACTTCATTGAGGAAAGTGGCTCGATGAGGAGCATTACTTGGTCATCCTGCAATTCCTAAGCTTTTATGTTTAGGACTTCATTGAGGATCGGTCCGCGAGACCTCCACCAGCCTCGAGATCCTATTCCTAAGCTTTTATGCTTAGGACTTCATTGAGGAACCGTCATGCCGCCCTCGACCATCGTGACCTCGTCAATTCCTAAGCTTTTATGCTTAGAAATTCTGAGGGGATGTGGTATTCTTACGGAAGAGCACCCCCGTTACCGTCTTTTCGATAGCTTCCGAGGTGCTCATTTGATTGTGGGTGATGTTCTTGGAGGAATGAAGGCACCCATATTTCGCTTGTGGAAGCTTCCAATGCGGAATTCTCAGGGTGGCTTTTTGATTCCACCCTCAGGTAGTTCAACGATTAGCTTCAGGTGGTATGCTGGCTTTTGTGAGAGGTCTCATTGGCACCATTCGGTGACATTGAGACCTTCATCTTTGCCTTATATTCGGTTGTTGATTTTCCGTATCCTGGGCAACGTTTTGATTTCGCTTTTCCGATTCGCTTATTTGGCTTGTGTCTCTTCTACCGCTTACCGTCTCACCCCATCCCTGTACTATAGGGGGTAAAGAGGAGAGGACAATGGCACGATATGATTTTTGCCCGCAATGCGGCACTGCAAACGCGAATGGTGATTTTTGTATCAATTGCGGCGCGTCGTTGGTGACGTCTGATGATGTGGTTGATCGGGATGCGCCGGCTCCGACGGTTCCGATTCCGGTTGTGCCTACGCCTCAGGGGTATCTTGATGAGAATGGTAGGCCTGTCGGTGTGCAGCCGTCGGGGGAGCGTGGCCCGCAGGGCGATGCTCCTCGTCGCGGAGTTTCCAAAAAACTGATTGCGGTGGCTGTGGCGATTGTGGTTGTCGTTGCGGCGGTGTGTGGATGGTTGGTGTGGCGTGATCGGCAGCATCGTAGCCAGTTGGTGGATTGTGTGAGTGCGGTTGGTAGAGTGAAGGCTGCTGAGCGGAAGGCGGAGGTGGATTATCGGGCGGCTGTCAAGCTTGCCAAAACCGATTCGAAGCGTATTGCCGATGCATCGTTGCTTGGTGAGATGACTGATGTGCTTGGCTCGCAGAAGCCGATTGTGGCGGCTGATTATGTGTGCGATGCTGGCGATGGTACGGCGCGGTTGCGTACGGTCGCTGAGCAGGCTCGTAGGGATTTGTCATCGCAGAAGGCGTGGCTTAAGTCGGTGAATGCTGCGGCGAAGCGGGTTCAGATAACGCCCGAATTCTTGCGCACTTTCGGATTCCGGCCCTGACGTAAGAGGGCATGGCCCGCGTCCTGTGTACGATTTTCATTCGCCAAAACAAAAAACCGCGATTGGAAGCCAGGAGACGGAACC
>ENA-OQKF01000965-OQKF01000965.1-human-gut-metagenome-genome-assembly--contig:-NODE-965-length-14416-cov-2.918539_pt1 | contig 14416 bp, 7 predicted proteins | sample MGYA00242617_ERZ504784 | MGnify/ENA primary metagenome ERZ504784 (study PRJEB26092, sample SAMD00036364) | human gut metagenome | host: Homo sapiens | study: EMG produced TPA metagenomics assembly of... | reverse complement strand
TCCCGTATGTACCGTTGACGGGTACGTGTCTTCTCCGTTGGTTCCGCAGATACATGTTACCATGTTCTGAGTCCTTGTGTTTTCATTTACACGATAGAGCGGATACTCGATCGGGAAGATACCGTTGCCGCCGTTGTTCAATACTGACGCGTCATGTACTCCGATTGCCTCTGTACCCGTTCCTGTATTAACGATTTTTAATGTATGCTTTCCTTCTTTTAACGTATCAGACTCAAAGATTCTTTGCTGACGCTTTCTCTTATCTGACTTCGTATTAATAGACGCCACCTTGTTGCCGTCGATATATACGTCTGCCGGACCGTGGCTCGGATCGATCGTACCTACAAGCCATACTTTCGTTCCTGTAAACTTCACAGTTGCCTCTGCATTCGGACGACACCACATACCTGTGCCTTCGATAAACTGATCTCCCGACTCCTTTGACCATCCGTCTGCCGTAAACGCTCTGTCATCGACTACCTGAAGTCCTTCCGGAATTCCGTTCGGAGCTTCCATACCTGCCGCCGCTTTATAAACGCCGACCTCACTGATCATAGGAATTTTATTTTCCGCGCTTTCATGCGCCGTTACCGTGATCCTGATCTTACTTGATTTTACAGGGCTTCTGCGGCTGAGACGTTTCGCGCCAACCGTTGTTCCCTCGTCAAACTTCTTCCACTCACCGTTCGCAGTCTGATACTCAACTTTAAACTTGCCGATTCTCTGTCCGAACTCAATCGACTCTTCGATAGACACAACATCGAACAGTGTATCTTTTTTCAGGTCGATCAGAAGTTGGCCTGAGTTATTCTCATCAGTCACAGGCCAATAAGTATCAACTTGTCCGTCCAATACGTTCTGCGGAGAATAAGTTGTGTCCTTTCCGCGAACTTCTGTTGCGGAAACCTCAGCATCTTTTGCAAGGTTCTTCTCAAACGTTTTATTAATAGCCGTACCGAATTCCGTTACACGTCTTAAGATCGCATCGTCAACTTTTCCTTTATTATTCGGAGGAACATTCAAAAGAAGCGGAGCATTATGACCTACAGAGCGGAAGTACATCTCTGATAATTCTTCCATTGTCTTCGGTGTCTTCTTACTATCTCCCCAGAACCATCCTGACGTGATTCGTGCGTCCGCTTCCGGAACTGTCCACTGATTTCCGTCTGGGAAACCTTTCGTATATCCGCCCGAAGAGTTGCTGTTAATCGTATTTTTCTCTTTATCTACATTCGATTTTGACCAAGTCTCCTCTGCCGCAAATCCGTTCTCGTTTCCGATCCAACGGACAGTTGTGTAAGCTTCTGCTCCGAACAGCATACAGTCGTCAACCTGATTTCCGGCAATTCCTTCATATTGCTGAATTGTGTCAAACCATTTTTTAAAGTCGTATTCCTGATATCCGGCGCCGCTTCCTTTCGCACCATCCATCCATACTTCTTTAAAATGCCCTTTATTTCCGTATTTGTCGTTTCCAAGTATCTCGATCAACTGATCATTATAATATTTATTGTAATCTTTCGCATCTTGCTGTTTTACTTGTTCCCAAGTCAAACCATTGACCGGTTGGTTTTTATCTGGTTTTCCATCATTATTAGTATCCACAAACTCTACTAATGCCTTACCGGATGCATCTTTATACCCATAGCTTTCATCATGGATATCCCACGGGGACAGATATAAGCCCATGTCCATATCATGTTCTGTACATGCTTTTGAAATGTCGGCAAGGACATCACCTTTTCCACCCTGATAATTTGTCGCGCCGGAAACGTCGTACTGCGTTGCTTCACTTGCCCATATACAGAAACCATCATGGTGCTTCGCAGTCACGATCAATTTCTTGAAACCTGCTTCTTTCAATGTTTTAACAAGTGTGTCCGCATCAAAATCTTCCGTCAGTTTAAAGATCTCATTCGGAGTCTTATCGCCGTAATGTTCTCCCCATTCGATCTCATTAAATGTATTCGGTCCAAAGTGGCAAAATGCAGCCAGTTCCTGTTTCTGATACTCATACTGATTCTTTGACGGTATCGTCTTGTCCTTCTTCGGCGCCGCCGTATCGTTGTCTGTCAGCTCATCCGTTTTAACGTATGTGTCTTCGGCAGCCTGAACCTGCACAACTCCGCCGGTCGAAAGAGCTGTCTGCACGATCATTCCGGCAGCTAATAACAATGCCAGATACTTTCTCTTTTTCATACTTTTCCTTTCCCCTTGATCTTTTTTTATTTTTTCAAGTTTCACAAGTATTAGAATTTTACCATATTCGCACAAAAATATCAGTATTTTCTTTGTTCTTTCTATATTTTTGGAACTTTTTCACAGCATTTCCATTACAGATGTAGTTATCTCTTATTATATTCTGTGCAAATCGACACCACATCGACCGTTTATTTTCTTGTAAAATTTTGACTGATTCATAAATTTATCGATTCATAAAATCCGACGGACTTTTTCCTTCATATTTCAAAAAAACATGTGTAAAATATGCCGGATCTTCAATCCCCACCATTTCCCCCACTTCACAAACTCTATATTCTCCTGTTCCGAGAATTTCTTTTGCCTTTTCAATTCTATATGAATTAATAGCGTCAGTAACTGTATACCCTGTCTCTTTTTTGTATACCCGACTCAAATAACTACTATTTACAAACAACTCTTTACCAATATCTTTCAGACTTATTTTCCCTCTATAATCCCTTTCAATAATAGAATTTACCTTTCTTGACAAGCTGCTTCCTTCTTTTTGTTCTTCTTCCAAAATAGTCGAAATAGCCTCGCAGGTTTCTCTCATCACCTCCGCAAGCGCAGCTTTTGATTTACTTCTATAAACTGCATCAAGCGCCTTCTCAGGCACCAATATCTTTTCCATTTTTTCCTTGCTTTTCACCTTTCTTACAAGGTACAATATTATTGCATGCGTATCCGACCGGCATTGCTCTATAGGACGAGTTTCCTGTTTTAAATATTCCTCAAACTCCTCTGCACATAACTTCTTGTTCTCCTCCATTCCACTGCGCAGCGCAACATACAAACGCCTCATATAACTTTCCACATCATTTTCATCTTTCCAATACTGAATATATTCCGTATAGTTTTCCTTTACATTAACAGGACTATTATCTGTATATATATCGGAAAGGTTTCTTATAGCCTGTTTCTTCCCCACTCTTCCCCATTCCGCACTCTTTACAACCTTTCCCGCTCCAATCCTCAATCTTATATTCTGAAATATCTTTGCTATCGAAACAACTTTTTCCAGTCTTCTTTGAAACCACGCAGCATTCTCCTCCGAGCCTTTATATTCTATAACGAAAATAAGCATCCCGCTTTCTCCCTCAGCCACCACAACTTTGTGATCTAAAAAAGTACTATTCAATATCTCTTCTATTCTATTTTTGCACACCTCATAATCATAACGTTCAATATCTCGCATTTCACACGCACATACCCTGCATGCTTCGCCTTGGAAAAAGGGGATCTCTTTCTCTCTGCCCACACATTTTTTTGCATCCACTTCACACTGCTCAATTATTTTTTTCACTGCTCTAGGCAATTCTAAAAAAAAATCGTTTTTCACTACAAAATCAGAAACCTGAAATTTTATTGCCTGTTGTGCATATGTAAAATCACTATATGCCGTCAAAATGATCACTTTAATATCCGGAAATCTTTCATTAAGCATTCCGATTAATTCCATTCCATCCATAATCGGCATCTTTATATCTGTTATTATAATATCTACATGTATTTTTTCTTCTTCTAAATATTTCAACACTTGCGCGCCATTTTGCATAGAAGCGCAAACTTTACATCCAAGCTTTTCCCACTCTATTAATTCCACAATTCCTTCCCTGATATTTTTTTCATCATCCGCAACAATAACATTATACATTTTCTTCTCTCTCCTCAATCGGTCTCTTAATGTAAATAGTGGTGCCTGTATTTATTTTGCTCTTAATTTTAATCCGGTACTCTTCTCCATAAATATGTCGAAGTCTTAAATCTACATTTTTTAGGCCTATTTTTTCTCTTGACGAACCGTTCTCAGCCTGTTCAAGTGAATTAAAATATTCTTTCACATCAAACCCCGCTCCATTATCCTGAACCGTCACAAGCAAATCCGTCCCCATTTTTTTTAATACAATTCGTATCACACCCTCGTTTTCTATATTTTCAATCCCATGAATCACCGCATTTTCCACAATGGGCTCAATCACAAATTTGGGTATAATACTCTTTTTTAGTTCTTCATCCTCAACAATAATTTTATAAAAAAATCTACCCTCAAATCTCATTTTCTGAAGATATAAATAGAATTCTGTATATTCAAGTTCTTCTCCCACTGTGATTCTATCAACATTGTTCGTATAAATACTGGCTCGCAAAAGTGCGGACAATTTCGATACCATTTTATAGATTGTTTCGTTCCCACTTCTCTTCGCTTTAATTTGTATTGTCAACAATACATTAAAAAGAAAATGAGGATTCATCTGATGTTGAAGAAACCTTATTTCCATTTCATTAAGCAATATCTGCGACTCATATTTATTGCGAATCAACTCCCTTAGCTCATCCATCATTTCATTAAATGCTCGGCCCAGACTATTTATCTCTGCATTTTTATATTCTTTGATCCGAATATCATAATTTCTATTCCGCACACTTTCCATCGCATGTATAAATTCATTTAGAAATCCCGTTGATTTCAAACTAATTACAACAGCTGCAATAAGACATATTATAATCAGCATAACCCCCAAAATGATATACGTCCGTATCCCTTCCAAAACTTTTTTTATCAGTAAACTTTGTGGATAAAGGTGAACAAGGCGTACTCCCTTTCCCAAATTTTCCACTTCTCTGGAAGTCATCATATATGTTTCGTTCAAATAGACTTCCCCGGTATCACATTCTGTAATTTTTTCATCTATATACGAACCTATTTCATCTTCTTTATTACTTGACAGTACTTTATTTTCCTCATCTATCAAATATACTACTTCACCTTCATTTTGAACGAGATTCTCATACTGTGATGCAATATCTCTTTCATTTGTCGCAACCATTATAATAAGCGGAACATCTCTTTCAAAATCCGATCTCATTCTGCGTATATGAAAAATCACATTTTCAGAGCCCATCACAAGTTCCGAATAAATGTATTTTTCTGTTTCTTGTTCTGCCGCTTCATACGCCTTATAAACTTCTCGCTGTACTTTATTTCCACCGACTGACTGCACATCAACATAATCCAAAAGATAACCATCATTAAATACCGCCGCATATTCAACTACATCTAATTTTTTTGCATTACTGTATATTAATATCCTGTTTAACTCTCTGCTAAATTCTGTTTTTCTAAGATAAAATTCAGAATTTTCCCGATCATAATAATGACTGTCATCCAGCCAATTTTGCACCCCGTTACTCGCAGCCAACTCTAACACCAAATTTTCCATCACCAAAAAAGATTGATCCATTACCTCTGAAACCGCCGTAACTGTTGTATCAATATTATCGGAAACATTTTTCTTGGCATTTATATACAGATAAAAAGACATAACACATCCGAATAACAGCAACTCAACAAACAAAGTTCCCACAAACAAAAAAATCAATTTATCTCTAAGCGATATTGATACAAATTTTGATTTTATCGACTTTTGTTTGAAGTGCCCTCCCCCTGACACTCTCATTACAGCATCTCCTTCCACTAATTGATGTTCTCTGTTTTCCGCCATGTAATATATTTTCTAAAAAGCAATCCAGAGTAATAAAACTCATTTATGCGTATCTTTAACACAATTATGCGTTCAAAATATGTTAAAGTCAAGAAAATTTCTGATTATTACCACGCAAAAGAGGGCCGATAAATATATGAAAATCTATAACTATGAAGGAAGAAAAAATCTCTGTGGCGAAAAAATCAAACTTGCCAGAACAAAAAAACGCATCACTCAAAGAGACTTGGCCGCCCGCCTGCAAACTCAAGGAATCACAATAGAAAGAGATAGTATTAGCAGAATTGAAATCGGCACCAGATTCGTCACCGATTATGAGTTAAAAATTCTTGCAAAAACTTTAGATGTAAGTATGGAATGGCTGACCGATGAAGAAACTATGAAAACCTGCTAAACACTATTGCTCTGAGAATTCTGCCGTGAAACTGCAAATAGCGGAATGACTTTCTAAATCAGACCGCTATTTGTCAAAACTTACTTATAAAGTAAATTTTCTATTTTTTCAATAGACAACTCTTCCGTATTATCCAAGAATACGTCCGGAACAGCCGGTTTAACACTCGCTCCAATACCGACAGCCGCCATGTTTGCCGACTGAATCGCTTCTATCCCTGCCGCCGCATCTTCAATCGCAATACATTCCCACGGTTGTAGTTTTAAGTGTTCCATGCAATCTAGAAACACTTCCGGATCCGGTTTCGTATATCGTATTTTAGAAGCATCAGCCACATAATCAAACATAGACAGAATTCCAAGTCCCTCAAGAACCGTTCTCGCATTCTTGCTCGCCGAAGCTACCGCAAGAAGAATTCCCTGCTTTTTCGATTCATTCAAAAAATCCATCACTCCCGGAAGAATATCTTTTGACGTCACCTGCTTGATCAACGCTTTATAGTATTCATTTTTCTTGTCTATAAATTTCGCTTTATCCTCAGATAAAAATGTTTCCTGCGCCCCATTTACTTCTAAAATTATCTCAAACGAACGCTCTCTGCTTACTCCTTTCAACCGCTCATTTACTGTTTTATCAAACGCAAGTCCCAATTCATCCGCCAGCTTTTTCCATGCGAGAAAATGATATTCAGAAGTATCCGTCAACACTCCGTCTAAGTCAAACAAAAACCCTCTTTTTTTTACCGGCATTTCCTGCACAGATACTTTTTCACCTTGTACATGTACCTTATATTTTCTTCCTTTCCATGTAAGCGTCGTCTCCATACTCTTTATAAACGATGGCATATGTGGTTCAAATCGAAGTTTCTCTCCCTGATAAGCCGGCAGCATCCCCATAAACCCTTGAACAGCCATTTGCCACAGCGCGCCACAATTTGCTATATGGATTCCATCTTCCGCTCCTCTGCGCACAAGTTCCATATCTACCGCTATTGTCCGATCAAGAAATTGTTCTGTTTCTTCTTCCATTCCCAATCGATTTGCCACAAGCATATGCACTGCCGGAGATAAAGATGAATCATGTGTTGTCAAAGGTTTATAATATTCATATGCCACCCTCAACTGCTCCTCTGTAAATTTTTCCGGGAAAATACTCATTAACGCAATTATATCCGCCTGCTTGATACACCTGCTTCTATAAATCTTTTCCTGAGAAGCGTAATGACCAAACGCTTTCTTCTTATCCTTCCAAATGGAATCCATATCTATTAGTGCATAATCTTCAAAATCTGCACTTTGCAGATACAATTTTCGTTTTTCATCATAAGGAACGACAAGAGAATCTGCAATCTTCTTGAAAATCTCCAATTCACTTTCCAAAGTGTTTGTCTTTTCCATAACTTCGCGATAACGGTCCGGTTTCTTTTCTTTCAAAAGGCGTAATGTTTCCAATGCAGAAATAAGGTTGAATTTCACCATATAGTTCGTAAACCCATTGTCCCTTGTCATAGGAGAATATTCATCCGGTCCCATCACATTCAAAAGATGATATTCCCCGTCTTCGCCTTTATCCACACGTTCACTCCAAAACCTTGAAGTTTCCAACAGAATTTCAGCCCCTTTATCAAAAAGGAACTTTTCATCACCCGATGCAAAGTAATAATGCATTACCCCAAATGCTACATCTGCTGTAATATGAACTTCATTATCCGCATATTCCCACATAGAACACTGCTCTGTTCCTGTAAGCCCTGACTGCCACGGATAACGTGCTCCTCTGCAATGATATCGCTGCGCATTTTGTTTTGCTCCTTCCAAAGTCCAATATCTATAGCCGATTAAACTTTTCGCCGATAGCGGATCCGTATACAGATAAAACGGAAGAAGATACATTTCACTATCCCAAAAATATCTTCCATAATATGCCTCGCCGGCAAATCCTTTCGCGCATACCTGAATACGTTCTTCCTCTTTTCCGCCACATCTAAGTAAATGATAAATCGAAAACCGAAGGCTATCCTGCAGCTTTTGGCATCCCTCTACAAGCACATCGGAATCTTTCCACTTCTGCTCCCAAATGATTTTACTTTTTTCAAGTAATTGTTTATACTCTAATCTCGCTGTTTGTTCAAGACACTCTTTCATTTCTTTGATGTAGTCTTCTGTCCGGTCTCTCGAACATCCCAGTACACTATATTTCACTAATGTCGCATTTTCAGTCAAAGCCCCTTCATAAATTACATCTATTGTTGTTTTCTCTAACTCTGTATGACATACCGCATCTAAACCACGCAACTGATTTTCACACATAATAGATGCTCTTTCTCCAACATCTGTCTTAACTGTAACACCAATTTTATTCTCTTTTTCAAACAGGCTGGATTCTGTAAAATGACAGTAACCATTTGTAGTAACTCCGGCATCAATTCCACTCTTAACAGTAATGTAAGGCGTTCCTTTTCTTGGTTTCAAGTCTGCCTGCTGTACAAACAATCGCTTTTCATCAAGACTTGCAAACCTTGAAAATTTAACATCAATCTCCTCTCCGGAAGCTGTAATCCAAGTGAAGGATCTCGTCAATTCTCCTGTTTTCATATTAAGAACCCGTCGGTAATCTCTAATATCACTTCGGATCATGTCCAGCTTCTCATTACCTGCCGCAATTTCTATCCGCATAAAATACGGTAAATTAATGATCACCTCTTCTAAAAAAGGATGCTTTACCATCATAAGCGGCAAAAATGTTCCCTGCTTTGAAAGTGGATGTCGCTGCTGCTCCGTAGTGACACTCTTCATCGTTCTGGTGTACACTTCATTTTGCGGAGCATCTGCAAGTCCTTCTTCAAAACTTCCTCTCACATGAAAATATCCGTTTCCTTGTGTAAAAATTCCTTCATAATATTTATTTTTGTCTTGATCAAATCCATCTTCTACAATTTCAAATCCATTAATCCGCAAAATTTCATCATTCATCATCCGCATTCCTCCGAATTCTATTCTTTTACAGAACCGGCAGCCAATCCGGATATTACTTGCTTCTGCATCAACATATAAACAATAATACTTGGAACTGTAACAAGCACCGTAGCTGCAAACATAGCTCCATAATCACTTGCAAACGCACTCTTGAAATAATATAACGCAATTGGAAGCGTTCTTTTTTCAGTTCCCGTAGTCAATGTCAACGCAAACTGGAATTCATTCCAACAAAGCAGGAACTGAAGTACCCCGGCAGTCGCAAATGCCGGTCTCGTAAGCGGCAAAATAATTTGTACAAATGTTCTGAAAAATCCTGCTCCATCAATATATGCAGCTTCCTCCAAAGTAGGAGAAATTGTCTTATAATAGCTCATCATAATATATAAGGTAGTCGGCATTCCAAGCGCCGCATATACAACTATCAACCCTGTCAACGTATCGTAAAGATGTGCCGAATTTAACGTTTGATATAACGGCTGCAAAAGCGCGGCTCCCGGAATCACAAGAGCTGCCGAAAACAGCATTGTAATCAAACCCTTAAATCGAAATCTACATCTTACAAGCACATATGCTGCCATACTGAAAATCAACAAATTCAATATTGTTGCTATAATTGCCACCAAAATACTATTTTTGTAAAATGTCGTCAGCGGAGCAATCTCGAATGCTTTCACATAATTATCAAGCTCCTTGCTCATTCTATCTCTCCTTTACTTTTCTAATTGTCTATAATATAAATAACGCCCTTTACTAATGTAAAGGGCGAAAATCTCGCGGTACCACCTTATCTTACAGACAATTTTCTGTATCTCTTAAGTTCTTTAACGGAAACCACTCCGGGAAATCCTACCTGCCCTGCCTCTGCATTCTGAAATCCTGAATCCAGGAACCTCCACAGACTTTCCAGCCCTTCAGATATCCGGTTTAGAAGCTACCTTCCATCATCCCTCTCCGAAACCGTCTTTCAGCCGGGTGATCTTCTCTCCCAACCGGTCTGACCGGCAGCTTTGCTCCTCTCCCCGAACGGTTCTCTCTGACGGCAGTAACGATGTACTCCTCTTCCTCAGCACCTTTAATTCTTTACTAAATTGTTAAATATTTTTTAACTACAAATACTATAGCGGTCATGTGCTGATTTGTCAAGGGATTTCAGGTGGTTTAGAGAATCTTAAGAATGCATCTGCTTCCGCTTTCTATTCTTTTTCTTCTGTATTTCTTTTAACAAATCAGACTCTTATTTCATCCATTTTCTTCTGAAAAGGACTCCTGCCACTACTGCACCTGCAAGCAGCATCACTGCTGCAGGGAATACAACGTTTGTCATATCTCCTGTCTTAGCTGCTTTATTTACTGTACTATTTTGATTCTTGTCGGTTGTAGTGTTTTTGTTATCTGACGGCTTGTTATTTCCGGCATTTCCATTATTACCATTGTTGTCATTTCCGCCGTTATAGTTATTACCGCCGTTATTGTTATTACCGCCATTATTGTCGTCTTTATTTTCAGACTTCGTTGTTACGCTGAGTGCTGCTGCCGCATACTCTGTTGCATTCTCGTCTGTTCCGACTGCAACAACCTGGATCTGATAAGTCTCTCCTGCCTTCAGACCGGAAAGTGTATATCCTACTGCTTCTTTGGAAATATCGGTTGCATATACGGCTCCGTTGACATAGATCTTATATCCTGCGATTCCTTCTGTTGATGCCGGTGCATCCCAGGTGATCTTAATGGAATCTTTTGTCACTTCACTGCTCGCTACATTTTCCGGTGCTGACGGTGTTGCCGGCTGATCCGGGTCTTCTTTATCCGGAAGTTTTGCGATGGTCTCTGTCTCTTTTGTCTGGCATACAGAGCAGGTTCTTTCTTTCGATCCTTCTTCAGTTGTCGTAGGTTCTTTGACTGTTACCCACTCACCAAAAGTATGTCCTTTTGCTGCGATTTCCTGTGCTTCCTGTACAACTGTTCCACAATCCACGCAAACTACTTCGCCTGTAGATCCTTTTTCTGTACAGGTTGCTTCTTTTGCATCAAGAACAACTGTTGTAGAATGTGTACACTCAACTGCGTCATCGGTTACGATCACATAGTAAACTACGTCACCGATCTGTACGGATGTTGTTCCTGCCGCAACTCCTGTAAAATTGATCGTTGTGCTGGCTTCTGCGGCAGGATTCCGGTAAATCGTATTTGTAACCTTGGCAACATGTCTGAAGTTTGAATGATCCAGTGTCGGGTTCATCACATAGTATGTTCCGTCAACCTCTGCAGCGATCCGATACTGTCCTCCATCTTCAAGCGCTGATGCTCCGGTGATCTTCTCATATCCCTTGATCGGTGAATCGGCTGAAGCTGTTGCTGACTTTTTAAACAGTTCAAATGCACATGCTGTTGTATCAAGTGTTCTCTGTCTGTCATAATGAAGTTTGATGCATCCCTCCAGAAATACAGGTAACGTGAAGCTGATCCGTCATACAGAGATACCTTGCCATTAGAATTTGTAACATCAGCAACTGTAATATTGGCTTTTGCTGTTTTGTTCGGGATTCCTACTGTTCCCATTGTTACAAATGTGGTTGCTCCATCTGCTGTATGTCCTGAAATTGCATAAACTCCATTGCTGATCGTCTTGAATGTATACTGACACTCTGAAAGTCCCCTTACATTCGTATCCCCAAATACTGCGGTACTTGTTCCCGGATACGCTGCTCCCTCTGTAGCCGCTGCTGTCTGCTTTACCAGTTTTGCCACATGATTATACTTCTGGCTTCCTGTAGTAGAAAGCAGGATATATCTGTTACCCTGTGCATCTGCTTTTGTCACAATCAGCACGCTGACTCCGGCTTTCAGTTCTTTTTCACTTGTTATTTTCTTAAATCCATTGATCAAGTCATAATCTTCCGCTGATGTGGACGGTGTATATAACTCAAACCAGCAGTTATCATCTGCCACATTCTGGCTGTCGAAATGAAGTTTTGTCGCATCGGTACTGTGGAAATACAAATACTTTCCACCGCCGCCTGATGAATTATCCATAATACTGAATGTCGCATCAGAAGGATTTTTTTCAAAGGTAATATTGGCTGCTGTTGTTACATTCGGGATACCGGCAGTAGAAGATGCCTTTGGTCCAAGGTAAATCCCGTTTCCATTTGCAGCCGTAGCTTTTACTTTATAAGTGTAGCTGTCACTTCCTGATTCTAATGTATACATACATTTGCTCAGATCTACAGTTGCACCATCAAACGTTGCCATCGCTGTGGCAATCTGTGCCACCGTCTTTTCATATGTATCCTGTACATCCTTACCTGTTACGGTAACTCCCGCTACTGCTGTATCAACAGAAGATGTATCGGCATCTGCATAGTTTCCGTCTTTTACTGTCAATGTCCTGGTCTCATCTTTTTCAAGGCTGACCACTTTGTACTTTTCTGCATCTGTAATCGTCACATTCATAATAAAAGATTCTTCACCTGCTTTAACAGTTACTTTCACCTGTTTCAGACCGGTTACATTCCCCTTGGATGTCAATGTCAGTCTTCCATCTGCATAAGTTGCATCCAACACTGCTCTGTTAGATGAAGAAACCGTAATGTCAGCATCTGCATCAAGGCATCTTACAACATAAGAAGCCGTTGCATCTGTATTGATCACAGAAGAATTAACTACAGCACCGTTATCATTTTCAACCCATACGCCACTGGTCGCTGCACCATTTACGATATCATCAATTGCAATTTTATCAAACTCAAGCTGCTCATCTTCATCTTCATACAAAAGACCGATCTGTGCATCTGATGTCTCTGTAATACAGGAGTATGCATAATGCGTACCATCATTGACTACATACGGATTATCCTGCCACTGAAGGCTTCCGTCATCCTGTACCAGACCAACCCAGATACGTCCTGAATTACGTGCTGATGTATCAGATGGACCTGCAAAAAGAATTGCAGTCTTTCCGTTTACTTTCTTTGAATATGTAATGGCACTTAACTGGCAATTGTTATTATACTTAAAACCTGTCTCTTTTGGTTCTGACCATGTAAGCCCATCATCCTCAGATATATAATAGGCATTGGACATACGCACAAACAGATACAATCTTCCATCTGCTTCTGTAATAACTGCTTCAGAGCTGTTGCCTGATACAGTAGCTCCGCGATGCCAGGTTGTTCCATCATCATCAGAATAGATTGTAGATGTCCTCTGAACTCCACTTGTATACTGATAGCACGGGAAGATCAGTCTTCCCGTAGAAGTTGTAATTCCTCGTCCCGGTCCGATCAGAAATACCTGCTCGGATTCATTCTTGGCATCTACAAGCTGCGGTGCTGACCATGTGGCTCCGTTGTCCGTTGATTTTGTAATATAAAGAAAATCCGTTGGAAACTGGAAGTACGGTGTATCTCCACAGAACAGGTTTGTATCTACTGCTCCGTCTGCACTCTTAATGTTAAAATGATCATCGATCGTATAGTCTCCGTCTACAACTTCACTGGTACTGTTATTCTTGATCTCATAACAGGACTCAGATGTCGCATCGGCTTTTTTTCCAGATGATAATCATAACTTGCAGCAGCACGTGCTGTTGAACTGGAAAGACCATTTACACTGGTTGTACTGAGTGCAAGAAGCAGATTTCCATTTGTATCATAACCTGTACTTCCTGCCTTCGCCGGATATCTTGCTGCATTTGCAACTGCCAGACCTGCCGGCAACAAATCACATGCGAGGTAGATTGTATCTCCGTCAGCAAGCAATGCAGGATCAATAAATGCTGTTGAATCACGATTAAACCGGTTTCCGTTATCTCCCAGATAATTAGCTACCGTATAAGACCAGGTTGCTCCATTATCTGTGGATCTTGATACTGCCGTATCCAATCCTGCTCCGTCTCCGCAAATATCCCATCGGATGTCTGTTGCTGCAATTAATGCTCCATTACCTGCAGTTACCAAGGCAGGAATACGGAATCTTGTAAATCCTTTGGATGAATTATGTTCCTCCAAAAACAACGTTTTCGGGAACGGCTGCTCCACTGTTGTTCCATCTGCCGGCTTTGTTCCGTCCTTTGAGTTATTCGTTGCTCCGGCTGTCACCGGAAAGCACCCCAAAGTAAGAACACCTGCCAGCAGAAATGATAATACTTTTTTTCTGTTCTTCATTTTTCTCCCTTGTATGATAATTAGGAAGTTAATTATCACACGTTTCCTTTCTTTTAATATCGTGGTTCAATACAATTCAGATACTATGGACTTTTGATTTTTCCCTGTAGCCTTGACTACTCGACTGGAGTGTAT
>ENA-OQKF01000962-OQKF01000962.1-human-gut-metagenome-genome-assembly--contig:-NODE-962-length-14433-cov-3.207256_pt1 | contig 14433 bp, 16 predicted proteins | sample MGYA00242617_ERZ504784 | MGnify/ENA primary metagenome ERZ504784 (study PRJEB26092, sample SAMD00036364) | human gut metagenome | host: Homo sapiens | study: EMG produced TPA metagenomics assembly of... | reverse complement strand
GTTGAATGGTCCTTGTGTGTTGTGCCGTGGTGTTATTGACGTTTAAACGCTAATTCAACGCGCCAAAAAAACCGGATTTTGTGGTACCGGTTTTTTCGCTGCAAATCTATTTGACGTAAACCTATCGTCCGTATTTCGTCCTGGCGGTGAATGTCCGCAAAAGGGTATTACGGATAACGACGTTATTCCCTGCGCAGTTATTTATATTCACGTTCAGCCCCAAATCATTGCCGCCCAACGCAGAAGCAGCATCGCGCCGCAGATGGCAATCAGCACCAGTACCATTTTCCAGTGTTTTACGGCAAATCGTTTTGTTGGCATAACCTGATCCTTGTAAGTTGATGCGAACAGTCTACCAAACAGGGCGGGGAAATGCCCCTTCTCCAGTGGTGAATCAGGTTATGCCAGCTTCCGGTTCGGTTAGAACCAGTGGAATCGTTCTGCAAGAATCAACAATAAACCGGTGGCTGAAAGGATGTTCAATATCACAACCGTTCTACTTGATACGTTCATGGTATGCACCTTTGGGTTTAAAGACTTGTTCAAGAGTAGCCCAGCATCTCTGGAATGCGAGCACCGGAGATATGCGCCCTGCAAATTCATGCGAAAGTGCCAGCGCAGCAATCTGCCCGCAAAGGGTGCAATCTCTCTTTTGTTAGTGTTACCATTGCAGGGCTTGCCGTAAATCCGCATTTATCTGATTTTCGGCGGGTGAATGATCGCGAGCCAATTTGACGATTGTTGGTCAGATGGTGTCGTAATCTATTGTCAAATCACGATTATTTTCTTTGTATATGCTCTTATGTGTGGGGCATCACTGCAAATAAGGATATAAAATGCCTGTAATTACTCTTCCTGATGGCAGCCAACGCCATTACGACCACGCTGTAAGCCCAATGGATGTTGCCCTGGACATTGGTCCTGGACTCGCGAAAGCAACCATCGCTGGCCGTGTTAATGGTGAGCTGGTTGATGCATCTGACCTGATTGAAAGCGATGCGCAGCTGTCTATCATCACAGCGAAAGACGAAGAAGGTCTGGAGATCATTCGTCACTCCTGCGCGCACCTGTTAGGTCATGCGATCAAACAGCTGTGGCCGAACACCAAAATGGCGATCGGTCCGGTTATCGACAACGGTTTCTACTATGACGTTGATCTTGACCATACCCTGACTCAGGAAGATATCGACGCGCTCGAAAAACGTATGCACGAGCTCGCCGAAACTAACTATGACGTCATTAAGAAGAAAGTCAGCTGGCACGAAGCGCGTGAAACCTTCGTGAAGCGTGGCGAGAGCTATAAAGTCTCTATTCTTGATGAAAACATCTCTCATGATGACAAGCCTGGCTTGTACCATCACGAAGAATACGTCGACATGTGCCGTGGTCCGCACGTGCCGAACATGCGCTTCTGTCATCACTTTAAGCTGATGAAAATCGCGGGCGCCTACTGGCGTGGCGATAGCAACAACAAGATGTTGCAGCGTATCTATGGTACCGCGTGGGCCGATAAAAAAGCCCTTAACGCCTACCTGCAGCGCCTGGAAGAGGCGGCTAAACGTGACCACCGTAAAATCGGTAAGCAGCTTGACCTGTACCACATGCAGGAAGAAGCGCCGGGTATGGTGTTCTGGCACAATGACGGCTGGACTATCTTCCGTGAACTGGAAACGTTTGTACGCTCCAAGCTGAAAGAGTACCAGTATCAGGAAGTGAAAGGCCCGTTCATGATGGACCGTGTGCTGTGGGAAAAAACCGGCCACTGGGACAACTACAAAGATGCGATGTTCACCACCTCTTCTGAGAACCGTGAATACTGCATTAAGCCAATGAACTGCCCTGGCCACGTTCAGATCTTCAACCAGGGTCTGAAATCCTACCGCGATCTGCCGCTGCGTATGGCAGAGTTCGGTAGCTGCCACCGTAACGAGCCATCAGGTGCATTGCACGGTCTGATGCGTGTTCGTGGCTTTACTCAGGATGATGCGCATATCTTCTGTACTGAAGATCAGGTTCGTGATGAAGTTAACGCCTGTATTCGTATGGTCTACGATATGTACAGCACCTTTGGCTTCGAGAAGATCGTTGTCAAACTCTCAACGCGTCCGGAAAAACGTATCGGTAGCGATGAGACCTGGGATCGCGCAGAAGCGGATCTCGCCGTGGCGCTGGAAGAGAACGGCATTCCGTTCGAATACCAGCTGGGCGAGGGCGCATTTTACGGTCCGAAAATTGAATTTACCCTGTATGACTGCCTCGATCGCGCATGGCAGTGCGGTACTGTACAGCTGGACTTCTCCCTGCCGCAGCGTTTAAGCGCCTCTTATGTTGGCGAAGACAACGAACGTCAGGTACCGGTTATGATTCACCGTGCAATCCTCGGTTCTCTGGAGCGCTTCATCGGCATCCTGACTGAAGAGTTTGCCGGCTTCTTCCCAACCTGGCTTGCGCCAGTGCAGGTCGTGGTGATGAACATTACCGATTCTCAGGCTGAATACGTTAAAGAATTGACGCAGAAACTACAAAATGCGGGCATTCGCGTAAAAGCAGACTTGAGAAATGAGAAGATTGGCTTTAAAATCCGCGAGCACACTTTGCGTCGCGTCCCGTATATGCTGGTCTGTGGTGATAAAGAGGTGGAATCAGGCAAAGTTGCCGTTCGCACCCGCCGTGGTAAAGACCTGGGGAGCCTGGACGTAAGTGAAGTGATTGAGAAGCTGCAACAAGAGATTCGCAGCCGCAGTCTTCAACAACTGGAGGAATAAGGTATTAAAGGCGGAAAACGAGTTCAAACGGCACGTCCGAATCGTATCAATGGCGAGATTCGCGCCCAGGAAGTTCGCTTAACAGGTCTGGAAGGCGAGCAGCTGGGGATTGTGAGTCTGAGAGAAGCGATCGAAAAGGCTGAAGAAGCTGGAGTAGATTTAGTTGAAATCAGCCCTAACGCCGAACCGCCAGTTTGTCGTATCATGGACTACGGCAAGTTCCTTTATGAAAAGAGTAAGTCTTCTAAGGAACAGAAGAAAAAGCAAAAAGTTATCCAGGTTAAGGAAATTAAATTCCGTCCTGGTACCGACGATGGCGATTATCAGGTAAAACTCCGCAGCCTGATTCGCTTTCTGGAAGATGGCGATAAGGCCAAGATCACACTGCGTTTCCGCGGTCGTGAGATGGCCCACCAACAGATTGGTATGGAAGTGCTTAACCGCGTCCGTGACGATCTGAGTGAACTGGCAGTAGTCGAATCCTTCCCTACGAAGATCGAAGGCCGCCAGATGATCATGGTGCTCGCTCCTAAGAAGAAACAGTAAGGCCTTCAAGCAGCAAAACCTGTGGAGCCTTCGGGTCTCATAGGTTTTGTTCGCCTATGTTTCGTTTATTTAACAATGCGAAGTGGAAGTAATTAAGATGCCAAAAATTAAGACCGTACGCGGTGCTGCTAAGCGCTTCAAAAAAACCGGTGGTGGTGGATTTAAGCGTAAGCACGCAAACCTGCGTCATATTCTGACCAAAAAATCTACTAAGCGTAAACGTCACCTGCGTCCAAAAGGCCTTGTTTCTAAAGGCGATCTGGGTCTGGTTATCGCGTGCCTGCCGTACGCATAAGCCGTTAACGTTTAATTTTTTACTAAGAATATAGATACAGGAGAGCACATATGGCTCGCGTAAAACGTGGTGTAATTGCACGTGCACGTCACAAGAAAATTTTGAAACAAGCTAAAGGCTACTACGGTGCGCGTTCACGCGTATACCGCGTTGCCTTCCAGGCTGTTATCAAAGCAGGTCAGTACGCTTACCGTGACCGTCGTCAACGTAAGCGTCAGTTCCGTCAACTGTGGATTGCGCGTATCAACGCAGCAGCACGTCAGAACGGTATTTCTTACAGCAAATTCATCAACGGCCTGAAAAAAGCCTCTGTTGAAATCGACCGTAAGATCCTGGCTGACATCGCAGTATTCGACAAAGTAGCGTTCACCGCTCTGGTCGAAAAAGCGAAAGCAGCACTGGCATAAGCCAGTTGAAAGAGGGGGCTTCGCTCCCTCTTTTCATTTAACACCATCAGAACATTGACTTTTACCCGTGCAACCTTTTCAATAAGGTCATAACGGTTTTTTACCACATAAGGTAACGCAAGCATGAATGCTGCTATTTTCCGCTTCTTCTTTTACTTTAGCACCTGAATTCAGGAGGCTAGCGCGTGAAAGATGAAACGAAAAACAGCGCCAGATAAGCCTCCTGATGGAGGCTTTTTTTGTGTCTAAATTCGAGAGAATAACTCCACCAAATCGGTGTCTGCACCGACATAATGAGGAAAATCATGTCACATCTCGCAGAGCTGGTTGCCAGTGCAACAGCCGCCATTAATCAGGCCTCAGATGTTGCCGCGTTAGACAATGTCCGCGTCGAATATCTCGGTAAGAAAGGGCATTTGACCCTTCAAATGACAACCCTGCGTGAACTGACGCCAGAGGAACGCCCGGCAGCGGGTGCGGTCATTAACGAAGCCAAAGAGCAGGTGCAACAGGCACTGAACGCGCGCAAAGCTGAGCTGGAAAGCGCGGTGCTGAATGCGCGTCTGGCGGCAGAGACTATCGATGTCTCCCTGCCGGGTCGCCGTATTGAAAATGGTGGCCTGCATCCGGTTACCCGCACCATTGATCGCATTGAAAGTTTCTTCGGTGAGCTCGGCTTTACCGTGGCGACTGGCCCGGAAATCGAAGATGATTACCACAACTTCGACGCCCTCAATATTCCAGGCCATCATCCGGCACGTGCTGACCACGACACTTTCTGGTTCGACGCCACCCGTCTGCTGCGTACTCAGACCTCGGGCGTTCAGATCCGTACCATGAAGGAACAGGAGCCCCCGATCCGCATCATCGCACCGGGCCGCGTGTACCGTAACGACTACGATCAGACCCATACCCCGATGTTCCATCAGATGGAAGGCCTGATTGTTGATAAGAACATCAGCTTTACCAACCTGAAAGGTACGCTGCACGATTTCCTGAACAACTTCTTTGAGGAAGACCTGCAGGTTCGTTTCCGTCCGTCCTACTTCCCGTTCACTGAACCGTCTGCGGAAGTTGACGTGATGGGTAAAAACGGCAAATGGCTGGAAGTGCTGGGCTGCGGCATGGTGCATCCAAACGTTCTGCGCAACGTGGGTATCGATCCAGAAGTCTACTCCGGCTTTGCGTTCGGTATGGGCATGGAGCGTCTGACAATGCTGCGCTATGGCGTGACCGATTTGCGTGCATTCTTCGAAAACGATCTGCGTTTCCTCAAACAGTTTAAATAAGGGCAGGACAGAACAATGAAATTCAGTGAACTGTGGTTACGCGAATGGGTGAACACCACGCTTGATAGCGAAGCGCTTTCCAACCAGATCACCATGGCGGGTCTGGAAGTTGACGGTGTTGAGCCGGTTTCTGGCGCTTTCAATGGCGTCGTTGTGGGCGAAGTGGTTGAGTGCGGTCAGCACCCTAACGCTGACAAGCTGCGTGTGACAAAAATTAACGTAGGCGGCGATCGCCTGCTGGATATCGTCTGCGGCGCGCCAAACTGCCGTCAGGGCCTGAAAGTGGCCGTGGCGACCGTGGGGGCTGTACTGCCGGGCGATTTTAAAATTAAAGCAGCGAAACTGGGCGGTGAGCCGTCTGAAGGCATGTTGTGTTCGTTGTCTGAGCTGGGTATTTCCGACGATCACAATGGCATCATTGAGCTGCCGCTTGATGCGCCTATTGGTATCGACATCCGCGAATACCTGAAACTTGATGACAACACCATTGAAATCAGCGTGACGCCAAACCGTGCGGACTGCTTAGGCATTATCGGCGTGGCCCGCGATGTGGCCGTGCTGAACCAGACTGAACTGAACGTACCGGAAATCGTACCGGTTGACGCTACCATCAGTGACACACTGCCGATTCAGGTTGAAGCCGCTGAGGCGTGCCCACGCTACCTTGGTCGTGTGGTGAAAGGCATCAACGTAAAAGCGCCAACCCCGCTGTGGATGAAAGAGAAGCTGCGTCGCTGCGGTATCCGTTCTATCGACGCCGTCGTTGACGTGACCAACTATGTTCTGCTGGAGCTGGGTCAGCCGATGCACGCGTTCGATAAAGATCGTATCGAAGGCGGTATTGTGGTGCGTATGGCGAAAGAGGGCGAAACCCTGGTTCTGCTCGACGGCAGCGAAGCAAAACTGAATGCTGATACGCTGGTGATCGCGGACCACGTTAAAGCGCTGGCGATGGGCGGTATCTTCGGTGGCGAACACTCCGGTGTAAACGATGAAACGCAAAACGTTCTGCTGGAATGTGCGTTTTTCAGCCCGCTCTCTATCACCGGTCGCGCACGTCGTCACGGCCTGCATACCGATGCCTCTCACCGTTATGAGCGTGGCGTCGATCCGGCGCTGCAGCACAAAGCGATGGAGCGTGCGACGCGTCTGCTGATCGACATCTGCGGCGGTGAAGCGGGCCCGGTTATCGACGTCACCCACGAAGCGACGTTGCCGAAGCGTGCGACCATTACCCTGCGTCGTAGCAAGCTGGATCGTCTGATTGGTCACCATGTTGCTGACGCACAGGTCAGCGATATCCTTCGCCGCCTGGGTTGTGACGTGACCGAAGGGCAGGACGAGTGGAAAGCCGTTGCGCCATCCTGGCGTTTCGACATGGAGATCGAAGAAGATCTGGTGGAAGAAGTGGCTCGCGTATATGGCTACAACAACATCCCGGATGAGCCTGTTCAGGCGGGTCTGGTGATGGGAAGCCACCGTGAAGCAGATTTGTCTCTTAAGCGTGTGAAAACCATGCTGAACGACAAAGGCTATCAGGAAGTGATCACCTACAGCTTTGTTGATCCAAAACTGCAGCAGATGATCCATCCGGGCCAGGAAGCGCTGATTCTGCCAAGCCCAATCTCCAGCGAAATGTCCGCGATGCGCCTGTCCCTGTGGACCGGTCTGCTGGGGACTATCGTTTACAACCAGAATCGTCAGCAAAACCGCGTGCGAATTTTCGAAAGTGGTTTACGCTTTGTACCGGATAATCAGGCAAATTTAGGCATCCGTCAGGATCTCATGCTGGCTGGTGCCATCAGCGGTAACCGTTACGAAGAGCACTGGGACCTGGCAAAAGGCACGGTTGATTTCTACGATATGAAGGGAGATCTGGAAGCAATTCTCGATCTGACCGGTAAATTATCTGAAATTGAATTCCGTGCAGAAGCGATCCCTGCGCTGCATCCAGGCCAAAGCGCGGCTATCTATTTAGACGGCAAACGCATTGGTTTCATTGGCGTTGTTCATCCTGAGCTGGAGCGCAAGCTGGACCTGAACGGCCGTACTATCGTGTTCGAGCTGGAATGGAGCCCGGTTGCAGACCGCGTCATTCCTCAGGCCCGTGACGTCTCACGCTTCCCGGCAAACCGCCGTGATATCGCGGTTGTGGTCGCGGAAAATGTGCCCGCAGCAGATATTTTGGCCGAATGTAAGAAAGTTGGCGTAAATCAGGTAGTTGGCGTAAACTTATTTGACGTGTACCGCGGCAAGGGCGTAGCAGAAGGTTTCAAGAGCCTCGCTATTAGCCTTATCCTTCAGGATACCAGCCGTACACTCGAAGAAGAGGAGATTGCCGCTACCGTCGCCAAATGTGTAGAGGCATTAAAAGAGCGATTCCAGGCATCATTGAGGGATTGAACCTATGGCGCTTACAAAAGCTGAAATGTCAGAATATCTGTTTGATAAGCTTGGGCTTAGCAAACGAGATGCCAAAGAGCTGGTAGAGCTGTTTTTCGAAGAGATCCGTCGTGCTCTGGAAAATGGTGAGCAGGTAAAACTCTCCGGTTTTGGCAATTTTGATTTGCGTGACAAAAACCAACGTCCGGGCCGTAACCCGAAGACGGGGGAAGATATTCCGATTACAGCCCGCCGCGTGGTGACCTTCAGACCCGGCCAGAAGTTAAAAAGCCGTGTCGAAAACGCAACGCCCAAAGCAGAGTAATATGAACTAACTAAAAAGGCCGCTCACGCGGCCTTTTTTCTTTGCGCTCTCTGGCAAACCCGCCGTAAAATCAATTACATCACACGCTACTAAAACCATGTCCATGCTTGATTATGCCCATCGCCAGCACCGTTTAGATCAACGACACCTGCTTTTGCTCGTGCTGCTGCTCATTGTTACCGCAGGCGTCAGCCTGTGCGCCGGAGAACAGTGGATAGGGCCTGAACACTGGTTTGAGCCTGAGGGGCAGCTTTTCGTCTGGCAAATCCGTCTGCCGCGCACGCTGGCGGTGATCCTGGTGGGCGCCGCGCTGGCACTGTGCGGCACCATTATGCAGGCATTATTTGATAACCCGTTGGCGGAGCCCGGGCTGCTCGGTGTGTCGAATGGCGCGGGCGGAGGGGTGGGGGCGGCTGGGGTGTTGTGCGCGGGGGAACTCTCCTCATGGGGGATTAGCCTCAGCGCCATTATCGGCGCGTTGCTGATAACGGTAATCCTTTTGCGCTTTGCCAGACGGCACTTATCAACCAGTCGGCTGCTGCTTGCCGGGGTGGCTCTGGGGATCATCTGTAGCGCGCTGATGACCTGGGCGGTGTACTTCTCCACGTCCTTTGACTTGCGTCAGTTGATGTACTGGATGATGGGCGGCTTCGGGGGCGTAGACTGGCGCCAGGGCTGGCTGATGGCACTGCTGATACCGGTCTTGCTGTGGGCAGGCCTGTAGTCACAGCCGCTTGCTAGTCGCGCGCGGGGGGAAACCTCTGCCCGGCAGCTTGGCAGGCCGATAGGCTTCTGTCGTAACTGGCTGGTCAGTGCCATTGGCTGGCTGGTGGGTGTGAGCGTGGCGCTGGCCGGGGCGGTTGGCTTTATTGGGCTGGTTATCCCGCACATGCTGCGTCTGTGCGGTATCACCGACCATCGAACCTTACTGCCGGCCTCGGCGGTTGCCGGGGCGGTAACGCTGCTGGTGGCGGATATCATCGCCCGGCTCGCCCTGACAGCCGCTGAGCTGCCAATAGGCGTGGTGACCGCCACGCTGGGCGCGCCGGTATTTATCTGGCTACTATTAAAATCCGGACGTTAAATCACTACCCGTAAGATAACCTGAGGGAATGCTATGCAGTCTGATATTTTGAATACCGAAGTGACCACCATTGAGGGTGAGAAAACCACGCTGGAAAGCTATAAAGGCAACGTGCTGCTCATCGTGAATGTGGCTTCCAAATGTGGCCTGACGCCACAGTACGAGCAGCTGGAAAACATTCAAAAAGCCTGGGAGAAAGACGGTTTCACCGTGCTGGGCTTCCCATGCAACCAGTTCCTGGGCCAGGAGCCGGGCAGCGAAGACGAAATCAAAACGTTTTGCAGCACCACCTACGGTGTGACGTTCCCGATGTTCAGCAAAATCGACGTTAACGGTGAACATCGCCATCCCCTGTATGCGAAGCTGGTGGCGGCCGCGCCGACCGCCGTTGCGCCGGAAGGCAGCGGTTTTTATGAGCGCATGGCCAGTAAAGGACGCGCGCCGCTCTATCCGGACGATATCCTGTGGAATTTTGAAAAATTCCTTATCGGTCGTGACGGACAGGTGGTGCAGCGTTTTTCACCGGACATGACGCCTGAAGATCCGATTGTTATGGAGTCGATCAAGCTGGCGCTGGCGAAATAATGACGTTGCTGATGCAGCTCACGGACGTCGCCGATACGGGGCGTCTGGAGCCGATAACCGGTGCCATCAATGCAGGCGAAATCCTGCATCTTGTCGGGCCGAACGGCGCAGGAAAAAGCACCTTACTGGCGCGCATGGCGGGGCTGACCGCCGGCGCGGGGGAGATAACCCTGCTGGAGCATAACCTTGCTGACTGGTCGCCAGTCTCGCTGGCGCACAGGCGCAGCTATCTGGTGCAGCAGCAGGTCCCGCCCTTTGCGATGCCCGTCTGGCACTACCTGATGCTGCATCTGCACGATAAACAGCATACGTCGCTGCTTACGGAGGTGGCGGCGGGATTAGGGCTAGAAGATAAACTGTCCCGGCATGCCAGCCAGCTTTCGGGGGGCGAGTGGCAGCGCGTGCGTCTGGCGGCCGTCATTTTGCAGATTCACCCGGCCGGCAATCCACATGGCAGACTGCTGCTTCTGGATGAACCGATGAGCGGTCTGGATGTGGCACAGCAGGCCGCGCTGGACACCCTGTTAAGCTCCCTGAGCAGAAAAGGGATCGGCGTGGTCATGAGCAGTCATGACCTGAACCATACGCTGCGTCACGCCCACCGGGTGTGGCTGTTGGCGCGAGGAAAGATGATTGCCAGCGGCACGCGCGATGCGGTATTGACGCCGCCAAATCTTGCCCGCGCGTACAATATGTCTTTCCGCAGGCTGGATATAGAAGGGCATAAGATGCTGATTTCTACCGCGCAGGCGTAACCGTTTCTTGCCTGTTAACGCCGTTGCACGCTAAATTACGAAAAGAACAAAAAAAGCAGAGGATTCGTCTGAAAATGCGATTCTGGTTTCTCCTGATGGCCGCGTTATTTCTTGCGGGATGCAGTAGCCATCGTGCGCCGCCGCCTAACCCGCGGCTTTCAGATTCTATTACCGTCATTGCCAGCCTTAACGATCAGCTGAGCAACTGGCGCGGCACGCCCTATCGTTATGGCGGCATGAGCCGTGGGGGCGTAGATTGTTCTGGCTTTGTTCTGATGACGTTTCGCGATAAGTTTGATTTACAGCTTCCGCGCGAAACGCGCAAACAGGCGGAAATTGGCACGGAAATCGATAAAGATGATTTGCTGCCCGGCGACCTGGTTTTTTTCAAAACCGGCTCGGGTGACAGTGGGCTTCACGTCGGTATTTATGATACCGATAATCAGTTTATTCACGCCTCGACCAGTCGTGGGGTGATGCGCTCGTCGCTCGATAATGTTTACTGGCGTAAAAACTTCTGGCAGGCACGACGTATTTAGTCTGTCAAAGAGCAGTCTCTTATGATGGCATGATAACTAATAAATCATGCCATTTTTTCTCAAATAAGAGTTTTAAAGTTAAATTTACGAAAAATGACTTATCTCCTCAGGTGTCTGTTTTATCTAAAACTGGCTATTACTGAGCAACCAGGATAAGATTATTTTAGATTCAGGGATAAATCTGAAAAATAATACGGAACTAATGAAATTAATCTTATTAAAATCAAGACAGTGGAATTGTGTCGGCAATTGCTCCAGGATGTCCTCTCTCATCTTTAATGCGGGGCGAGTGCAATGATTATTACGCTAGATAATGCTTACCAGTCTGAACTGATGCTTCTGCCTGCCCGTAATAGCGCCGGCGAGCTTAAAGGTTTAGAGGTTCTGGTTAACTTTACTGGCGTCGTTACCCACGTTCGGATCCCCACCGAACTCGTTATCCCGCGGCTTTCTGCTGAAGAAGAGTTAGCGTTGTTTAACGAGAAACTGCAATTGCTTGATACCTGTAAACTGTTTTTTATACAGCATCAGTTAATTGCATGGATCAATATTACACCTGTAATTGTTGAATTTTTATTAAGTAATGGGAACGCTGTTTCAATACTTGAGCGTTATCCGTTTCTTGAGTTTACTGTTAATGAGAATTATCCAGGTTTAAATAACGGGAAGGACGATCTGCAACTGGCGAGAATGGCAATCCATTTTCCGCTGGTGCTGGCAAACTTTGGCGCAGGCGCCGCGTCGTTGAAAGCCGTTTATGATGGATTGTTTAAACGGGTCATTCTCGACAAGGGATTTATCCAGCAGCGTGCTTCTGAACTCTCTTTTGAGCCTTTTATGCGCGCAATCCTCTGGCAAATAACGCCTCACTGTCAGTCCGTGCTCGTCGGCGGCATTGATGACCACGGTTTATTGCAGCGCGTCTTGTCCTTTAACTTTGGCGCAATGCAGGGGGCGCTCTGGCCGGCCGTCTCTGCAGAGCACGTCACCACGCTCGTTCAGTGATAACCCTCTCTTTCGCCCGTGTTTAAGTCCGGGTAAACCCTCTACACTAAAAGCAGGAGGACCTATGACCCTGTCTTTTACTGCTCACTGGCATGACGAGTTGCCGGGTTTTTATACCGCACTCAAACCCACACCGTTACAAAATTCCCGTCTTATCTGGCATAACGATCGGCTGGCAGATGAGCTGGCTGTTCCACCTGAGATGTTTCAGCCCTCCGACGGCGCTGGCGTCTGGGGAGGCGAAACGCTGCTTGCCGGTATGCAGCCTCTGGCTCAGGTCTATAGCGGACATCAGTTTGGCGTTTGGGCAGGACAACTGGGCGATGGCCGGGGGATCCTGCTGGGCGAACAACGGCTGCCCAACGGGGAGACGGTGGACTGGCACCTGAAGGGGGCCGGTCTGACCCCTTACTCGCGAATGGGCGACGGGCGCGCGGTATTGCGTTCGACTATTCGCGAATGTCTGGCCTCAGAAGCGATGCATGCGCTGGGGATCCCCACCACCCGCGCACTGTCGATTGTAACCAGTGACACCCCGGTGGCGCGTGAAACGATGGAAAAAGGGGCGATGCTCATGCGCGTTGCGCAAAGCCATCTGCGTTTTGGCCACTTTGAACACTTTTATTATCGTCGTGAGCCGGAAAAAGTCCGCCAGCTTGCGGATTATGCCATTCGTCATCACTGGTCTCATTTCCAGGACGAGGCCGATAAGTACATTCTCTGGTTCCGCGATGTGGTAGCCCGTACCGCAACCATGATTGCCCGCTGGCAGACGGTCGGGTTTGCCCATGGGGTGATGAACACGGACAACATGTCGCTTCTCGGGTTGACCTTTGATTACGGTCCGTTTGGCTTCCTTGATGACTATCAGCCGGGGTATATCTGCAACCATTCTGACTATCAGGGACGTTACAGTGTCGACAATCAGCCGGCTGTTGGCCTGTGGAACCTGCAGCGCCTTGCGCAAACTCTGTCGCCGTTTATCGACGTTGATGCCCTGAATGATGCGCTCGACAGCTACCAGGACATTTTACTGCGCGAATACGGCGCGTTGATGCGCAACAAGCTGGGGCTGGTGACGCAGGAGAGGGGCGATAACGACATCCTGAACGCTCTGTTTGCACTCATGGAACGTGAAGGCAGCGATTACACCCGCACCTTCCGTATGCTGAGCCAGACTGAGCAACACAGTAGTGCCTCACCGCCGCGCGACGAGCTCATTGACAGGCAGGGCTTTGACGACTGGTTTGCGCTTTACCGTGCGCGGTTGCAGCAAGAGCAGGTCGACGACGCAACCCGGCAGGCGCAAATGAATGCGGCGAACCCGGCGATGGTGTTGCGCAACTGGTTGGCGCAGCGGGCCATTGAACAGGCAGAGCAGGGGGAGTATGACGAACTACATCGCCTGCATGTGGCTCTGCGTACGCCGTTTGCTGACCGTGATGACGACTATGTCAGCCGTCCGCCGGACTGGGGAAAACGCCTGGAAGTGAGCTGTTCGAGCTAGCCCGGGCGGACAAAACCTGACACCTTGCGGTGCCAGGTTTTTTTATGCCGATACCGCGGTCACTGTGCGACCCATCCGCCATCCATATTCCAGGCGGCGCCGCGGACCTGTACGGCGCTGTCACTGCACAAAAACAACGCCAGCTCGCCTAGCTGTTCCGGCGTAACAAACTCACCGGCGGGCTGTTTCTCTGCCAGCAGTTGCTCACGTGCGACATCCGGTGCGACGCCATCGGCAATACGTCTGTCGATTTGCTGCTGCACCAGCGGGGTCAGCACCCAGCCCGGGCAGATGGCATTGGCGGTAATACCGGTGCGGGCGGTCTCCAGCGCCAGGGATTTGGTAAAGCCCACCACGCCATGCTTGGCGGCAACATAGGCGGATTTCTCTTTCGACGCGACCAGCCCATGCACGGAGGCGATATTAATGATGCGCCCCCAGTTTTTCGCCTGCATCGCAGGCAGCGCCAGCCGGCTGGTGTGAAAGACGGAAGAGAGATTGATGGCGATTATGTCGTTCCATTTCTCCACCGGGAACGCATCAACAGGTGCGACGTGCTGTATACCGGCGTTGTTGATCAGAATATCGACTCCGCCATACCGGGTTTCGGCGTAGTGCATCATGGCTTCAATCTGCTGGACGTCACGCAGGTCCGCATCGTGATAGCCCGGCGTTTTACCCCGTTTCGCGATTTCGTCTCTTGCCGATTCACTGTCGCCGAAACCGTTAAGAATCAACTGCGCGCCGGCCTTCGCCAGCCCGCCAGCGATCCCAAGTCCCATACCGCTGGTCGAGCCGGTCACCAGTGCGGCTTTACCGTTCAGCTTCATTTTATTCCCCTTACACACTGCCGGTGAGATAGAACACGGCCATGACCACAAGTACCGCCAGAATTTTACAGCGGGTGATCACGAAAATGCCGCCATAACCCTGACGATGGCCCAGCCCC
>ENA-OQKF01000957-OQKF01000957.1-human-gut-metagenome-genome-assembly--contig:-NODE-957-length-14499-cov-21.413930_pt1 | contig 14499 bp, 17 predicted proteins | sample MGYA00242617_ERZ504784 | MGnify/ENA primary metagenome ERZ504784 (study PRJEB26092, sample SAMD00036364) | human gut metagenome | host: Homo sapiens | study: EMG produced TPA metagenomics assembly of... | reverse complement strand
GGCAGATACATTTTGCCAGAAAGTAAGAGAATGTCCCGTAGAAATCAAGTAACTTCTGCGGGACATAATAAAGCGTGTAGTATAGAGGAAATACATCAAACTCTCAGACATTGTCTGTGTGACAATTCATGTGTCTGGAACATGGTTTCTAAACAGTTCAAATTCAAAGGCAGTTTCGCTGACTCTTCAGTTTTGATGAAAGAAAAATAGTTATCTAAAGAGGAAATAGGTACTATTGAACTAATTTATATAGTATTATAATGTGTTAAAAAGTCCGAAAACAGTTTGAAATGTTTACATATTTACAAAGTTACAAAAAAGTAACCGCAATCCTTTGGCTGAGGGGCGGTTACTTTTTTGATTGATTAATATATGCAATCAGAATCGTTACAATAATACTAAGTATCATTAGTACGATGGAGAGCATTTCAAAATCGCTCATAAGTCAAGCCCTCCTTTCCCAGATTTCCTGCATGCAAGATTTCTATGTAATCAGAGGGTTCAGTCCCCCTGTTGAAGGACTAACCGCCTACCATTCTCATGTAGTGCCTCGTCTTATTTTATCAAACACATTGTTTGCATGACAAGATATTTTGTCAGAATCCATATATGCAAATAATTTGAAATATAAGTGGCAGCTATGAAAATTATGTTAGTATTATCAAATGCAGAAGGAGATTGTAATAAGCCAATACAACTTACAGACAACAAAGCAAAATCAGAAATGGAAAAGTTGCAAAACTTATAGGAAGATATTATTTAAAGAATAAAATCAACAGATATTCTTTTAGAAAAATTTGCCCCGAATTTGTCCAAAAAGCATTTTGGGGAGATGCAGGAACAGCGAAAACCCGTTAACCTTTCGGCTAACGGGTTTCGTTGTTTTATAGTTATCTAAAGGAATGAGGGACTATTCTGTTAGATTATATTGTTTTATAATATACTATAAAGCCCAGAAATAAAGGATTTTTCAATTGCTAATCGTATAACTTATCATAGCTTTTTACGAAAAGGTGCCCTAAAAGTGCCCTATAGTCACTGATCCTCTGATTATTCTTTGGCATAACCAACGTTCCGCAGGATGCCCAGAGCGACGGTTCCTAACAGGGCGGTGGGTCGGCTGGGCAAGTGTCCCCTCTCTATACACCACATATCAGCCTATGTTTTCCCTCATACACAAAGAAGCCCTCACGCATAAGCGATTAGGCTTCAATTAAATCAAACTATTGAATTATTTCCGTTTCTTTAAGATCGTTGCAAGGGCAACTCCGAGTGAAGCAAGTCCTGCTCCTGCAACTGGAAGTGCGGAAGCTGTGTCACCAGTTTTTGGAGATGTTCCCTCTTTCTTTGTTCCTGCTTCTTGTGTCTGAACATTTTCCTTATTTTCTTCTGGTGTTGTTGGTGCTTCTGGTTTCTGTTCTGGTGTTTCTGGATTCTCTACATCCGGTGTCTCCGGTGTTTCTACATCTGGATTCTCCGGCTGTTCTGGCTTCTGATCTGGATTCTCCGGTTGCTCTGGCTTCTGATCTGGATTCTCCGGTTGCTCTGGCTTCTGATCTGGGTTCTCCGGCTGTTCCGGCTTCTGATCTGGGTTCTCTGGCTTCTGCTCCGGCTTTTGCGGTTCTCCGTTGCATACCCAGTGTCCCTCTTCTGGATGATGTACAATCTCGATATGAGTGATAGCATCATGATGTACAATCTCAGTATGGGCTGGAACATCTACTACCCATTTTTGTTCTGTTACAGCTTCGTGATGAATAATTTCTGTGATTTCCTTGCTGCCATAACTTGAACAATTAGGATTTTGCATTGTATGTTCTTCCCATGCTTCATTGGAAGTAATTACAAAACCACAATTATGGCAAACCTGTTTAATTACAATTACTTCTTCGTCCCATGCTGGTTTTACTACTACTGTTTCGTAGTGACCTTGTTCTGGAACTTCTACTTCTTCGTCCCATGCTGGTTTGTCTACAACAACAACTTCCTCATCCCATGCTTCTTTATCGACAACCCACTCACAGTTATCCCCATGTACATGCTCTTTTTCACTTGCTACTGTTGATACTTTATCCATAGCAAACACTGTTCCCGTTCCTGCAACAGTCAAAGACATAGCAGCCACCAACGCAACAACAAATTTCTTCTTCATTTCTTTTTTCCTCCTACTTTCCTTTGCAATTCCTATTTTTATACATCTTATTTTATCCTACTTTATCCTACTTTATAGCATTTGTCAAGATTTGGTGGTATTCAATGGTATATTTTGACTAAAAAGGAGATTATCTTATGAAACCATTAAAAACAAAAGTCAGTATTACTCTTGATGAAAATGTTATTGATACAATAAAAAAAATGGCAGAAAAAGATGATAGGAATTTCAGTCAGTATATCAACTTAGTTCTGAAAGAATGGATAACAACACATTCAAAAGAAACTTCTAATTGTAAATAATATTTTGGTGAAAGGATTTTAAATTTAAATGACACAAAGCAATATTCCGCAATATCATCATTCTTATTCAGAAGACGAGAATTTGAGCATATACAAATATATAGAATCTGCTACAAACCAAAGCTTAGTAGAAAATATATTTGTACTTTGTCAATCATACCCCGAAGAACATCAAAAAAATATAATAGAAGCCCTTTTACAATTTGGGAAAGAAATTGCAGATAGAGAATATCTAAATAATTGTTATAATGAATTACTTCGTTGTGTAAATGCATGGAAAAAATACAGATATTCTTTAGAAACATATCCATCCATTTTGAGAATCAGAGAGGCATACCGTTTATACAAGGAAGAACCCGGAAAACTTCCAGAAGGACGTCTATTATTTGATTCTTTTATGATAAAATATGAAACTGGATATGCATATTCTACTGTACAACAGTTTTTAATAAATGAAGACAAAAAAAGAGGAATTAAACGGCCAAAACGTCCCAAAGATTTTTATCATTCATTGCAAGAAATAGCAGTCAAACAATATTCACCCAAAGAAGCGTTAGCATTATTAAAAAAGTCTGAATTAGAAGATATTATCATTACTCTTTTAGAATGTGCGGATACCCCAGAATTACAAAATCGTCCATCTGTAATCATCAGATTCTTAACAAGTAAATATCGATTTTCTAGTCATAAAAAGTCTGCCAAACTTTTCACTTCCACGACAAAAGGCACTTTAGATTTAAAAGATAATTGCGATCGCTTATTAAAAGAATTAAAGCAATTACAAAAAGAAACCATCCAACTAGAGGAAGAACAATATATATAATCACATAGCACCTTTCGGGGTGCTATTTTTATGCTCTTTTTTAAGTCTTGATTGTGGGGGATTCATAATACACTTTATTTTCGATAAATCCTTGTACAATACAAACATAAGATAAACGTTTGTTGAACAATGAAAGGAAGAAAACTGGCGCTGGTATAAACACAATACCGATGAGAGCAGAGATTTTAACAAAGCAAATTAAAAATTTGAGAGAAGGGAAAGGATGGTCACGCAAATACATGGCGGAGAAACTTGGGATAGATGTCCGTACGTTAAAAAGTTATGAAGAAGATAGCAGTAAGATGAGAGTGGATGATTTGATTCGATATACACAGATATTTCAAGTCTCATTAGAGTTTTTGGTCGAAGGGACAGAAATTAGTGATGAAAAATTATATCAAAAACTTTCTAAATTATCCCCAAAGCAAAAAAGAGCAATTATGGCAGTGATAGATTCTTACTAAAGTAAAGAGAAGTAAAGGTGCAAAAGTTGTATTTTTAAGTGTTGGAAACAGCAATTCTTGTAAAGAAAATACGCTAAGATATTATTTAGAAAAAAAACACACAGTGATGAAAGGAGTGATGGTAAATGATGAAATGGAGGATAAGACCACCTAACGCAGAATGTCATAGAAATAGCGTGATATTAGAACATAAAGAAAGGTAGGTATATTATGAAAAAGCAAAATAAGAAATATAGGCAAATTCTACCAGGATTGATGGTGGAAGATATTCCTTTAATGACACCTGAAATAGAGAAAAAGTTGAAAAATGTTTCATTATCTTCTTATAAGGGAAGCTTGATGGAAGCAAATGTAGTGACGGCATATTACACACCATTTGCAAAAGGAAGATGGGTGATTGTAGCAGGTGAAAAACTAGACGATGGCGATTGGGAACTTTTTGGCTACATGCATCTTTTGGACTGGGAATGGGGAGTTGTTTATTTAAGTGATTTGCAAAGGATGTTGGATGATGGAACCTACATTGAGAGAGACCTACATTGTGCAGGCAAAAAAGTGAAAGATTTACTTTATTAGCCTATAAAATCAGCTATCCTCTGCTGAAGTGGAGGATAGCAAACAGCAACGGTGTGACTTTGGGTAGCTTCCCCACAAGATGGGATGGCGTATTATAGGAGGATTATAATGGAAGAAAAAAATCAATCAGAAGTTAGGGAACGAATGAAAGTTCTAAGGAAAGAAAGTGGAATGACGCAGACAGAATTAGCAAGGAAAATTTCGTATACATCACAGAATATCAATCAAATAGAAAAAGGAAAAATCAATCCATCCGTTGATGTGCTAAAAGCGTATGCAGAATATTTTCATGTCTCAATAGATTTTCTTTTGAATGGAGAGAATTTTCACAGTGAATTGAAAACAAGTGGAATTGAGGAGGATTTAGATGTTATACAGAAAACGGTAACACATATAAAGGAAAAGCTACGAAGTAAGGATTGCTTACACAATGAAAGGAGTGCTTGCTAGGCTTTTGAAAGTATACTGTGGCATAATAAAGATAACAAAAGACAACGGAGGTGAGTTACATATGATTGCAATGACATGTATTTGAATCGGGAGTTCACTATAAGAAAATAGGAAACTCCCAACAAACTAGAACGAGGAAATATGGTTCTAGCTTTCCCGCAAAGAAAGTATACCATATTTCCTCTGACATGGAAAGAGGTGAATGAAATGGCATCATTACTTGTAAAACGACTGTTTGCTTTGAAAGGTCTGATTGCAGAACCCGTTTATTACTGTCATGGTGTAAGAATTATATTCCGTTATGAAAATGGAACAAAGACAGAGGAGGTTCAAGGACATAAATATCTGGTTACAAACACAGATACATTTGAGCAGATCGAAGTATTTGTAGCAGGAAGCACACCACTGCTTACACCAGAGAGATTAGAAGAACTGCAAGAATCAGGAGAAAGGGTTTTTGTAGAGTTCGAGAATGCGGTCGTGAAACCTTATTACAGTGAGAGAACGCACAGCATCGAAGACAGTATCAAAGCAGATGCAGTACATTTAGTAGAAACAAAATAGAGAAAGGGCGGGGGCAAAGTCCCCCGTAAGGGTAAAGAAATATGACTATCAGTAATATTATCTATAATTTAGAAACACTCGCAATGATTTTCGGTGTTCTGATAGCAGGAGGATTTATTGCCTATAAGATGAAGTTTGCTGATTCTTGGGAGGGTGGTGTAAAACTGCTTCTTAAAACATATTGGGATTGGATTAAGAAGATTGGAAAATTTCTGTATGAAGAATTTTTAGGAAGATCGCCAGATAGTCAAATTATCAATCCGGCTTTGATTTTGACAAATAAAGAAGCAATAGAACTTACAAATAGATTTAAAGGCTGTCCGTATGTTATGCCTTTTTTGGAGAAGTTGAGTCCTAACTGCAATGGAATAATGTGGATGGAGATCATAGCGACAGGCTTATGTACTTCTTATGCAACTCTTTCCTTTTCTGAGTTGAAAAGAATTGCAATCAGTACGATCGGAAATTTCTATTATGAGATCAAAGGAATTAACGTTCCGATTTACGTCAAAGTAGCACAAAAAGACAGATTGTATTTTGCAATCCCATTATGTGAGGACGGAGAAAAATTCTTACAGAAGCAGGAGCAGTTTCAAGGAGAATCTTCTTTTGAGCAGGAACAGCCAATGAAATCATTGGAGGAGGAAATCCCCAACTTTGATAGTGGAAAGGATGATGGAAATGATACTTGGCTATGATCGGAATGATTGGGAACGATTCAGCATTAAAAATCCCATTCAAGTGAAAATCGGGAAAAATATCAGTAGTATTTTAATTGCAGGAAAATCGGGTTCCGGAAAGTCATTATCTGTAAGATGGTACATATGGCAATTACTCCGTGAGCGGGAAAGCCTTGTCTCTATAGCAGATTATAAGGCAGGGGAGGAACTTCCGTTTGAAGGTTTATCCTCTTATGCTTCCGGTGAAAAAGCATTTGACATGATAAATGACTTTTATCAATTCTTCACAGAAGTTCGTAGTAGAAAGCTTCGCCTGCAACAACATTACACGTTATTCATCGAAGAATGGTTCGGACTGCTTACATATGCAGAAAATCAGTCTAAAAAGCTGAAAACAGAACTCATGGCAAAAATAGGAGAAATCCTCGCTGTGGGACGTGGCTTGAATATCGGAATTATGCTTTGTGTGCAAAGGGCTGATGCTTCGCACTTTAGTGCGGGAATGCGTGAGCAATTTCAAGTGGTAAATTGCATGGGGAGATGCTCCACAGAACAATTTCGTATGTTAGGGTTCAACGGTGAATTGGAGAGCAATCCAACAAGCCGATATGGTGCAGGAGAAGCATTAGTATTGATAGATGGTCAAGAGTCTATTAAAGAGATTAAAGTGCCTTTCATTAAGAATGAAGAGGTTCTCTGTGATCAGATTCGTCATTATCTTCATCGTCAGCCGAGTCTTCCTAAGCTGATTCGTGCGGTAGCCGGAGGCGAAAGCACGGAGCAGTGAAAGGTAGACCGGAGTCATGCCGTGGTAGTATTACCACGGTATGAACAAACAACAGAAAACTCAACAAAAAAGCCTATAAACTGGGTATTTGAAGCCCCAAAAACACCGTTCGCATACATTTCACAACTCGAACACAACAGAAAAAAAGGAGCAAATATCATGAGTATAATAGAAAGTAATAAGCAACAAGCAAACAATTCACAACGTAATGCATATCAGCTTACGATCAATAATCCTCTTGATTATAGCTTTGACCATCTTACCATCAAAAAGACATTAGTAGAGAACTTCACGACTCTCCGCTACTTCTGCATGGCGGATGAGATCGGAAAAGAGGGAACACCACATACACATTTATATGTATATTTTAACTCTCGTGTCCGATTCAGCACAGTAAAGAAAAACTTTCCATCTGCACACATTGAACCTGCACATGGAAACATAGAAAGTAACATTAGTTACGTTAAGAAAAATGGAAAGTGGTCGGCTTCAGACAAAGCAGAAACGAGAGTAGATGGTACATATGAAGAATGGGGAACTGTTCCAGTCCAGAAAGGCACTCGTGCAGACATGGAAGAACTGTATGAACTGATAAAGGCAGGCTATTCCAATGCGGAGATACTTGCTATGAATAATGATTTTATATTGAACATAGATAAGCTTGACCGCGTACGTACAGAATTATTGATTGATAAATTCAAAAATACTCGCAGAACTGATTTAAAGGTCATTTACATCAGTGGAGTAACTGGAACCGGAAAGACAAGAGGAATTTTGGATAAGCATGGGGACGGCAACGTGTATCGTGTCAACGATTATGAACACCCATTTGACGGTTATAGTTGTCAGAATATTCTTGCATTTGATGAATTTAGAAGCCAGTTACGGCTTTCAGATATGCTGAATTATTGTGACATTTATCCAATCCAACTTCCGGCACGATATGCAAATAAATTTGCTTGTTATGAAACCGTGTATATCATTTCCAACTGGTCATTAGAAGATCAGTACAAAGAAGTACAGAAAGACAATCCAGAGTCATGGAAAGCATTTCTAAGGAGGATTCACGAAGTGACTATTTACAAGGAAGACGGCACACTGACACACTATGATTCTGTGGAAGAGTATCTAAAAAGGAAAGAAAAATTTCACACCATAGAGCCAGAAGACGAATGTCCATTCGGAGAGCAGGAAACACTTTTTCCAAAAGGAGGAGCAAAACACGATGAATAAAAACAAGAAGACAGAGGAAGAAGAAATAATACTGCCACCTTATACGGGATTGCGTAGAGTATATACATATCAGCCTTACACGGTTCACAGAGTCAAAAGGATGTTAAAAGAGATCGGTTGTATAGCAGAGAATATCAATCAAGGATACAAAGCGAACCGAAGAGTTGGGTATCGGGAACTTTATCGCATTAAAAGGATTTCAGATGGAAAAGTAATCCATCCTTGTATTGATATGGAATCTTTAAGAAGCTTCTTTGCAGAGCATGATTTCCCTCTGGAAGACGAAAAAACAATCAAACGAAAGGAGTAGCTATGGAAAAAATTACTTTGACAATAAATGAAGCTTCAGAGTACACCGGAATAGGTCGCACAAATTTGCGACAACTGATTACATGGAACAAAATTCCCATCATTAAGATAGGAAATAAAATTTTGATACGATGCATAACTCTAGAGCATTTTTTAAAAGTGAATGAAGGTAATAATCTGAAAAATAAATATGAAGTAGTTGCTGTATAATATAGCAAGGCTATGATACAATATAGACATCTAACAGAATAGTCCTTGCAGATGAAAGGAGCGTAAAATGGGCAAGGACTTACAGGGTAGAGAGTTACCAACTGGTATTATGCAAAGACCCAATGGAATTTATAGGGCACGATTCAAATATCAAAATGAGAAGTATACTTTAGATAATAAAAATTTGAAAATACTTATTGAACAAATGGAAGAATTAAAGTATGAAGTAAAGCATGGCATTCGTACAAAAGGTGATAATATAAGATTAAATGCATGGTTTGACATTTGGCTCAATACCCATAAGAAACGAAGCATAAAAGAAAGCACAATGGTACGTTATGATGATTTTTATCATAGATATATGGCAGAACAGATAGGGAAAAATAAACTAGTGGATTTTACCCCTATTTTGATTGAACGTTTACTTCAAAATATGGCTGATGAAGATTTCAGTACAAAAACAATTCGAGATGTGTATAACATCTTAAATGCTATGTTTAAATACGCTATGCACAATCGTATTATTTCATTTAATCCATGTTCAGGGGTAGAAGTCCCGAAAACAAAGAAAAAAGAGATTCGTGTACTAACGGTGGAAGAACAGCGAGAAGTCATGGAACAGGCAAAAGGACGATTACATAATAACATGTTAGAAGTTGCACTTGGAACAGGACTTCGTAGCGGAGAGTTAAGAGGATTAACTTGGTCGGATATTGATTTTCGTAAACGTGAAATATCTGTTAATAAAACTCTGGTTTATATTAAGGATATGGAAACAAAGAAATATATGTTTAAGTATCAAACGCCGAAAACAAAAAACAGTATACGAACGATTCCTATGCAGGAGAGTGTATATAAAGCATTGAAGCGGCAGAAAATCCAGTTAAAAGAAATGCAGTTGATGCGTGAAGAATGGAATAATTTAGATGGATTTGAAAATCTTGTTTTTCTCGGTAAGAATGGAAAGCCAATTTCAGAACGAGCATTTCAAGTAACATTGAATGGGATAGCCAAAGCAATCAATAAAGAGCGTGAGCGTATCGCAAAGAAGAATCAGACAAGTTTTGAACCCATCCCACACTTCTATCCACATGCACTACGGCATACATTTGCTACAAGATGTTTTGAAGCAGGAATTGATGCAAAAGTCGTACAAAAATTTCTTGGACACTATTCAATATCAATTACATTGGATTTATACACACATATCACAAATGAAAAAGCGAAAGAAGATATGAATAAACTAGAAAACCTTTATAAAAAAATAGTATAGATAGAATATTAAAAATTGCTAATATTGCATTTCGTTTAGATATAAAGTACGTCAAGGGTGCCCGAAAGGTGCCCTAACTGTAAATAGCAAGTACCTATGAACAGCGAAAACCCGTCAACCACAAGGGCTAACGGGCTTCGTTGTTTTATAGTTATCTAAAGGAATGAGAGTAAAGTGTGACATCTTGGGTCGCCCCAAGATGCCGTTACTTTATGAGGGGGGAGATAGTTGTTTATCAACTATCTGAGTATTAGTATACGGAATAAATGTGTCCAAAGTATGTTAAATCTATTAAAGAAATAGAAAAATTCTTATGAAATTCTTAAAACATGTCAGGATTTTGGAATCCGTATTGTATTCCCGGCATAGATCAGATTTGGATTTTGAATGTTGTTTAATGCCTGCAAAGTGGCAATAGTTGTTCCAAATCGCTGGGCAATTTCACTCAGCGTATCTCCGGATCGTATCACATAAGTGGTATATTGCGGGGCGGGTGGTTTCGGTTTCTGAGACAAATGATTTAGTCCTGCATTTTTTATAATAGAAGGATAATCAACAAAAACATAGTCCAGATCAACGTCCCCGGATATTCCGGCGATCTCTCCCTGACTTGTGAATTGCCACATCTGGCAGTCTGTATTATCCAGCTTGCTGTTATAAAAAGCGTACCACAGTGCATATCTTGAAGAAAGTGACAGAAGACGGTACGTTTTGAGGAAATTCCGGTTGCTGTAATACATTGCAAAATATCCGTTTTTTTCCATTCTGTCACAAAAATTCTGCACAATTTTCCCTACGGTTTCCGGTGTGAAAGTAACTCCGTTTTGTGCGGCATAGTTTATAGATGCCTGTTCAATATCGTAGCATACAGGATAATCGAGACGATAACCGGAGATTGCTTTGAGACAGCCATCAGCTTCCTGGCGTGCAATCTCCGGAGTCAGGGCATAGCAGAACCAATAGACTCCGATCGGGAGACCAATCCGGTTACATTCTGAGGCATTGCGTTTAAATTGTGGATCAATCGTGTTAAAACCATAGCCGGCACGGAGCATGGCAAACTGATAGCCTGCGGCTTTGACCTTTTCCCAATCTACATTTCCTTGAAATTCGCTGACATCCAGTCCTTTTATTTGCATTATATAATCCTTTCATAAAATATAAAAACGGGTTTCTTATGTTTATTATATGAAAAAATGAGGAATATGTGCAGAGTAGCAGTGATTGTTTTTCATAAGGATTATAACGGCATTGTTACAAACAGAAATGAAATCGAATTAAGAATTTCCTAAGATTTTCCCCAATGGCTCTTAAAAAAATGAGAATATCATGTATACTGTAAAGGAGGTGATGAAAATGTATAGTATTTTAGTTTGTGATGATGATAAAGAAATAGTAGAAGCAATTGAAATATATCTTACACAGGAAGGGTATCAGGTTCTGAAGGCTTATGATGGGATGCAGGCATTAAAGATGCTGGAGACGGAAACGGTGCATCTTTTGATTCTGGATGTTATGATGCCGCGTCTGGACGGGATCAGGGCGACTTTGAAGATCCGTGAAACGAACAGTATTCCAATTATCATTTTATCGGCAAAATCTGAAGATGCGGATAAGATTCTGGGGTTGAATATCGGAGCGGATGATTATATGACAAAACCATTCAATCCACTGGAGCTGGTTGCAAGAGTGAAATCTCAGCTTCGTCGTTACACACAGCTTGGCGGGAATGTGAGTAGTACGCAGGAGACGATTTATGAGGTTGGCGGCCTTCGGATTAATGATGATCTGAAAGAAGTAACGGTAGACGGAGAAATGGTGCGCCTTACTCCGATTGAATACAATATTTTATTGCTTTTGATGAAGAATCAGGGAAGAGTATTTTCGATTAATCAGATTTACGAATCCATCTGGAATGAAGATGCAATCGGAGCGGATAATACGGTAGCAGTACATATTCGTCATATCCGGGAGAAGATTGAGATCAATCCAAAGGAACCGCGATATTTGAAAGTGGTATGGGGAGTAGGATATAAGATCGAGAAATTATAGAAGGGAGTTTTTCATGAGTAAATGGTATAAAAGTGCGCTTGTAAAAGGCATTTTGATCTTTCTTTCTGTTCTTTCGGCAATTACGGCACTGCTGAGTCTGGTGATTATTTCCACATATTCTGTAAGTGTAAAAGAAATCTGGAATAAAAAGCCGACAGAGTATACAGATTCCAAAGAATTTGAGAATCAGATGTGCCGGGCTACGATGGATGTTTTAGGTCAGATTTCTTATGAAGATATTTTCGAGACAGATGGAAAATACAATCCGGATAAGCTGATCGATATCATGCAGTATGGATATAACGGAAGGCACTATGATGAAGAGATGGAAGGACTGCGGTATAAACTCTCGGATCTTCAGAAATGGAGTGAGGAGTATCAACATAACTATGCAGCGCAGGAAAATCCAATTGTTGTCTGTCAAAAAGCAGATAAAACCTATCATTACTATTATTGGGATGAATTTTTAAATCTGCTGAAAGAGAAAACGCTGACAGTGGATATAGACGAATATACATCTGATGAGATCATAAATGCACTGGCTTCTGGCGATGTGAGTCTCAGTCGATTTGCCGGACATGATATTCTGGATGAAAAAGGCGAGACGGTGTACCGGGATTTCTGGGGATTCAGTGGTGCCATTGAAGAAGAGGCGCGGCCGGATGGAGGAAATAATATTCTGGATGTTGTAAATCAGACGCCGCAGCTGAATGGAAAGCTGAGTGAAGTGTATGCACAATTGGGCAGCATCCTGTCAAATCTTTATTATGATTTCCAGTCTTATCAGAACAGTGCAGAATGGACAGAGGGAAATACAAACTTTGCCTATATTTTTGTTGATAAAGAAACAAAAAAAGTTTATACAAATCGCAAGGAATATCAGGATTACAACAGTGTAAAAGAAAATATCTCAGATATTCAGAAAAATGCGAAGTATATGATTGTTCAGCCAAAGCTTTCTGATTTTAAGACCAATATGGATATCACAGCAAATGACTGGAAGGAGTTTGTAAAGTCACAGCGCAGAAACAGCAACGGTGATTTTATTTTTGCAGCGGCAGTAGATACCAGGTTTTCAATACAGGATTCTTTTTATCTGGATAAGAAATTATATGATGAATATGCACCTTATATCAATCGTGCGGTGATCCTGCTCGGTGCGGCAGTATTACTGATAATCGTGAGTTTGATATGGCTGACAGTGATCGCCGGAAGAAACAACCGAAGTGACGGAGTGCATTTGAATGTATTTGACAGATGGAAAACGGAGCTTGCAGCAGTGTTTGTGATTGGGATCTGGATAATTCCGATGATGTTCTGGATGAATAATGGGAATATGGCCCTCGGGTATTTTGCAGAAAGCACGGATTTGATGACTGCAACGATCGGATATTCTTATGAATATGCATCCGGATATGTTCCGACAATGCAAGATATGATCCAACTTGCATGTACAGCGGCTTATACCATGATCATGTTCCTGGTCGGATATCTGAGCCTGGTCCGCAGGATAAAAGCGGGAACGATGTGGAAGAACAGCGTATTGTATGCGTTTTGCAGATTCTTTAGAATATTCTGGAGAAACAGAAATGTGGTGTGGAGAATGGTTGTATCAGGGGTGATACTGATTGGAATCCACTGGATGCTGGCATTATTCAGAACGCCGGGATTTGTGTTGATCACGCTGGCAGCAGATGCATTCATTGTGTATTATCTGGTATTGAATGCGATTGCAAAGAATAAAATCATAAAAGGAATCAAAGCAGTTGCAGGAGGAGATCTGGAATATCAGATTTCTCTGGAACATCTCAGAGGAGAACAGCGTGAAGTAGCAGAAATGCTGAATGATATCGGAACCGGATTGCAGAAGGCTGTGGAAAAAAGCGTGAAAAGCGAGCGTCTGAAAACGGATCTGATCACAAATGTATCTCATGATATCAAAACACCGCTAACTTCCATTATCAATTACGTGGATATCCTGAAACGATCCAATATTGAAGATCCTAAGATACAGGGGTATCTGGAAATTTTGGAGGCAAAAGCACAGCGTCTGAAAACATTGACAGAGGATGTTGTAGAAGCATCCAAGGTGAGCAGCGGGAATATCAATCTGCAGTTGATGGATGTCAATCTGGTAGAGATGATGAATCAGACGACGGGAGAGTTTGCAGAAAAATTTGAACATAAGAATCTGGAGCTGATTCAGACACTTCCAAATGAGCCGGCGATTATTCATGTAGATGGAAGAAGAATGTGGAGAGTATTGGAAAATCTTTATAATAATGCGGCGAAGTATGCAATGCCGGGGACGAGAATTTATGCAGATCTGCGCACTGATAAGGATGAAGTGATATTTTCTTTGAAAAATGTTTCGGAGTATCCGCTCAATTTCTCAGCAGATGAACTGACAGAACGTTTTATTCGCGGTGATATTTCAAGGAGTACCGAAGGAAGCGGACTGGGATTATCGATTGCGAAAAGTCTGGTACAGATGCAGGGCGGAAAACTGGAATTATATCTGGACGGAGATCTTTTTAAGGCGACAGTTCGTTTTAGAAAAGCAGATAAAAAAGAACAAGATTCATGTTTTTTCAGAGAGAATTCTGAAGAAGAGTAGGAGAGGC
>ENA-OQKF01000952-OQKF01000952.1-human-gut-metagenome-genome-assembly--contig:-NODE-952-length-14522-cov-6.010698_pt1 | contig 14522 bp, 15 predicted proteins | sample MGYA00242617_ERZ504784 | MGnify/ENA primary metagenome ERZ504784 (study PRJEB26092, sample SAMD00036364) | human gut metagenome | host: Homo sapiens | study: EMG produced TPA metagenomics assembly of... | reverse complement strand
GGCGGCGCATCTCGGATTCAGATATCGTTCCGAATATTGCACCTCCTTTTCTTTTTAGATTCTAGCAAAAACGACGGCCCTTAGACGGAGACGCGCCTGATTCCGCTCCTAAAGTCCTTCATTCCAGTCGCAATCCTTTCGCCAGATGCCACGCATGACACGTCAGGCACGCCACAGCACCGTCATCGCCCAGAAGGAGCGTCAGATCGGCAAGCTCCGGGACGAGGTGGAAAGGCTCAGGAAGATCCTGCTGGAACGGGATACCGGAACCGGTGAAAACCGGGAAACCGTTTTACCTAAAAACCGAAATACCGAAAAACCAACTAACCGGAATGCCGAAAAACCGGGATCTGGAAACACTGGGAAACCGAGACAAGGAGAAACCGATGAACGAGAAGACCCGCGAACCGATGGTGATCGCGCTTTGAGACTGCTTATATCGTTTTGGACGGAATGAGCGTCAATCAGAAAGTTATGTATGATGGTTTCGCTTATTTATCTCGGTAAGGAGAATCCCATCTCATACAAGACAGTATTCGGCATGGACGGTTTCGATAGACATGACACCGATGGAGGAAACCAAACCGCGGATTCAGCCAGCGATATAAAGGTGTATCCTGAGTCCGCTTCGGGATGTTTGATTAACGACTTGGGCAAGTTGCTGAATATGAATCCGGATTTCTATAGACGACGGATCCGCCGCATTAGGACGGCCGCGATTGCCGTCGGGCTGAGTGCCATTTGCCTGATTGCCATTTTCTTGATTCCAGATGATTCGAATCCGGTTTTCCAGAATTTCTTCAGCGCACTGTTTGGTTTCTTCCTCGGGTTGGCCTCTTCTGTATATGAGAAATTCCGCAAATGGGCCGACCGAGTTAATCAGACCATGAAAGACGCTGAAGGACGTATGCCGATATAGGAAGCCATATATAAGAATTCCATATTCTACGATGAATGTTTTATAACGCTTCCGGCAGCACGCGTATCCCCAACCTGGGCACAAAGAGCATGGATTAAAATCAGATTCCCCTCATTGTCACGCAAGTGGCATAAGTATTTTCGCAACGGAATGGCTGAACCAGGTTTGAAACCATTATCCAATGAGAGGAAACGCAGAAAGCGGCTTCATTACCTGAAGTCGCTAAGCCGATGCGTCTTCATGCTCGAACCGTATCAGGCGACTCTTGATTATCTACTGGACTATTCGGATAAGATCCTCGGGGAGAAAATTCGTCAGGATAAAATCCTAAAGGGATATCTTCAGCCTGTCGGAGGAATCTACATTTACCAAAAAAATGTAGGTAAATGACGCATGCCAAGATACCGGAATACGGAAATACCGAAAAAACGAGATAACGGAATCGGTTTCAGCCCCCGGAATCCATCACCGTACGCCCCTTACCGAAGAGATAGTCGAACAGCTTCTGGCGAGTGGCAGAACTGTCAACAGCAGCAAGAACCAGACCATGCTTGCCATCGCTGCCATTAAAAATGACGACACGGACGACATCGTACAGAAGAAAATACAGATGACCGCAAAGTTCGTGGACGACTTCGCGACGGTTGCCAGGGCATAGGCGAACGGGCAGTCCCAGCCCTCGCTCAACGCCTCCACCGTGATGATGAACCGTATCGGACATTCCTCGGACATGAGATCCACGTCTTTGAGCTCGTCCACGTTGCCGGTGTTGTATGGAGGATCGATGTAGATGCAATCCACTTTGCCTTCGTATTCGGGCAGCAGGGCCTTGAGCGCTTCGAGATTGTCCCCATGGATGACCATGTTGCCGCAATCGGATCCACGCGAATCCAAAACGCTCTTTTCAGGGATGCGTTCGAGTACACGGTACGGCACTTGACGGTGGTATGCGACCACCTTGTTCTTCCCCATCCACTCCAAAGTCGGTGCTTTCGGCCTAATGGCTCATATGCCCCCCAGGACCCTCGTGATCAATTCCGGCACTCTTGCCATCCCCGTCTTGCCGGGCAAGGTTCTTCCGCAGCGTGTCGCCGAATCTGTCCAGCAGATCCGCTCTGTTGCGGATCGGACCGGACGCGCGAAGGGCCTTGCCCTCCCTGATCCCGCGAATCGTTCCGATGCGCTTGACAAGCTGGTCCCGGATGGCGTCGAGGCGTTCGGGAGCGAACATGCGCATGCGCGACAGTTCGTGCGCCGCCTCGTCGGGCCAGTCCGACAGGGCGTCCAGGTCGAACCGGCTCCAGTCCTCCACCAGTCTGAGCTGCCGCAAGGCCGAGGGGCGGCCGGTCGCGGTGTAGAACGGCTTGGCGAACCAGTCGCGGTCGTCCACGTCGAGCTCGCCGCTCCACAGGCTCGCGCCGGTGTCGTAGATCGGGGCCGGACGGACCGCAAGGGTCTCGATGTTCCGGATCAGACCGAAATTGTTGTAGTGCCGGTCGGTGTTGCGCATGAGGTAGTCGGCCACGAGCCAATCGTCCGTGGCGTCACGAACCGCCCGTTCGTCTGCGCCGAAGCCGACGGCGGCGCGGATCCACTGGTCATGCGAGTTGAGTCCATTGGTGGTTTTGACGGATTGGAGCACCTGCCAGGCGGAGACCAGCTCCTCATGATTGGAGAGCATGTCCGCGCATGTGGACACCAGACGGTTGCCGTTGCGCGCCAGGGAATACCGGACGGCCGGAACGCCCAATCGCATGCAGAGCTTCGAGGCGATGACCTCGTTCATGGGCTCCTGGCCAGTACGGCCCGACTTGACGAGCAGCCTCCTGCCGGTGGTTTTGTCGATCGTCCAGCGTTTGGGCAGGTCGCCGCCAGTGGATACGTCGGGAGCGTTGAGGCTGATGTCATGGGACGACGAGTACGAGGTGAGCAGGATCTCGCCCAGCGCCTCGTCGAAGGGATTGTCGAAGAAGTTGATGTCCTTCCATTCGGCCGGATCGTCCTCACGTTTGACCCAGTACTGGTCCGACAGGCTCAGCCCGTAGGTCCGGTCGAGCAGCTCCCCGGTCGATGACGCACCAAGCGATTCGAGCACACGGCGAATTCCGTCACGGGTGGAGGGAATGGCGCGGGACCTCCACCATTCGTCGATCCTCTTGGCGTACAGCGCGCTCTTGCCGTGCGTGGTGAACTCCAGGGGCAGGCGATTGGGGTCAAGGACCTCGCCCGAGGAGCACGCGCGGCCGGACGCGGGATCGTATTCGAATGCGAGGACCGGATGCCCCCCGCACATGATCAGCTTGCGTGGCATGCTCCCCCTTCCTTTCTGACTCGGCGTTTCAGAAAATAAATTCTACAGGTGCGAATCGAACGTGGGTGCGGCGGCCCGTTTCATGGCGCGGCGCTCGGCCCTGGTTGGCCGCTCGAGAATCCACTCGGCGAGCATACGGATGAGGATGGATGCGACGATCACGCCGATGGATCCCCAGAAGCACGGGACGAAGTCCGATTTAGAGTGGTCGGTCCAGAACCAGGCGATCAAAGCGAGCATCAGTGCCAGGCCGGCGGCCAGGGCGGCGAGCTTGTGGAACACGAGGGCGAGCGTGCGGATGGGATGCGTGACCAACCCCACCGCCAGCGCGACGACGACGAGCAGTGCGACGATGCCCGCACCGATGACGGCGACGCCCAAGTATATCGCGAGCATATAGAGTCCGAACATGATCGGTCCTTCCTTCTCTCTTTTCTAGTCCGTTTCTTCGGGCAGGTAGGTGTAGTCGACGGCGACGCCCTCCGCCTCGAGCAGCACGGCGGCCTCACGCACGGCGGCGGCGCGCCGTTTCGCGGACGCCTCGGCCTTGATCCAGTCGGGCAGATCGTCGGGCAGGTTGGAGACGCGCGAGAACGAGAGCGTGGCCCGCTCCTCTCCCCTGTGGCGTTCCACGATGGCCACGACGGCACGCCTGTGTTCGGCGAGATAGTGCTCGAGCATGTCCTTCATCCTATCCGAGGGTTGGATCCGGTATTTCTCCGACTCGTATTTCTTGACCATGTCCACGGTGAGGTTCGCGAGCACGGCCACGTCGTGCTGGGTCATGCCGATGCGTTCGCGCGTCGCGCGCATCCACGCCTTGGACTCGCTCCAATCCCCTTCCGCCATGATCCCTCCTGGATATTAGAAAGCCGGGTCCGCCCGCGCGAACCTCGATTATACTTTTAGTATAATCGAGGTTTTCGGCAGGGCGGACCCGGCGTTTCCCGGTTTCGTCACTCGGTCGGGGTCAGCGGGTTGTCGCCGGCGTTGGCCTTACGCTGCTGGTCGAGCATTTGCTGCTGGATCAGGACGCTGTTGGTCTGGGCCGCGTACTGCTTCTGGGCCATGTCCATGCTCTCCTGGTGGCGTTGCCCTTCGACGTCGGCGAAGACGAGCTGCTGGATCGCCTGCGCGAGCTGCATGAGCTTGGCCTTCTCCAGGATGGACACCTTGACGGTGTTGCGGCCGCCGGCCTGGTTGACGAAGTCAAGCTGCGCGCTCATCGTGTTCGCCAGGTTCGCGGCGGCGAGCACGAGGAACAGGATCCCCACAAGCGCGCTGTCCTTCATGCAGGCGAGACCCGCGATGAGGAAGATGTTGGTGTCCACGGACGCGATGTTGCGCAACGGGATCGTCTGTGTGGACGAGCCGAGCGGGATCACGCCCAGGAGGGTGTTCGGGCTCTTGCACTGCACTCGCATGCTGCTCGCGGCGATGCTGGTCTTGAACCAGAACAGGATCACCGACGGACTGAACCGGTCGCCGGTGATGTTGGTCTCTTTAGTCTCCTTTCTCTAGTGTTTATTGCCGAAGTCGAAGATGACGCCGCGATCCTTGTCGACGACGAGCGAGGCGTCGAATTTGCTGCCCTTCTTCGAGGTGAACCCCTTCAGGCTGACCTTCCGGCCGGCGAGCAGCCGGCGTATGGCGGAGTCGGTGACGGTTTTGCCGGCTACGGTCGTCCAGGCGCGCCAGCCGCATCCTTCCGTGGTCCTCCATGTGCCGTCGGATTGTTTCTCGCGCCGGTTGGTGGAGCATTGGAACACCTTGCCCGTTTTGATGACGGGCTTGCCGCAGCGTGGGCATGGGCCGAACGACTCCGTGTTCCGCGTCTTCGTCTGCACATGGTCCTGCCGGACGGTGGACCGCGCGTCGGCCGGGATGCGCACGGCGAGGTCGCGGAACTCCGTTTCGACCTGCGCGGGGTCAGCGTGGTTGTGCTCGACCTCCGAGAGTCGTCGTTCCATGCCGGCGGTCAATGCCACGTCCTTGAGCTTCGTGGCGACCACGTCGATCAGGGATCGTCCCTGTTCGGTGGAGCGAAGCTGCTTGCCCTTGCGGTCCACGTATCCGGAGTGGACGAGCTGTTCGATGATGTTCGCCCTGGTGGCGGGCGTGCCGATGCCTCCCGAGTGGGATTCGTCGTCATCCAGGGCGGCCTTGAGTTCCTTGTCCTCCACCCAGCGGCTGGCGTGCTCCATCGCGGCGAGCAGCGTCGCCTCGGTGAACGGCTTCGGCGGCTTCGTCTTTCCCTCGGACAGTGTCGCACCGCCCTGCGGGACCGGCGCGATGAAGACCCCGTCGGTGAGGTTGACAGGGATGATGTTGTCCGCGGTCTCGTCGGTGTCATCCTGGTCTTCCTGCGGGGCGGCATGCTCGATGGCGTGCCATCCGGGCGAGACGGGCTGGTCGGAACGGCTGGTGAAGCGACATTCGCTTTCGGGCAGAAGGCGGCCTTCGTCCGGATGCTTTTCGCACCAATGCGGGTCGATGTTCGCGACGACGTTCGTCACGTCGTGCACGTAGTCGTCGCCCACGGCCTCCCACATGCGGCGTGCCACGCGCGTCAGCACGAGGCGTTCGTCGTCGCCGAGTTCGTCGAGCGCCGCCCTGTCGGCCTGCATGGTGGGAAGGATGGCGGTGTGTCCGGCGACCTTCGCGTCGTTCACGGTCAGTTCGAGTCGCGGCCGTTCCGGTTTCGCGGACGGTTCGATGAAGCCGGTGACGAGCCGGTCGCCTTCGGCGAGGCCGCGCAGCGTGTCCAGGTCGTCGTGGGTGATGTACCGCGAGTCGGTGCGGGGATACGTGGTCAGACGCTTCTCGTAGAGCGACTGGAGCGCCGTGAGGGTGCGGGCGGCGGTCAGGCCGTGCAGTCTGCTCATGTCCTTCTGCAATCCGGTCAGGTCGTACAGGCTCGGTGGGGCGTCGTGCTGATGCTTGCGTTCGGCCTTGAGGATCTGGAAGGTGAAATCGTCCGAGTTGACGATCCGCAGCAGCGTCTCGGCGTTCTCCCTCTTGTCCAAACGTTCGCCGGTCAGCTTCCATCCGCCCATCGGGGCGACGACCTTCCAGTACGGTCGGGCCACGTGGCCGGCGATTTGCTGGTCGCGGTCCACGATCATGGCGAGCGTGGGCGTCTGCACGCGGCCGACGGTGAATCTCGCGTTGTAGACGAGCGAATAGGCGCGCGACGCGTTCATCCCGATCAGCCAGTCGGCCTTCGCGCGGATCATCGCCGAATCGGCGAGTCCCTGGTATTCCGTCTCGTCCTTCATGGACGCGAGGGCGCCGCGGATGGCGTCCTCCTCCAGGCTCGCGACCCACAGGCGTCGCATCGGCTTGGAGACTCCTACATGCGCCACGATCCTGCGGAAGATGGCCTCGCCCTCGCGGTCGGGATCGCACGCGTCGACAAGCATGTCGATATCGCCGCGGCGCATCAGTCCCGCGACGACCTTGTACTGGCGGTCCGCGCCCTTGTCCCGGCTGACCTTCCATTGCCAGTCGGGTGTCGGGTCGATGGGCAGCGTGTCGAGGCTCCACTTTCCCCAATCGTGATTCTTGTATTCGTCGGGCGCGGCCAGGTCGACGAGGTGGCCCTGCGCCCAGGTGACCAGGTCGCCGCCGACCTGGATGTAGCCGTCGTGTTTTTCCGCGTGCCCGCCGACCGCCTGGGCGATCGCCTGGCCGACCGAATGCTTCTCGGCGATGATCAGTCGCATCTCGCATCACGTCCGATCATCAGTAGTTGCCGGACGCCCATGCGGGCCGTCCGTCGTCCGAGGTGTCGGGTTCGGCTGCGGCCTCCTGCGGGGCGGTCTCGTCGTCCGCCGCCTGGACGTCGGATCCGGTCGTCTCCGGATCCGATTCGGCGACAGTTTCCGGTTCGGGTTCGGCGGGCGGGGTTTTCCTTCCGGCCGGCGCGGCGACGAGCTCGCCCTTAGCATCGAACGCGACGTTCTTCTCCGTTCCGGTCATCGCCAGCTTGTCCGCGATCATCGTCCGGCTCATGCCGGGGAACGCCTCCTCGAATTGCCTCGCCGCGTCGCGCAGCGCCTGCGCGCTTTTGCGGAAATTGTCGAGACGGCTGTCGAACTTCTTCGCCGCCGCCTCCTTGCGCTTGAACGACTCGCGTTCGTCGCGCAGGAAGTCGTCCACGTAATCGGATGCCATGGTCGTGTTCCTTTCCTTTATCGAGATCCGGCCCATGCCGGCTATGAACCATGCTCCCGCCATGTGGACGGCTCCGGTTTGGACAATCGGCTCCGCCAGGATCACGCGGACGTGATCCTGGCTTCGCCGAGGAAACGGAGCGGCGGCATGGATGCCGCGCTCTGCCACTGCCAACCCTTCCTGTATTTCCAGGCGTCGCCTGGAAGGGAATGGTTGGCCGGCCATGGTTCATCATCGCGACACCGCACCCGTGTCTTCGGGCCTGCGTGTTCCATGCTTCGTCTCGGGAAGGGCTTCGCCCGATTCTCCCTCGACGGGCACGGCCCACGCGTCCTCCGCCGCGCGGCGGCGCCGCAAGGCTGCCCCATGTCCGGCGAAAGGAAACGCCGGCGGAACCAAGGAGGAACCATGGAAAAGAAATCAACCGACCTTCAGCACGTCGTGTTCGAGACCGAGGAGGCGGGGCGCGTCGAGGCGATGTGGAGCAGTCTGCGCCTCAACGGCCAAGATGTTCCGGACGGGTGGCACCGCTACGCCGTCAGGGGCGGGGACGACGGATGGGAGCCGTGCAGCATCGAACCGTTCGTGTGGGTGAACCACACCGCCGACATCATCACGCCCGTCGACCTCGAGCTCGACAAGCACGACCGGATGCTCACCATCAGGGACTGGTGGTTTGACGACGAGCCGTTCCCGACCGAGTGACGGGCCGGGAACGATGCCGCCCGCACGACGCGGGCGGCGCCTCCAGCGGCCAGAGGATAGCTACCGTCCTCTGGACTCCAATATCCTAGAATGGAATACAACGAGAGCCAGGAGGCGACGGACATGACCATCGACTATTCAATCAAAGTGACCCAATGCGAACCCATGCCCGGCTACAAGCTCAAGGTCACCTGTTCCGACGGGGCGACCGGAATCTTCGACATGTCCCGATACGTCGAACGCGGCATGTTCAAACCGCTCAAGGACACGCAGACGTTCGGCCGCGTGCGACTCACGTTCGGCGTGCCCTCATGGCCCGGGGACATCGACATCGCCGCGGAACGCGTCCGCTCCGGCATGCAAATCATCTAGGAGCCCGCGCGCCCCTGCCCCGACCGTCACCAAGACGGCCGGGGCTTTTTTCATGTCTGCATGCATGACGGACATGACGCGCCGCCGACCCCGCGTTTTTTCGCGAGGCCTTTTCATTTCCCGCGCTCCAAGTGTCCAAACCCATCGCCGTTTCCGCGACGGACGATTGGCGTAAGACACCGGCCTTCCCCTCAAGGCCATGAGCGAAAGGAGCGAGGAGTGAACGCGATCATCCTTCACGGCATTCCGCAATCATGCCGTGCGAAATCGCTCCCAATCCATGAAATGGATATGGGAGCAGCAAGCGACGTGATTGGATATCCAATCACTCGATTCGCGATGCGAATCGGCTTGCCGGGAAGACCCGTGCCCCATGGTCGGCGGAGCCTCCAGACCGCTCGCGCGGCATCACAGAAAACCCGCCCCCACACCTCACACGGAGGCGTGGAATGAGCCGGGCCGAGAACAGGACGCACTGCGTCGAAAAGATCATCAGGTTCACGCCGGACGAGTGGGAGCGGGTGCGGAATCTGTATGAGGAGCTGACCAGGTACGCGCCGGAGCACCGGTCGTTCAGCTCCTACGCGCGCAGGATGCTGTCCGAACGGCGCATCCACGTCACCGAGATCAGGCCGCTGACCGACCCGGAGCCGATCGCGCGCGAGATCGACCGCATCGGCGTGAACGTCAACCAGATAGCCCACTGGGCCAACGCCAACGAGCACATCACGCCCGCCCAGGTGGAGGAGATCCGCGCGTCGTTCGACCGTATCGAGCGTCTACTCGGCGACCTGTTCGCCGACAAACGCGAAGCCCGGAAGGACGCATGAGCATGGCGGTGGTCAAGCTCGGCAAACCCGTGAAATCGAATCTCGGCGGGCTCAACGGGGCGATGGCATACATCATCAACCCCACCAAGACCGACGGAGGAAGACTGGTCAGCTCCAACTACGAGCGGACCAGGACGGACTACGGCGCGCTGGCCGAAGGCATGCTCGACGACAACCGCAGGTCGCCGAAAGGCATCCGGAAGGACAGCCGTCTGGCCTATCACATCAAGCTGAGCTTCAGCCCCGACGACCCCGTGACGCCCGAGCGGGTGCACGAGCTCGGCGTGGAGTTCGCGCGTAGGATCACGGGCGGCGAATACAAGTTCGTGGTCGCCACGCACACCGACCGGCACCACCTGCACGACCACATCATGGTGTGTGCAGCGTCCCGGTACGGGAAGCATCTGAAGGCCGAACTGCCAAAGGACATCATCGACCAGTGGCGCGCGGTCAGCGACGAGATATGCCGCCGCGAGGGGCTGAGCGTCGTGTTCAACCCCGTCGTGGAGGAACAGACGCGCAAGATGCGGGACGGTACGACAGCCGAAGGCGACGACGGAACGTCGCCGGCACGCGACCCCAAATACGTCGATGAAGCACCCGTACGGAGCGCGAACGAACCGGAGACGAAGGCGCGGAAGGCCTCGGGCGGGGAGCCGTTGGAACGCCGGTACGGCATGTCGATGGAGGAGATCTACGCGTCCGCGAAAGGCCTGGGCGTCAAGGACAGGCTCCGCATGCTGATCGACCTGACCTCGTCCACGGCGGAGAACTTCGAGGACTGGAAGGACATACTCGACATCCGAGGCGTGGACGTGACGGTCCGCGGCCAGCACCTCACATACACGCTCAAGGACACCGGCTTCAAGATCCGCGACGCGAAACTCGGCCAGGCATACGACATGACGAACATCATGGCCGGGCTGCAAAGCACGCCCGTCATCCCCATCACGTTCAACCGCAGACTCGTCGCCAAACAGACCAGGAAGACGATCACCGTGTGGCTGCCAGGCACCCACCGGAAGAAGAAGATCACGTTCGACGCGAAACGTCTCGTGGACGACGGCGGCTCCACACTGCGCGCGTTCCTCCCCCGCGACCGCGACCAGATCATCCTCGACCCGTCCAACCGGTACGCCGGCAAGACCCCGACGCCCGGCCTCTACCAGTGGTTCGGCGAGCCCACAAGCCGGCTCGAACCACTGACCTCGCCCGAACGGCTGCCCCTCAGATACGGGGTCAGCCCCGCCCAGCAGCGCCACTACCAGGCGCAGGCAAGACGCCTCGACCGCCTCGCCGGCGAGGCGAAGGCGCTGAACGCGGCGATCCGCTGGACCAGGCTCGCGGGCGGCGACAGCGCCAAGGGACTCGGTCTGCTGCGTGCGACGGTCCGCGAATCGCACGACGAGCTCCAGTCCGCCGTCATCGCGTTGCGCGACGCGATCCAACGCGGCGACCCCGACCTCGTGGCCGAGACACGCGGCGAGATGGAACGCCGCGAGGCCCTGTGCGACCGGTATGAGGGAGAGCTGTCCGCCATCGAACGGGAAATCCACACGACCCGCGACCGCGAGCAAACGGAGACCGAGCAGCACGAACAGCAGCAGCACAAGCGTGGACGGTCCATCTGAACCGTCCCAGGAAACACCAACCGACAACAGAAAGGGAACCGCAATGCCAATCGAGGAACAGGCTGAGGAGAAGATCCAGAACGCCGTCCAGACCATCATCACCGGAGGCGCGAAGCTCATGCTCAGAATCCCCAAGGGCGTGGCCATGGCGATGCTCCGCTCCGGCATGAAGCTCACCAAGACCGGCGTACGCGCCGCGGGCGAGGCCGTCAAGAACAAGATCGACAGCGGCGAGATGTCCGAGAAACGATTGCAGAAAAAGAAGGACGGCGACCTGCACGAGCTGCAACTCGACGACTCGACCATGCGCGAAGTACAGCACAGCCTCAAGACCGCCGGCATCGACTACCACCTCGAACGCGCCGACCAAGGCCAGTTCATCCTGCACTTCGCCGGCAGGGACGAAGACCATGTCCGCCACGCCGTGCAACGCGCGTTCAAAGGCATGGGCCTGGACGTCACCGACGACGACTTCACCGTCGAGCAGACGGAACAGACCCGAAACGAGCCAGAACCCCCGGCGCGGGAGACCCCGGCCGAACCGGCCACGAAGCCCATGCCGACGCAGCGCATCGCCTGGGACTTCGTGGACCCGGAGGTCATGGAGATGGCCGCGAACAGCCTCACCGCCCGCCACCCCGAACTCTCATGGGACAAGCTCATGGGCGACACAACATGCGACGAGCAGGCCGGCCGCAACTTCGCGGACCGGATCATCGGCAAGGCCACCGCCGACCCGAGCCTGCGCGACGAGCTCGACGACATCCTGCGCGACGACTACGGGCAGGGCGCGCAAACCCAGGAGCGGACACGCAAGCAGACGACCGAGCCGAACCGGAAGACGCCGACATCGAAGCCGGAAAGCGAACCGGAACCCGCACCGGACGAAGCCCGGACACCGGCCACGCGACAGCAGACACAGGCCAGAGCAGACAATCCCAGGCCGGCCGGCAAAGAGCAAAAACCGAAGCCGATCCGATCGAAGAAGGCACTGCTTGAACGCTTCAAGACCCGACTCAACGAGAACCTCGCCGAACAGAAGAACCACATGCCACCCACCCAGAACAGGGACCGCACGCCCCGCAAGGGCCGCTGAAAGGAAACCACAATGAACCAGCAGGAACAGGCGACGAAACGCGCCGCGATCTTCCAGGACACCATCAACGGGACCAACGACCCGACCCCATGGCCGGTGACCATGTGGGCCACGTCCGGCGACACGATATGGACGGCCGGCACGGCAAGGACTGCCGGCGAGGACTCGGTGGGCATGATCTACGCTCCCGGCGAAACCATCGCCCACCGGAACACAATCGCCGGCGACACCACCCGCGCCACCGAATCCTTCGCCATCAGACCGGAGAGCGGACAGAGCCCGATGGACGCGATGCTCGCGGGCATCGAACAGTGGGACCACCGCCACCCCGACCAGTGGGACACCGTGACCACACCGGGCGAGTACCGCATGACGGATCCGACGACCGGCCGACCGCTCCCGATGGGATGGAGCGACAGCCTCGCCGTGGCCGCGTCCGCGGCAGGCCGGCTCGACCCCGACCTGCTCCAGGCCAGCCTCATGCAGAACGCGGTCGAGCACGAGCCGCGCCCCTGCGTGTTCTTCCTGGAGGACAACGGCTACGACCTCATGGTCTTCTCCTGGCATCAAAACCAGCAGGGACTGTTCGACGCGATGACATTCAAACACCTGCAATACGACGACCTGAGCATGCAGGTCACGACTATCAGCCACAGCGAGGACATGAGGGAATCCTTCCCCGCCAAGACCATGAGCGACGGCGAACTGCTCACCCAAAGCCGCGTCTACCGGGACGAATACCAGTTCTGGCGCGAACACGACGGCGGACCCGTCGCCCACGGCATGACCGGCCGCGTCATGCGCAGCGGACTGCTCAAACCGGGACTGGAGCAGAAGCCGCTGCTGAACCTGAACGACGGCCGGCGCGCCCCGGACTGGGACGAGTTCACCGACCAGGCCGCCATCTCGATCCTCCAGGGCCGCCCCGTCTCACCGACGCCAGCACTCCCCCAGCAGGAGCGGACCGGACGGTCCGCCGATCCCGCGGACGAGACGCCGGAACGGCAGGAACCGGCGCACGCGACCACGGCCACGAGACAGGTCTGGCCGAACGCGTGGGTGGCGAACAGGCTCGCGCACATCTATATATTGCATGCGAAGGACGGACGCGACTGGCCGAAGATGATCGTCGGACTCCCCCGCGGCACCGTCATCGACGGACAGGACCTGACCGGCTGGGCCACCGACATGTTCATGAGCGGCAAGAACCAGAGTCAGAAGAACGAGGGACGGGCCGTCAACCTCAGATTCAGACCCGGCACCCCGGTCGAACTGTTCACCGGCCGCGGCGCGGAACGCCGCACCGTGCAGGTCGACCCGCAGACGCTCGTCCAGGCAATCATCGACGCGCAGAAGCGCAGCCGAGACGCCGAGGAGACGCTCGACACGGCATCGGTGGAACTCGCCTCGAAGACCGTGGAGGAATCCTGGCCGCAAATCAGCCGCATGCAGGGCCGGTTCACGGAATACCGGCGCGCTGGCACGTACAAGCCGGCCGTCGCATTGAAATGGGCGCGCCGACTCGTCGACCGGACCGCCGGAGGGGACGAGGGACGGTGGACCAACCGCCAACGCCGTCAGGCCGCCAGGCTCCTCATCCAGGAACTCGCCGGCGCACAGGAACCGATGCAGGACAGAGGCAAAACGCCGACCCGGCCAACCATCGAACAGGACGCGGAGGCGACGGACACGCCACGGAAAACGGAACCGACCAAGGAGACGGAACAGGGACGGGACCACGACGAAGCCGGCTCGCCGGCCGCCGACCCGGGAGCGAAAGCCGAACCGCCGGAGACGACGCGCCGCGACGATCCGGAGCGACGGCACACGGACCTGAAGTCAACGCTCGACCGGTTCCATACCAAGCTCAGGGAGAACCTCGACGGACTCAACACAGCCACGCCGGCACCCGGCATCGACCGGAACCACGGCCAACGGAAAACACTATAAGAAAGGGGCGAACCATGGCGAGAAAACGCCTATACGCGAAGCAGACGGCCCCGGCCGAATACGAGCAGATCGACCTGTTCAGCCTTCTCGAAGAGGAACAAAGACAGGCCGACAGGATAGCGGAGCAGGTGCGCGGATACGAGATAACGGTGGGCCACGTCGCGGTGCAACGGCTCCGCGTGCGCGGAGCGGACGACGAGACGATAGCCGCCGTGGCGGCCGAATACCGGGAGAACAGGCTCCGCGGACTCGGCCGGCGGGACGCGCGGATCGCCGCCGAGAACAAGCCCGGCGGCGGCGCCTCCACTCCCGGCGCAACCACGCCGCAACCTGTGGTAAAACGTTTCACACAATCCTCCGGCACGGAAAATAATATCGAAGAAAGGAACGACGATGGACGAGATGACATGGACCGACCCGCAGCTCAAGGCGCGCTACGAGAGGAACCTCAAGGCGATGGAGCAGCGCCGGGCGGCGCATCCGGAACTGCTCAACAAGTGGGCGGTGCCGTACAAGGTGTTCACCCGCAGCA
>ENA-OQKF01000940-OQKF01000940.1-human-gut-metagenome-genome-assembly--contig:-NODE-940-length-14670-cov-3.235852_pt1 | contig 14670 bp, 7 predicted proteins | sample MGYA00242617_ERZ504784 | MGnify/ENA primary metagenome ERZ504784 (study PRJEB26092, sample SAMD00036364) | human gut metagenome | host: Homo sapiens | study: EMG produced TPA metagenomics assembly of... | reverse complement strand
TGACGATGAAGCAATTAAATCGTGTATTGCATCAATAACAAAAGCGAATATGGCAAAGACCGCCTTGCGCTGATGTGGTTCGAGCGCCCTTATACGCTGATCCAGTTCTTCGTCCACAACACAGCTTACAGATTCTACTTCGTCACACAGCAAAACATCTGCGGAAATATGCAGACTGTTTACAATTTTAATGAGTGTTGCCATACTGGGAAGTTTCCGGCCGCGCTCTATCAAGCTGACATAATTTTTAGAAAGACCAATCATTTCAGCCAACTGTTCAATCGTCAGCCCTCTTTTTTTTCGTTGCTGGCGAAGCCGCTGTCCTAATAAAGCATTTGTCATAGCATTCTCCCAGAAATATATCTAATAGTGATACCAAATTACTATTAGTATAGGAGAGGTGCTTTTTATGATAAACAAATCAATAGTGACATTTGTTCCTGACGGTTTGACTTTTTGCAAAAATAGTGTTATCGTAAAAATATACGGATGAGTTCAATGACCTTATGCGTACACAAAAAAAGTATCTGCCATTATTTGAATGGCGGATACCAAGAAAACAATATCTATGATTGCTTAGTTTATCACAGCCTTTCTTTGATATCAAGAATCGATTTGTTGATTTCGCACAAATTAAGTAAAAATTAGCAAACTGATGTTTTTTTACATATCGTGCGCTACTATTTCGTCCATATTGTTACCCAAAACAAATACTGCTATTGTTTAGGTTGTCAAATCATAGTCAATGAATGGAGGCTGCAACAATGGCAAGACATGGAGAAAATATCCATAAGCGAAAAGATGGCCGCTGGGAAGGGCGCTACATTAAAGGGCGAAGTGAAACCGGAAAAGCAATTTGGGGCTATGTGTATGCGTACAGCTATGTCGATGCAAAATCAGCATTGATTCGGAAAAAGGTAAAAGCAGCTGATTACACGGTTCCGCTTGGGGCACAAGAGCTTACATTTTCGGTTCTTTCGGAACTATGGCTTTCCACGCTGAACGACTTAGAGGAGTCTTCCATAGCGCATTATCGTTATTCCATTGAGCATTATATTTTGCCGGTTATCGGGGATCTACGAATTTCACAGCTTTCCGGCGCAAAATTGGAATTATGCGTTTTACAGATTATTTCTCCGGTTGGTGGAGAGCATAAACCTTTTGGAGCAAGCCTTTCACGGGAATGCATCAGCCTTGTCCGCAGGCTATGTAAATACGCATACAAACTGCATTTAATGCCCATGATTGAGCTGTCAATTAAGCCCGTGAAAGAAACGAACGAGTTTCCAGAAGCACTTTCTCTTGAAGAGCAAGCGGCAGTCAACCGATTTGTTTTCAAGAATCCGACTCCACGAAAGGCGGGCATATTATTTATGCTCCAGCTTGGTCTTCGGATCAGCGAGGTATGCGGCTTGCAGTGGGGCGATATTGACCTCGTGCATAAGGAAGTCCGTATACGCCGCGGTGTTCGGCGTATTGCCATTGGAACGGGGAAAACCTCGGTTGTGGTACGAGCACCCAAAACAGAAAGTTCCAAGCGAGTATTACCAATCCCGCCAAAGCTTTCGGCTCTACTCCAAATGCTGTACCAGAAAAACACATTCGGCAGTGATGTGTGGTTCTTATCATGCAGCAGTAAACCGGTAGAGCCTCGTTGCTACAGAAAGAGCATTCATGGTTATCTTGCGAAGGCCGGTGCACATGATGTGAATCCACATATGTTACGCCATACTTTTGCTACAACCTGCCTGCAGGCAGGTTGCGACATTAAAACACTCAGCGAGCTTATGGGGCACTCTAATCCCAACATCACATTACAGCGCTATGTTCATACCAACATGGAGCGGAAGCGGTTTGCGATTGAGCAAACTTTTGGCAACGAATAGAATTCATGGTCAATTATCCGTCTGCTTTTGCCACCTTATGCCCATTGCTGGTGGATTTATTGCAAGGGTATCCGCCATTCAAATAATGGCAGATACTTTTTGCAATAAAACCTAGTAAATTCGTAGGCGAACCGTAATACGAATTTACGCAACTAGCCTTTAGGGGGTAAAGGAAATTCCCATGCGCCATCACTCTTTTATGAGATGGGCATCAGCTACGATGGCGGCACTGATGTTCTTTCAATGCACAGCACCGGTCGCTTTTGCAGCAGATGATGCTATCTTAGCTGAAAGCAGTATAGCTGTTTCCAGCGCCGACTCTGAAAGTGTACCTGCAGACAGTGATGCAGGTTACATCCCGGAGAAATCTCCGGAAAATACATCGGTCGATTCTTCAAGCAATGATGCGGCTTCTTCTGAGCCTTTGACTGGGGATTCTTCGGCCTCTTCCGATTTGCCAGAAGATGCCTCGTCAAATGGCTCAGTAGAGAGTCAGCCGGAATCTGATACCGATCAGATTTCCACTTCGGACGAGATAATCGATTCCGAGCTTGCTGAAGCTTCATCTGAGAACACAAATGAATCAGCCAAATCTATTTATCAGGTCGGAAAAATCCTGATTTATACTTATGACCAGTTAGCCGAAATCGGCAGCGGGCAAACGCTTACCGATGCAAGCGGGCTTGCCGTGACCGATGAAAATGGCGCGGAAATCACCTACGCTTTGGATGCGCAATACGCCATTGCTGAGGACATTGAGCTGACGGACGATATGCTGCAATGGCAGTTGCCGGAAGGCTTTGCTGGCAGCATCACACCGCTTGCCGAAAGCAGCGATGACCTTACGCTGTATGATGCGCAAAGCGACACCATCTATCTTTACAACCCGTACCAGATGACGGTGCTGCACGGGGAAAACCCAGACACCGAGCCGGTCATGGATGGCGATGCACAAGCTGAAACCTTCGGCAGCGGTCAGCTGATCTACCCCAACGGGGAAAGTGAGCCGTATCTGACATACAGCTTGAATCACCGCTATATTCTTTCCAGACAGTTTTGTTCCGATACCTCCGTACAGCCATATTCTGTGGTTACGGACGGCAAGGCAGACGGCCGCGACTTTCCGGGGCAGGTTATTAAGGAGCTTAACGGCAAAACCTATATCCTGATTGGTAATGAGCAGCAGCTGCGGGCAATCGGAACAGATGCGGTAGTGTACGGTGCAATCTATCAGGCGTATCTGCGCTTGGGTAAGTGGTATGTCGATAACGGAACGGACGGCAAGCCGATTGTGCTGTATGGCGGCGATGCCGACCTGACGAAAGATCAGAATGGCAGGGCGGACTTTACCTTTGGTGAAATTCGAGATACAGATAAAAACCTGAGAGTCGAAAGCGGTATTTATACCAGAGGTAAATGCGGTGTCGATCAGAAAATCGGTCAGCCGAATCCAAATCTCGATATTAAAGACCAGACCAAACAAAAATACTCCGCCAATGCTAACTACATCATTTTCCGAGATATTGACCTGAGCAGTGCAAACTGGACGCCGCTGACTTTTCGAGGGACTATGATTGGTGCAAAGCTTGGTGGTAATGCGGCGACAGACGCACGTCTTTGGGAAAACGGTCAAATCATCGCCACCGACAAACCGGTGATTTCCAATGTTAAGGTTGTCCAAAGCGGCCCCTTGGATGTTGGCAAGCAGATGGGTGTGGGATTCTTCTCCACGCTGTATGATGAAGCCAGCGAAGATGATGTTGGTATCAGTAAAGGGCAGGTGTTGGTATCCAACCTACGCTTTGAAAATATTAGTGTAGACAATCAATCTACGACAACCAAATATGACCAAACCTTAGTCAATGGGCTGGTTACCGGTCTGAGTCAGGTTTTGGGTAGCGTAGTTGACCTTCTTGCATGGTTACTGACCTTCGGAAGTGTGGATGCAGGTCTGCGCAAAACGTTGACAGATGTTTTGGACGCCCGAAAAAAGGACCCCACGGCGCTTGCCACGGGCGCGTTTGCCGGGCGCATCATTGGCAACACCGTGGTTTCAAACTGCGAACTGGCAGGTAATGTGAGCGTTACAAGCCCCAACAATTACACGGCGGGCTTTGTCGGCTATATCGAGGGCAAAACCCAGTACGATGGACTGTCCAAAGCATTGGGCGGTGTGGCGACACTGCTTGCCAACATTCTGAATGTGATTCCCGGTCTGGGCTTGGGTGATTTGATTACGATCCTCCTTGGCGGTGTCATTGATGTGAGCAAGTTGATCCCTACGGCTTATATCAACGCAAAAATCGTAAACTGCCACGTCGAGGGCTTAAAAAGCACAATCGGTACAGAGAGCAAGGACTTCGCGGGCGGCTTTGCCGGTATGCAAGCCGGTGCAATCATTGAGAACTGCACCGTCACAAACAGCAGTTTGAATGTTGTTGGCAAAAACTTTGTGGGCGGTTTTGTAGGGCTATCCCGCGACAGCACCATCAAGGGCGTTCTAAAGGATCTGGGCGTTGTTGTAAACAACCTGCCTAATATGAAACCGGAAAGCCTGTTGCTGAACTGTAGACTGGACAACACAAGCATAAAAGTCAACGGTGCAAGCTATGCGGGCGGTTTTGCCGGAGGGCTTGCAAACTCTTCTACGGTAAACTGCTCGGCAACAGCCGGTGAATCACTGGCTGTTCATGCCACCGGAATGAATGCAGGCGGTTTTGCAGGTATTGCAACCTTAGGCTGGGCGGCGAATCTGGGTAAAACAGACAGTAAAGACAGCGACCTGCTGGGCAGCGTTGTCAGCCTTGTGGAGGGTTTGCTTAGTCAGAACCCCGGTGAGGTTTCCTCTCTGCTGTCCCTTGCGGGTGTCAACCCCTCGTACATTTTGGGTTGTACCATCAACGCACCACTGACGGTCACCGGCACAGACTTTGTGGGCGGCATAACCGGACGCGGCGACGGCGTAACTATTGCACCGTCCAATGCGGAGAATTTAGGAAAAATATCCTATTGGAAACGTGGCGTCTATAAGGCAGAAGAAACCGCAGCGCAACCCGTCAGCGTTACAGGGCTGAAAATCATTTCCGGACACGATTATACCGGCGGCATTGCGGGTTCTCTTGGCACTGCCAGTGTTAGCGGCTTGCTGAATGATACGGCAGGCATTGCCTCTTATCTGGGCTTTACCGTGGACAGTGTTACCCTGACTGGCTATGAAAGCGGATTCACCGTGGAAGGTTGGGAACGTGTCGGCGGCGGGTTTGGTGATGCCATTGGCGGCACCATCAACAATGTTTCCATCAACAAACTGAGGTCAGTTGAAGGCAAAAACTATGCAGGCGGCTTTATCGGTCTGTCCGGTCCCGGTGAACTGGTTGGAACCAGCGGCGGTTTGACCGTCAACCTGTTGGGTCTAAACTATTTGCTTACGCTCAACAAGCTACTCTCCATCGGTCAGTATGTGCAGGTCACTATCAAAGATGCAAACGTGAACGGCATCGACAAGGATGGCTTTACCGTTGAGGCGACCGAGAAGCGCGAAGCAAACTCCGTGCTCGATTACACCGCCGCAGGCTTTATCGCTCGCCGCAACCGCACCAAGATAGAAAACTCGCATGTCACTAATCTGAAATCCGTAACAGCAGCCAATGACGGCGGCTATGCGGCTGGCTTTGTGGCAATCTCTAAAACAGGCGGTCTAGCTGAGGTGGGAGAGGATTCCACACAGGTCAAAAGCCTGATTGAAGCTAACGGACTGGTTACTGCCATTTCCTACCTGATTCCCAGCTACACAAACTGTACGGTTTCTTATGTGAACGGCGGCAGCGTGACCGGTGATGTTGCAGGCGGCTTTACAGCCGACTTCCAGAGCGGAACGGTAGATAACAGCAGCCGCGAAGCGAACGATTTCTATGCAGTCTACAATCTGGATGTCGTAAACGGCCAGTCCTATGCGGGCGGTTTTGCCGGGCGTGCTTACTCAGGTGCCTTGGCAGATGCCTCTAAGGGCATCTCCATACTGGGCGGTTTAACAGGTGTGAATATCAACCTGAGTGACCTTCTCAGTGTGATAAACGCCTATGTGCCGTACATCCAATATGCAGGCGTGAAATCCGATAACGGCTTTACCGTTACGGCAACTAAGCTGACAGAGGATACCACCGTGGGCAGCGCAGGCGGCTTCGTAGGCTATGCCAGCGGCGCACAGATCTCCTACTCGGATGTAACTAAGCTGAAACATACAATCGTTACACCCCCGGATGATCTGGAAGATACATCCGCCCCTACCTACTATGACAATGCAAAAAGCACCTATGCAGTCACAGGCGGCCGCTATGCGGGCGGCTATGTGGGCGATATGGACATTGGCAGTGCAGCCTCTGTGGGCGGCGGTCTGAATATTCTGGGCAAAAGTATTGAACTTACCGGACTTTTGGACGCCCTCTCTGTGGTCGTGACGACCATTGAGCACTCTGATGTCACTGGCGGAACCGGTGGGTATGCCGTTCTGGCAACCGGTGATTTGGGCAACAGCAAGGGCAAGGTCGGTATGGCTGGCGGTTACGCTGGCGGAATGTACGGCGGTCACATTCAGGACAGCCAAGCGGTCAACTTCTCGTACATAATCGGTGAGATTGCCGCAGGCGGTTATGTTGGTGAAATGCAGCCCGGCGATGTTGCCAAACTTTTGGACAACGCCAGTATTCTGAGTAAGCTAGTCAATGTTGATACAGCGCTTGCCTCTGTCTTACAAAGCTTCGTTCCGTCCATTCGCAACAGTTCTACCAACTGTGTGCCCTGTGGCGGCGCAGTACGCGCCAATGCTGCATCGGATACTACGGTGCAGCGCGGCATGGCAGGCGGTTTCGTAGGTCATAACATGGGCGGCACCATCCACGGCTTTGATACTTCCCTCTGGAAGAAGGAATATGACAAGGATGACACCAGCAAAGCCTACAACGGTCCTATGAGCCTGTGCAAGGCCGAGCGCATCCGTTCGGTCTACGGGCATGAGTACGCGGGCGGTTATACAGGTCTTATGGAACCCGCAGACACCGCGAAAGTCGGCGGACTAAAGGTTCTGGGCGGCTTGATCAGCGTCAATAACATTCTTGGCGCGTTGGGCGTCATCTACCCGGTGCAAACCAACACGGCGGTGTATGGCCCCTTGGCTGGTCTGGATGTGGACACTTGGAACAACTGGGTGGAATATGTGGGCAAATATGGCGGCTACGGCTATGAATTGGCAAAGGCCGGAACCGTAAACACGCAGGAAGAACTGGAAGCTAAACTTGCCGATTATATCTACGGCTACAATGTCGTAGCGGGACGCGGGCAGTTCGACAGCCAACTTTACGGCGGCGATGCAGGCGGCTATGTGGGCTGCATGAATAGCGGCACCTTAACCAACTGCATGGCTTACGATGCCAAGCAGATCAGTGCTATGCATAGTGCGGGCGGCTTTGCCGGGCAGATGAAAACCGGCGGCGCAGTAGAACTCGGCACGGTCAACATTCTTGGATTGAAACTCAATGCAGGACAACTGCTGAACATTGCGCAGTTGTTTGTTCCGGCAGTTCGCAATTCGTCGGTGCAGGGCTACAAGTCAGGTCTTACGGTACAGGCAACCGGCTTGCCGGAAAACCATTGCGGATATTCGGGTGGCTTTGTGGGCAGCGCTTATGGTGCCCAGATACAGCTGAACGGCGAAGAGAAACTTCCCACTACGGATCAATGGTCGTCTACCGACAAGTATGCCGCGCCCGTGGCTTCCTGCAATGCTACCAACCTGCGCCGTGTTACAGGTCGCATTGCGGTAGGCGGTTATGTAGGTCTTGCCTCAGCAGGCAGCGTGGCGGGGGTGAATACCAATGCCTCCAACGGTCTGCTGCAGGGCATTTTAGATCATTTGATCGCCACACCCGGTGATTTGGCCACCGTGCTGAAAGCCACCGCCACCACCATCCATGCGGCAAAAGTTTCTGCGGCTGACAGCCAGTGGGGTTTTGTTGTGGATGGTGCCTACAAAGAGGGCGACAGCGTAAAGTATGCTGCTTATGCAGGCGGCTTTGCCGGTTCTCTGGAAGCCAGTGCAGTAGGCGAAAAAGATTCTGCAATCGGAAAAATTCAGGTAGAAAATCTGCGCAGTGTAGACGGCGGCAAGTATGCCGGTGGCTTCTTCGGTCTGGCCGATGTAGCCGGTGTGGCACAGGTTTCCGGCAAAGATCCGAAAGGCTCCGAAACTAAGCTGCTCAGCGGTTTGATTAAGCTGGGCAACACCTCGGTGCTGGACGCATTCCGTACTTACATTTATGATTCCAAGGTTACAGGCGTTCAAAGCGGCCTGACCGTACAGGCGCACAGCGGCAGCCAAGAAGCTACGCAAAGCGAAACCCGCTACACTGGCTGCGCAGGCGGCTTTGGCGGCGGCATGATGGACGGCAGCGTAAAGAACAGTGCTGTTTCCAATCTTGCTAACGTAGAAGGACTTAACTACACAGGCGGCTTTATCGGGCACCTTGGCAAGAGCGGCGTAGCAGATATTGACGATGTGAATGTACTGGATAAGCTTCTGGGCGGCACCGTGGGCGCGCTCGATTTATTCGGCTCCCATGTAGATAACTGCTCTGTGACAGGCTTTGGGCTTGGCACGGTGATTAAGGCTCAGGGCGGCCAGCAGCCTATTGCGGGCGGCTTTGCCGGGTATGCAGACCTTGCTAAAATCAGCAGCTGCTCGACCAACTTGCTGAAAAAAGTCACCAGTGGTCAGATTGCAGGCGGCTTTATCGGCAAAACCGATATGAACTATGTGGTTTCTGCTGAATTACAATCCAGACTGCTGAACACTGTATTTGTGATTGTGGATAAGCTGCTGGGATTTTTGTATATTGGCAAGTTGCAGGATGTCGGGTTTATCGACATTAACCTTGGCCCTATTCTGAAGCTGGCTGTTTTGAGCGAGGGCAACACATTGTCCGTCACGCTGCTTGGGCTGAAAATCAGTGTAGCACTGAACAAAGCTACCGAACCCGGTCAAAGCGACCTTGCCATTATCACCATCGGGGATTCGGTCATTGAGCTGCCCTGTACGCAAAACGGCATAGACAAAGACAAAATCCCCAATGTAAAAATCAACCTCATCAAGGGCAACCGCACTGATATTGATTCCTGCACGGTATCCGGCATTTCTTCCGGATACGATGTGTACGCTGGTGGTGCAGACGATACCACAGACGGCAGCAATAACAGCGGCTATTCCGGCGGCTTTATTGGCCTGAACCATGAAGGTCAGGTCAAGAACAGCACCATGACCCTCTGCGATGTGGTGCGCGGCACAAAAAATCTGGTCGGACCTTTCACCGGCGTCAATGATTTGAAGTCGGTTTACAGCTTCAATACCATCAAGTCGATTGAGGGCAACAACAACCACTATTCGATTTACCGCGCTTATAACGCACTGCTTGCTAAGGTTGCCAAGGCAAACAAGGATGTATTCGGCAGCGCAGAAAAAGATACTTCCACCGGCACGGACTATAACCGATATGAAGTGCTGCATTTGGATAAAATCACCGAGTTTTCGGATTTGAAAGATGCAAAGATGGAAGATGCCGCAGCGGCTACTACCGCAGATCTGGCAGCCTATGCAAGCCCCGCCAAGGCGGTGCTGATGCTGGACACTGCCAACACCGACAATCCGGACAGTACAATTACAGAACCGGCTGACACCGCAGACCCCTGCAAGAAATATGTGGATTTAACCATCAGCAAAATCTGGAAAGATTTTGCGAATATCGACGGCAAACGCCCCAATGAAATCAAGGTCAACATTTATCAGCAGGAGTTTAAGCCGGATGGCACGGCGGCTGGTGACAAGACCCTTTACAAAACCATTATCATGACCAAGGACGATGTAGAGTCCGGCCATGCTTCTACTTGGCGCACGGTGCTGAAAAATGCCCCCGTGCTGAAGTATCAGACGACTGCCGATGGCACCGTAACGGATACGATTGAAGCCTACTATGTCTATTCGTTTGAGGAAGAAACCGTTCCGGGTTATACCCTGACGGGCTCCACCTATGACGAAAAGACTTATCATGCAACTATCACCAACACCCATCACCCCATGCTGCCGGATACAGGCAGTACGGGCGACTGGCTGTATGTGGTAGTTGGTGTAGGGATTCTGCTGCTTGCGCTTTCTGTACCACGCAAGCGCAAGGGCAGAAGGGAGGCGCACTGAGTAAAGAGGAATGGACGAACGCTACAAACCATGTATAAACTGAAAGGAAGTTTCGTATGAAACACATTAAACGCGCAGCCGCATTGGTGCTGGCTGTTATGTTGTCTCTGTGCCTGTCTTTGACGGCATTTGCTGCATCTGGCGATGTTCAGAAAAACGGTACGCTTACCGTAACTGGTTCCGGGTTGTGGATTCCCGGTGAAGGTTCGAATGCAGGAACCGGCAAAAATGTGACGGCAATCCGTATGTTCACTGCCCGTATCACGGAAGGTGACGATGGCAATGACGATTTTGATAGCTATACGCTTGATAAGGAATGGAAATCTTTCTTTACTGATGCAAGTCGTTTCAGCGCAGTCAAAAAGGCTGGCGGCATTACTGATACAAACGTTACAGCCGAGAGCATTACAGATGTCGACTTGAGTGATGCCGTAGTCGCCTATATCAAAACTCTTACCACGGACAATGATGACAGCAAATTGGCAGCATTGGCTCACGATGCTCAGAAATGGGCGCGAGAGCATACAACCGATCTCAAACCTCTGACTTCCCCTGCAGCAGCTACTTCTGCAAATGATGCGAATGATGTCACCAAGGGCGTGGCGACCTTTGAAAATCTGACCGCTGGTTATTATCTGGTGTTCCCTGAGGGCGGTTCTACCGGTAACAACAATCGCGCAACTGATGCTATTTTTGCCAATGTCCCTAAGACCGGTGCCAAGACCGATGTGACGATCAAGAGCACCTTCCCCACTGTAGAGAAAAAGGTGCAGACCTCCACGGACGGTGCCTTTGAGGACAATGGCTCTGCTCAGGTGGGCGATACCGTCACCTTTAAGCTGACCGCCAAAGTTCCTGACATGACGGATTACACTACCTATAAGTTTATTTTCCATGATACTCTGAGCAATGGTCTTGCTTTTGACGCAAACTCTGTGGAAGTCACTGTGGCTGGTGCTGAAGTGACCAAGGATACCGCATATACTGTGGACGAGCCTTCTGACACAAGCAAAGAACTGACCGTGACCTTTGGTAATCTGAAAACTGTTACCGGTGCAAACACTGGTGCCGAAATCGTTGTAACTTACACCGCAAAAATCACCAAGGATGCTGTTAAAGATAAGCCCGCAGAGAACTCTGTGTATCTTGAGTACAGCAATGACCCCAGCTCTAAGGGTACCGGCAAATCCAACCCTGATGTGAGCAAGGTTTATACCTACCAAATCGACATCGATAAATTTGCTGTGACTGCGGAAAATACTCATAAACAGCTGGCTGGTGCCACCTTTGAACTGCGTGCAACTACGGATGGCGCTGCCATTGATCTCGTGAAAGAAAATACGCAGGACAACACGCTGGTTTATCACATCAAGGGCACCGATGAAACCGAGGCAACTTCTGTAACGGAAGTTACCACTCCGGATACCGGTAAAATTACCATCAAGGGTCTGAAGGCTGGCACTTATTATCTGGTCGAGACAAAAGCTCCCTCCGGTTACAACAAGCTGACCAAGCCCGTGACTATTGTAATTACTCCCGATGCAGACGACTTCAGCCAGTTCACTTATACCATTGATAACGGAAAACCGAACACCAAAAATGATACCACGGTTCCTGTTCAGAATATGAAGGGCACTATGCTGCCTGAAACCGGTAGCTTTGGTACCATCGGCCTGACCATCTTGGGCGTTGCCGTGGTTCTGCTGGGTGTGTTTGCCCCCAAAAAGAAGAAGGAAAACCGCTAAATGAAAGACAGGTTGCGCGGGCTTGCCCGTCTGCTGGTCATTCTGGTGGGCATCGGCATTCTCGTTTATCCATCATTAAGTGAATATCTGGCAGAGATCCACGGCAGCCGCACAACCGCCTCTTACGACGATTCGGTCAGCAAGCTACAACAGCAGAAGCTGGACGAGCTTCTGGCCAAAGCGCAGTAATACAATCAACAGCTGGCGCAGCAGAGCGATGGCGTAGATATTATCGATAATACCGAGGACGGCGACAAAAGCGGCCCCTATTGGCAGCTGCTGAACATCGACAACACCGGTATGATGGGTTATATCATAATTCCTCGCCTGAACACGACCATTCCCATTTATCACGGCACCTCGGAATCTGTTTTGCAGGTGGGTGTTGGGCACATGGAAGCTACCTCACTGCCTGTTGGCGGTGAAAGCACCCATGCGGCGCTTTCCGGGCATCGTGGATTGCCTACGGCGAGCCTTTTTACCGACCTTGACCAAATGCAGGTTGGCGACCAGTTCTATATCAAAGTGCTGGGGCACACGCTGGCTTATCAGGTTGATCAGATCCTTACGGTTCTGCCAGACAAAACACAGCCGCTGGCTATTGTTCCCGGTGAAGACTATGTGACACTGATTACCTGTACGCCTTACGGTGTCAACTCACACCGGCTGCTGGTGCGGGGAACAAGAATCCCCTATTCGGAGCAGGAGATGGAGCAGGCAGCCGCCGATCAAAGCCCCAAGAACTGGTTTTACACTCTGCCGATTCAATTCCGGCATGGCCTGATTGGTGCGGCGATAATTCTTGCCGTTATCATACTACGGTGGCTTGTGATGCTGCTATGGCACAAAGCCCAAAAGAGGAGATGAGAACATGAGCTTACCAAAAGTCCGCAGGCTTTGCGCTTTGCTGTTTGCTGTTGTACTCGCGTTCTCTTTTCAGCTGGTTGCCTATGCAGCGCATAACCGCTACGATGATGATGACTATTCCATTACGCTGGACGCACATTACCGTGAGGACGATGGCTCCATTTTCTTTCTGGCTGGGGATACTTATGAGCTGACCCTGATTGCTCACAAGTCGATTGACGATGATACGCTGGATGTGACCTACAACATTGTGGACACTTACCGCGATTACGATTGTGATTGGCCTACAACCTCGGCTTCCGAGAGGCTTGCTATCGCTAAAGAGCTCGCGAAAGTCGCTGTGCCGGATGAAACCGGCGTGACCAATAAATATGGTAAGCTGACTTTTTCGAATTTGAAGCCGGGACTTTATCTTGTGGCTCGCACGCAGGTTGCGCCTGCCAATCAGGAGTACATCATCGACCCCTACCTTGTAACATTGCCCATCATTGAAGATGGCGAGGTATTCAAGGATATTGAGGTAGATGAAAAGTTCGCCCATATTGACAGGCCGCGGCCTTCGCCTACGCCCAGTGCAAGCCCAACACCGGAATCTTCTCCGGTGCCTACGCCTACAGTCACACCGGAAACGCCTAAAGCCAAGCTGCCGCAGACCGGGCAGCTGAACTGGCCGATACCGATTCTGATTGCAATGGGCCTGAGCTTGATTCTGTTGGGCGGCTGGCTACAAAGGAAGTCTGACCATGAGAAATAAGCTTGGCCATTATTGCACAGTGCTTGGCATTTTGCTTCTGCTTGCGGCAATCGGTTTGTGGGGTTACAACTACTACGAGGCAAACCGTGCTGACGAAGCAGCACAAAATTTGCTGACCGAAGTGACCATGCAGCAATCGCAGCAGACACAGGAGTCGGCTATCGCCAAAGCTGCAGACGATGAAACCTTCCTCGGAACGCTTTCTATTCCCGCCTTGGGGCTGGAATTGCCTGTGTATAATCGCTTTGACGATAATCTGATGAAGGATACTGTCTGCCGATATTCCGGTGCTGTAGATACAGAAGATCTCGTGATTGCAGGCCATAATTACAGGCGGCATTTCGGGAAATTGAGTGATTTACAGCAAGGCGATGAAGTCATGCTGAAAACCATGGACGGAAACACCTATACTTATCAGGTTATGGCTTTGGAAACGCTGAATGCTACGGCTGTAGATGAAATGACATCCGGCGAATATGCCTTAACGCTTTTCACCTGTGACTACAGCGGCAATGCGCGCATCGCGGTTCGTTGTCAGCCAACATTCTAAATCTAGGGCTGCAAGTTGACGAAAGTTGCTTGCAGCCCTATTTTTGATTGTGTAAAACAGGGCTGCTCACTTCAGCAACAAAAACGCTTACAATCAAAATCGCAAAATACGCATCTTTTTTATTGGGGATTCACTACACTCAGCGGATTACAGCGCACACCGTTTTGCATGACTTCAAAATGCAGATGGTTGCCGGTGCTGTCGCCGGTAGAACCAACATAGCCAATCACCTGCCCTGCCGTTACGGTTTCACCAGCCGTAACGGCTGTTTTTGTCATGTGGGCATAGCGTGTGGAAAGCCCGGCACCATTGTCCAGCAGCACCTGATTGCCGTAGCTGTCGTTCCAGCCGCTGACCAGCACCGTGCCGCTGTGAGCAGCCAGAATGGGTGTGCCTTCCGGCGCGGGAATGTCCGTGCCGCGATGCCCGGCATTGCCGAAGGCGTCCACTTCCCCGAAGTGGCAGGATATATAAGTGTGCCCCGGCAGCGGCCATGGCAGGGAGGCGCAAACGAACACGCCGCCGACACAGCCGCACCAAGACAGGAGATCAGGGAGCAGTTCGTCAGAGCACCGAAACATAAAAAGGAAGGGAGGGGCGTGCGGGAGATTGTAACAGCAAGCGAGTGA
>ENA-OQKF01000939-OQKF01000939.1-human-gut-metagenome-genome-assembly--contig:-NODE-939-length-14672-cov-2.266965_pt1 | contig 14672 bp, 15 predicted proteins | sample MGYA00242617_ERZ504784 | MGnify/ENA primary metagenome ERZ504784 (study PRJEB26092, sample SAMD00036364) | human gut metagenome | host: Homo sapiens | study: EMG produced TPA metagenomics assembly of... | reverse complement strand
TATATGAATGGTTTCGGGCAGACGTGTACATACTATATAGGAATAGGTGGGCTGTTCGATGGAACGTCCTTGGCGTAATTCGGCTATCTGTTGTTCGAAAAGTGCCCAGTCGAATGCATCGGGATGGTCGAAGTTAGTCTGCTTGCGCCTTTCCAAAGGGAGGGAAGATTGGTCGTTGTAGTAAGAATCTTGTGGAATAACGGCAACGGAACCTTAGGGCAGGCTCTCTATTATTTTATTGACTACCGTGGTCTTTCCTGAACCGGTTCCGCCGGCTATACCAATAATTATCATAATAATAGAATGTATTTTAAAACAAAACTGTTACTTTTGCATCAGGTTAAATACTTTAGCCCTGTGTCGATTACAAAAGTAGGATAATTAATTAAAATATCAAGTATGGTTAAGCACATTGTTTTATTTAAATTGAAAGAAACTCTTTCACAGGAAGAAAAATTGAAAGTGATGAATGATTTTAAAGCGGCTATTGAAGCTTTGCCGGCCAAGATAGGTTTTATCCGTCATATATTTGTGGGACTGAATGCCAATTCTGCTGAAAAATGGGATATTTGTCTGGATAGTGAATTCGATACGCTGGCAGATGTCAATGCCTATGCCGTTCATCCGGATCATGTAGCTGCAGCCGGCCTTTTGAAGGAGGTTAAGGCTGATCGTGCTTGTGTGGATTATGAATTCTAAAAGATAGCCTATGAAAAAGATAATCAATCCCTGGAAAGGGATGGAAGGATATAATTGCTTTGGCTGTGCTCCCAACAATGAAGCCGGAGTGAAGATGGAATTTTATGAGGATGGGGATGAGGTAATTAGTATATGGAAACCTCAGCCACAGTTTCAGGGATGGATTGATACGTTGCATGGCGGTATTCAGGCGGTGCTGCTGGATGAGATTTGTGCATGGGTGGTTTTGCGTAAACTACAGACTACCGGTGTTACGTCCAAAATGGAAACCCGCTATATGAAACCTGTTAATACCAACGATTCGCATATCGTATTGAAGGCTTCCATAAAGGAGAGGAAGCGCAATATCGTATTTGTAGAAGCGGCTATTTATAATAATAAGGAGGAACTTTGCACCAAGGCGCTGTGCACTTATTTCACTTTTTCTCAAGAGAAGGCAAAGGAAGAAATGCATTTCTTGAACTGCGAGGTGGAGCAAGATGAGATAATACCTTTAATTTGAAAGAAAAAACAAAGTTTTTGCGATAATTATTTGCTGATATTAAATATAAACTTTATTTTTGTCGCAAGTAAAAAGAAAAGACTATGGTTAGAACTGCTACACATCATCATCATTTTCCTAACGAATAATTCGGTGGGCTAAGGTGATATTGTAGTATAATGATATAGGGCTTGCCGAAAACGGTAAGCCCTTTTTATTGCCGGTTAATAATTAAAAACAGATAGAATCATGCTTAGAATTGCAGTACAGTCAAAAGGCCGTTTGTTTGAAGAGACAATGGCATTATTACAAGAGGCAGATATTAAAATCTCCACTTCTAAAAGAATTCTTTTAGTACAGTCGTCTAATTTTCCGATCGAAGTTCTTTTTCTTCGCGATGATGATATTCCTCAGTCGGTGGCTGGTGGAGTGGCTGATTTAGGGATCGTAGGCGAGAATGAGTTTGTAGAGAGAAAAGAGGACGCTGAGGTGATTAAACGTTTGGGGTTCAGCAAGTGCCGTTTGTCATTGGCTATACCTAAAGATGTGGACTATCCGGGTTTGTCTTGGTTTGAAGGACGTAAGATTGCGACTTCTTATCCCGGCATTTTGAAAGATTTCATGGATCGGAATGGCATTCATTCTGATATTCATGTCATTACCGGTTCGGTAGCGATTGCTCCGGGAATCAGTTTGGCTGATGCTATTTTTGATATTGTCAGTTCGGGATCTACTTTGGTAAGCAATAGCTTGAAGGAAGTGGAAGTGGTTATGAAAAGTGAGGCGTTGCTGATAGGCAATAAGAATATGTCTGAGGAGAAGAAAGAGATTCTGAACGAACTCTTGTTCCGTATTGAAGCGGTGAAAGCTGCCGAAGACAAGAAATATGTCTTGATGAATGCTCCGACAGAGCGTTTGAAAGAAATTATCGAAGTGCTGCCGGGTATGAAGAGTCCTACTGTGATGCCATTGGCACAAGAAGGATGGAGTTCGGTACATACAGTGCTTGACGAGAAGCGTTTTTGGGAGATCATCGGAAAACTGAAAGCATTGGGCGCGGAAGGTATTTTGGTATTGCCCATTGAGAAAATGATATTATAGCCGGTCCATACGTCAGGCGAGATTTGTAAACTTATAAAAGAATACATGTATGAAGAAAATAATATATCCTGAAAAGAAAGACTGGATGGAAATTCTCCGTCGTCCGGCATTGAATACAGACACGCTGCGCAATACGGTTAAAGAAGTGCTGGATAAAGTGAAGACGGAAGGAGATAAAGCGGTGAGGGAATATGAAGAACGTTTTGATAAGGTGAAACTGGACTCACTGGGGGTTACTGAAACGGAAATTGCTGAAGCGGAAAAGGAGGTACCCATTGAATTGAAGGCAGCTATCATGCTGGCACAGAAAAATATTCATACTTTTCATAGTTCTCAGCGGTTTGAAGGGAAAAAGGTGCAGACCGTACCCGGGGTAACTTGTTGGCAGAAGGCGGTTGCTATTGAAAAGGTGGGCTTGTATATTCCCGGAGGCACGGCGCCTTTATTTTCTACCGTATTGATGTTGGCTACTCCGGCACAGATTGCAGGTTGCAAGGAAATCGTACTTTGTACTCCTCCTGATAAAGAAGGAAAGGTTCATCCTGCTATCTTGTATGCGGCAAAATTGGCCGGGGTAAATAAAATATTCAAAGCAGGAGGGGTGCAGGCCATCGCTGCTATGGCATACGGAACGGAAAGTGCGCCTAAGGTTTATAAAATTTTCGGTCCGGGTAACCAATATGTAACGGCTGCCAAGCAGCAGGTTTCTTTGCGGGATGTTGCGATAGATATGCCTGCCGGTCCTTCTGAAGTCGAAGTGCTGGCCGACGAGACGGCTAATCCTGTATTTGTGGCAGCCGATTTGCTTTCACAGGCGGAACATGGAGTTGATAGTCAGGCCATGCTGATAACTACTTCTGAGAAATTAATGAAGGAGGTGGAGTATGAGGTACAACGCCAGTTGGCTTTGCTTCCCAGATGGGAAATAGCCGAAAAGTCGTTGGCAAGCAGCAAATTGATTTTGGTGAGGGATATGGATGAGGCAATTGCTCTGACGAATGAATATGCTCCCGAGCATTTGATTATCGAGACCAGGGATTATATGGAACAGGCAGAGCGTATTGTCAATGCCGGATCTGTATTTCTAGGTTCACTTACTCCGGAGAGTGCCGGTGATTATGCATCCGGAACCAATCATACTTTACCTACCAATGGTTATGCCAAAGCGTATAGTGGGGTGAGTCTGGATAGTTTTATCCGTAAAATCACTTTTCAGGAGATTAATGGCGAGGGTATTCAGAATATCGGTCCTGCTATTGAGGTGATGGCGGCTAATGAACAACTGGGTGCGCATAAGAATGCAGTAACCGTAAGATTAAAAACAGTATAGAGATGAAAGATTTGAAAGAATTGACGCGTCCGAATATTTGGGCTTTGAAACCCTATTCATCGGCACGTGACGAATATAATGGAGCGGAGGCATCTGTTTTTCTGGATGCCAATGAGAACCCGTACAATACACCTAATAACCGTTATCCTGATCCTATGCAGCGGGAATTGAAGAATATGATAGCTCCTATTAAAAAGGTAGACCCCGATACGATCTTTCTGGGAAACGGCAGTGATGAGGCTATTGACTTGGTGTATCGCGCGTTCTGTATTCCGGGGGTGGATAATGTAGTGGTTATTGACCCTACTTATGGTATGTATCAGGTGTGTGCCGATGTCAACGATGTAGAATATCGCAAGGTGGTATTGGATGAAAACTATCAGTTCAGTGCAGATAAACTATTGGCGGCAACAGACGATCACACCAAACTGGTTTTTCTTTGCTCGCCCAATAATCCTACCGGTAATAACCTGGATCTTAGGGAAATGGAAAAATTACTGGATACTTGTCAGTGATTGGTGATTATAGACTAGGCCTATTCCGATTTTTCTGATGCGCCGTCTTTCCTTGCCGATTTAGATAAATATCCTAATTTGATTGTCTTTCAGACTTTTTCTAAGGCATGGGGATGTGCTGCCATTCGTTTGGGCATGGCCTTTGCGTCTAAAGAAATCATCTCTATTTTCAGTAAGATTAAATATCCGGATAATGTGAATCTGCTGACACAGAAAGAGGCTGTTATGATGTTGCACCGGCATTATGAGGTAGCACGTTGGGTAAAGTCGTTATTGGAAGAACGGACGCGTTTGGTCAATGAATTTGTAGAACTGCCTTGTTGTGAGAAAATCTATCCTACGGATGCCAATTTCTTTCTAGCTAAAGTGACAGATGCCAAGAAAATATATAATTATTTGGTAGGTAAAGGTATCATAGTGCGTAACCGTACCAGTATTTCTTTATGTCGTGATTGTTTGCGTGTGACTATTGGTACACGTCCGGAGAATGATATGTTGTTGGAAGCATTGAAGAATTATGAATGTTGAAGTATGAAGAAAGCGTTGTTTATAGATCGTGACGGTACGTTGGTTATAGAGCCACCGGTTGACTACCAATTGGATTCTTTCCATAAATTGGAGTTTTATCCTAAGATATTTCGTAATTTGGGATTTATCCGCAGCAAACTCGACTTTGAATTTGTGATGGTTACCAATCAAGACGGTCTCGGTACTTCTTCTTTTCCTGAGGATACCTTTTGGCCGGTGCACAACCTGGTGTTGAAGACATTGGAGGGGGAAGGCATCATTTTTGATGATATCTTGATAGACCGCAGTTTTCCGGAAGACCATGTGTCTACCCGTAAGCCTGGAACAGGAATGATGGGAAAATATCTTACCGGTGATTATGATTTGGCTAACAGTTTTGTTATTGGTGATCGTGCTACAGATGTGGAACTGGCTAAAAATATGGGCTGTAAGGCTATTTTGTTGCAAGAAAATATGGATATTCTGAAGGAAAAGAATTTGGAATCCTACTGTGTATTGGCGACTACGGATTGGGATAAGGTCGCTGAATTCCTTTTTGCCGGAGAACGTATAGCGGAGGTCCGTCGTACTACGAAGGAAACGGATATTTATATCAGTTTAAATTTAGATGGCAGCGGAAAATGTGATATTTCCACAGGTATTGGTTTTTTTGATCACATGTTGGAACAGATTGGAAAGCATGGTGGTATTGACCTGACCATTAAAGTAAAAGGTGATTTGGAAGTGGACGAACATCATACTATTGAAGATACCGCCATTGCTTTGGGTGAATGTATTTATCGGGCATTGGGCAGCAAGCGTGGCATTGAGCGTTACGGATATTGCTTGCCCATGGATGATTGTCTTTGTCGGGTAGCTTTGGATTTTGGCGGTAGAGCATGGTTGGTATGGGATGCTGAGTTTCATCGGGAGAAAATAGGGGAGATGCCTACCGAGATGTTTCTTCATTTTTTTAAATCATTGAGTGATGCAGCTCGTATGAATTTAAATATCAAAGCCGAGGGGCAGAATGAGCATCATAAAATAGAAGGTATTTTCAAAGCTTTGGCTCGTGCCATAAAGATGGCTGTGCGAAGAGATATTTACCATTTTGAAGTACCCTCAAGCAAGGGATGTATTTAAGTCGGCTTCAAAGACAAAGTAACTTAACTTAGTTGGGCGAGTAAGTTAAGTTACTTTGTCTTTGAAGCCGACTTACTTTTTTATGTGGTTTATAGCTCTTCGCATTCTTTCAGCCATGAAGCTGCACTGGCATCGCTCGGCATACGCCAGTCACCTCGGGGACTGAGTGATACAGATCCCACTTTGGGACCATCGGGCAGGCAAGAGCGTTTGAATTGTTGTTGAAAGAAACGGCGGCAGAATATAGTAAGCCATTTTTTGATTGTTTCCTCATCGTATGTATCACGAAAAGCGATACTTGCCAGGAAGAATATCTTGGCGGGACGAAAACCGAAACGTAGGAATTGATAAAGGAAGAAATCATGCAGTTCGTATGGTCCTACCAAATCTTCTGTCTTTTGTTTTATATTGCCGTTTTCATCAGCAGGAATCAGTTCGGGACTGATAGGAGTGTCTACAATATCGAGCAGGGTAATACGTGATTCATTATCCATGCCATTCAAAGCCACCCAATTTACCAGGTATTTGACCAGTGTTTTGGGAATGCTTCCATTGACTCCGTACATAGACATATGGTCGCCATTGTAGGTGGCCCAGCCTAGGGCAAGTTCTGAAAGGTCTCCCGTACCAATGACAAGACCGCCCAATTGGTTGGCGACATCCATCAGAATTTGAGTCCGTTCGCGTGCCTGGCTGTTTTCGTAGGTTACATCGTGTACGGTCATGTCGTGGTTTATATCGTTAAAGTGTTGGATGCAGGATTCCTTTATGCTGATTTCTTTAATGGTAACACCTAGTGAAGCCATCAGATGGAGAGCATTGTTATAAGTACGGTCGGTAGTACCGAAACCAGGCATGGTGATGCCGATGATACCTTTTCGTGGCAGATCCAATTTATCGAAAGTCTTGGCACAGACCAAAAGTGCCAAGGTGGAATCCAGACCACCGGAAATACCGACTACTACAGTCTTGCAGTGAGTGTGTACCAGACGTTTGGCTAGTCCTGCTATTTGGATAGCGAAGATTTCTTCACAGCGTTCATCCAATTTTTTGACTTGAGGAAACAAAGGATGAGCTTCTATAATGCGCGTCAGACTAAGATCGCGTGTGTTGACAAATTCTGTACTGATGTGGATGGCGGGACGTCCCGGGCAGTTGCCGATATTGGCGGCAAAAGTGGTATTGGTCAACCGTTCACCACGAAGACGCTCCACGTCTATTTCACTGATGACCAATTGTTCCTTGAATGAGAAACGTTCAGACTCGGCAAGTAACGTGCCGTTTTCATATATCAGTCCGTTGCCTGCAAAAACAACGTCTGTGGTTGATTCGCCGAAACCGGATGAACTGAATACATATCCTGCCAGACAGCGTGCTGATTGTTGACTGACTAATGAACGGACATAATTATGCTTGCTTATTCCTTCATTGTCGGCAGACATGTTGAAAATGATTTCCGCTCCTTTCAGTGCTAATGCGGAACTGGGCGGAATGGGGGCCCACATGTCTTCGCAGATTTCAATGCCAAAGCAAGTTTCCGGAGTGTCGAAAAGCAGGTTGGCGCTGACCGGTACATTTTGTCCGCAGAGGCGTACATTGGCATCCGGGTGGTTCAGAGCAGAGGTAAACCAGCGTTGTTCATAGAACTCTTTATAATTAGGTAAATATGTTTTAGGAACAATACCCAGTATTTTCCCTTTTTGGAAAATAACAGCACTGTTCAGCAGCGTGGAATTCATAACCACAGGCATCCCTATAATAGAGATGATATCCATTTGTCGGGTATTATTCATAATTTGCATTAAAGCCATTTCTGCTTCTTCCAACAGTAAAGACTGACCGAACAAGTCGGCGCAAGTATACCCTGTAATACTTAGTTCGGGGAAAATGATAATTTGTACTCCTTTCCCGTCTGCTATGGCAATTTGAGTTTCAATCTGTTGTGCATTAAATTTGCAGTCAGCCACTTTCACTATCGGAATGGCAGCCGCCACTCTTACAAAACCGTATTTCATATTATACCTATTATTATATATACCTGCAAAATTAATCATTCTTTCCCGATTTATACCTCTAAATAAAAAAAATAAAAAAAAGTGCGTGATTTATTTGTTTGTTGCGAATAACTATCTATCTTTGCAGATGAAATAAAATTGTAATAGTTACAAAAAGGGAATATATGAAGAGTTACGATTATCTTATCAGTTATAACATTAAGCCGTCCGTACAGCGCATAGCTATTATGGATTATTTGTTGGCTCATAAAACTCATCCTTCTATCGATGAGATTTATTTGGCGCTATGTAAGGATATTCCAACCTTGTCCAAGACTACAGTGTATAATACACTGAAACTCTTTGTCGAGCATGGAGCAGCTTTAATGCTTACAATTGATGAAAAGAATGCGTGTTTTGACGGCGATACTTCCCTACATGCTCATTTCCTTTGCAAGAAATGTGGTAAAATATTCGATTTACCCTATAGTAATGAAGTGAAAAAAGTAGAGCAAATTGATATGAATGGATTCAAAGTGGATGAAATTCACCAATATTATAAAGGTATATGCCCTGCTTGTTCTAAAGAAGATTAAGAAAGAAGTTAAAAAGGATAGAGAGTAAATGACTAACTAATAAATAAAATATTGACTAACTAATAAAAAAAGAAATTATGAAAAAGTTTATTTGTACAGTTTGTGGTTATATTCATGAAGGTGATGCAGCTCCTGAAAAATGTCCGTTGTGTAAAGCGCCTGCTTCTAAGTTTAACGAAATGGTAGAAACAGAAGGTGGATTGGAATTTGCAGACCAACACGTTATCGGCGTAGCAAAAGGTTGTGATGAAGAAATGATTAAGGATTTGAACAATCATTTCATGGGTGAATGTACAGAAGTTGGTATGTATTTGGCAATGAGCCGTCAGGCAGACCGCGAAGGTTATCCTGAAGTTGCTGAAGCTTTCAAACGTTATGCTTGGGAAGAAGCAGAACATGCTGCTAAGTTTGCTGAGTTGCTGGGTGACTGTGTATGGGATACAAAGACTAACTTGGAAAAGAGAATGAATGCTGAGTCAGGTGCTTGTGCTGACAAGAAACGCATTGCTACTCGTGCAAAAGCTTTGAACTTGGATGCTATTCACGATACAGTTCACGAAATGGCTAAGGACGAAGCTCGTCACGGCAAAGGTTTTGAAGGTTTGTACAACAGATATTTCAAGAAATAATATACAATTTGCTATAGTATAAATGGAGAGAGGGGGAGCAATTATTATTGCCCCCTCTCTTTTATTGGTTATATTTAGATTAGAGATATATAGGGCTTGTTTCTCATTCTTTCAGTAACACTTCTTCAATGGCTTTCCTGAAAGTAGCTTTATTGGCTGCTCCTATAATGATTTGTGGCTGTCCCGTTTTGGGAATAAAGATGATGGTGGGCAGTGACTGTATTCCCATAACGGCAGATAATTCTTTTTGTTTGTCTGTATCTACTTTGTAAACTGCAATTTGATCTTTGTATTCTTTGGCCAGACTTTTTAGCAGAGGGGCAACCATACGGCAGGGACCACACCATGTGGCGTAAAAATCAATAACTGCCGGTTTCTCTCCTTTGTATTTCCAGTTAGTGGAACCGGAAGTGTAGTCAAATATATTATCCAAGAACATTTGTTTGTCCATACGTATGACTTTTCCTGAATTTTTATCTGACTTATCCTGGACAGGAGTTTGGGCACTGAGATATCCCGTTAATCCGGCAGTTAATAGAATACATGTGATTGTTTTCTTCATATTTTACTCATATTGGGCTAGAATAGTGCTTAAATCATTGGCACGCATTACACCGCTTTGTCGCCACAATTGCTTACCGTTTTTAAAAATCATTAGTGTGGGAACTGACTGAATCTGATAGTATGCAGCAATTTCTTTATGTTTGTCTACATCTACCTTGACAATTCTTACTTTTTCCCCTTTTATTCCTTTTAATTCTTCTAAAATAGGTTTCATGGCTTTGCAAGGTCCGCACCATTCAGCAAAAAAATCAACTAATACAGGGATGTTTGAGGTGATTAAATCTTCAAATCTTTCCATAATGTTCTCCTTTCGTTATTTTTATTATAATAAAAACGTTTATAGGGTGCTTTTTGTTTAAAAGTAAAGCCGGAACAGTAGACTGTTCCGGCTTTGCATATATAAGGTTGATGAACTATTATTTTTTTACAGAAGAGGGAGTATAACGTGCATTCAGTCCGTCAATGATTTCTTGTGTGATGTTGTATGCCGGATTAGCGTATAGCAAGTTGTCAAATCCTGTATTGCTGATAATCAGATCATATCCTTTGTTCTGATTATAAATTTTCAAGAATGAATTGATAGAATCACGTAACTGCAAGCTGTTCTTTTGGTTTTCAGAAGCTAGCTCGTCGCTTAGTTTCTGTTGGAGTGCCTGCAGTTCTTGTTGTTGCTTCATCAGTCTCATCTGTTCTTGTTCAGCACGTTCACGTGTAGCAAAGCCATTATCTTCCAGTTTGCGTTGGAATTCTTTAGCATCAGCATCCAGTTTCTTTGCTTTTTCATTTAAAGTAGTGCGGATATTTTCTTCTTTCTGTATCATCACTTCATTTAAGTCATTCCAGAAATTGTACTTAGTCAACAGTGAATCGATTTCCACATAAGCTATTTTCATGTTTGAGGAACCTGCAACGCCGGCAGCCGGAGCAGCGGAAGAAGTTGCAGCGTTGTTGTTTTTGTCGCTACATTGTGCGAACACTAACACGATGGCTAGCGCTAGAAATCCATTCAGGATGAAATTTGTTCTTTTCATAATCTTTTTCACGTATTGTTTATTAATTATTATCCGTTTTGCTTTGCTTTTCAATTTCGGCTATGGCATTTTTATTAGGTTTGCGTGCTTCACGCTCTTGTGATTGCACACAGCCTATTCCTTTTTTACGGAGTGCCTTATTACCGCTTACATGTGTATTTGGAAACTTTCCTTTTAGAAAGATTGAGATAGACAATAATGCTATACAGATGGCAACTATTAACACAGATATAAAGAAAGTATCAAGTATTTCTATTATTATTGTGGTGCATAGTTAGTGTAAGGCACGGGAAATGCCAACGTTACTGAAGCATTTCGTGTCTGCGGACTAAATTTGCATAGCAAATATAGAATTTTGCAATGATTTAGCTTTCTCTTTTTTCATTAAAAAAGAGGAAGTGTCCTATTTAAGAGAGTTTTTTAACTATTTTTTGCAAATTTGGAAACTGAATTTGCCTAAACGACATGATTATGAATGAAAAGAATTTAAAGCCTGCATCTGTCTTTTATTATTTTGAAGAGATATGTAAGGTACCCCGTCCCTCTAAAAGAGAGGAGAAAATAATTGCTTATTTGAAAGCCTTCGGTAGAGAACATGGTTTGGAAACCAAGACAGATGAAGTAGGCAATGTATTAATTAAAAAGCCTGCCACTCCGGGTAAGGAGAATTTGAAAACTGTGATTTTGCAGTCTCATATAGATATGGTTTGTGAAAAAAACAGTGATGTGGAGCATGATTTTCTAATTGATCCTATTGAAACAGTGGTGGACGGTGAATGGTTGAAAGCCAAAGGTACTACATTGGGGGCGGATAATGGTATCGGTGTGGCGACAGAATTAGCTATATTGGCTGCTACTGATATAGAGCATGGTCCGCTAGAGTGTCTTTTCACGGTGGATGAAGAAACTGGATTGACAGGTGCTTTTGCATTGAAGCCAGGGTTTATGACTGGTGATATTCTGATTAATTTGGACTCGGAAGATGAAGGAGAATTATTTATCGGCTGTGCCGGTGGTGCAAATACTACAGCGGAATTTACTTATCAGCCTGTTTCTGTCCCACAGGATTATTTCTATTTCCGTGTGGCGGTCAAGGGACTGACTGGTGGGCACTCCGGTGATGATATTAATAAAGGTAGAGCGAATGCCAATAAGCTGCTGAATCGTTTTCTGACTCAGTTGGCTTCTAAATATATTTTATATTTATGTGAGATTGATGGCGGAAACCTGCATAATGCCATACCTCGTGAGGCACAGGCATTATGTGCGGTACCTATGAAGGATAAGGAATCGGTTCGTGTAGATTTGAATATCTATACTGCAGAACTGGAGAATGAATATGCTGCGACAGAACCGAACTTGAGAACCGAACTCTCTTCTGAATCCCCTTGTAAGGAAGCGATAGATATGACTACTGCCGGACACCTTCTGAGAGCTGTTTACGCTGTGCACAATGGAGTGTATGCCATGAGTCAGGATATTCCGGGATTAGTAGAAACTTCGTCTAATCTTGCTTCCATCAAACAGGTAGAGGGAAACAAGATTAAAATAGTGACTAGCCAGCGCAGCTCCATTCTTTCGTCACGCAAGGATATGTCCGAGATGATCCGTTCTGCTTTTCTTTTGGGAGGTGCTGAAGTAACAACTGGTGAAGGCTATCCAGGGTGGAAACCGAATACGGATTCTCCTGTTTTGAAAGTTGCGGTAGATAGCTATAAAAAACTTTTTGGTGTGGAACCTAAAGTAAAGGCAATTCATGCCGGATTGGAGTGTGGTTTGTTCCTTGAGAAATATCCGTCACTGGATATGGTTTCTTTTGGACCTACTTTGCGTGGTGTTCATTCACCTGATGAGCGTATGCTGATACCTACTGTAGATAAATTCTGGCGTCATTTGCTGGATGTATTGGTTAATATACCGACAAAATAATTTATATGAAGAAAACAATTTTATTTCTTTGTTTGTGCTACCTGGTAGGGGTAACGTATGCACAGGAACCGTTTCGGGTAATGTTCTATAATGTAGAGAATTTGTTCGATTGTCAGCACGATACGTTGAAAAATGATTATGAATTTTTGCCAGATGCTCCGAAAGGATGGACACAAGCGCGCTATCATGATAAATTGGCTAAGATAGCTAAGGTTATTATTGCCACCGGTGAGGAAAATGTTCCCGATTTGGTGGGGCTTTGTGAAGTGGAAAATGATCATTGCTTGAAAGATCTGACAGAAAACTCGCCATTACGCGAGGCAGGTTATCGTTATGTCATGACTGATTCTCCTGATGAGCGTGGTATTGACGTGGCGTTGCTTTATCAGCGAGGAAGTTTTAAGTTGCTGGGCAAAAACAGCCTTTCTGTTCCTTATAAGGAGATGGAACGCCGCCCTACACGTGATATCCTTCATGTGATGGGGCAGGTAGCATCAGGTGATACTTTGGACGTGTTTGTGTGCCATATGCCGTCTCGTGCCGGTGGTGAGGAAAAAAGTGAGCCTTATCGTCTTTTCACTGCACAGATATTGAACATAGCGGCAGATTCCATCATGAACCTTCGCCAGCATCCCAATGTGATGATAATGGGTGATTTTAATGATTATCCCACTAATAATTCGATAGCTAAAGTATTGGGTGCCGTGGCTCCGAAAGGTGAAGTACAGGCTAAGAAACTGTATAATCTGATGGACGGGCGTAAGGAGGGAACCTATCGTTATCGAGGTGAGTGGGGCGTACTTGATCAGCTGATTGTTTCCGGTTTTTTGTTACAAGGGCATGATAGTATGCGCACTTCATATGATAAGGCACAGATTTTAAAATATCCGTTCCTATTGGAAGAGGATGAAAAATATGGTGGTGATATCCCATCACGTACCTACTGGGGAAAGAAATATCATGGTGGCTATAGCGACCATTTACCAGTGTGTGTGGACTTTGAAATTGGAAAATAGGGAGAGAATTAGTGGTTAGTGATGAATGGACTGCGCTATTATGCCGCAGGTGTTAATCACTAACCGCTATATATTTCTATTCATGATGATAAGGACCGTTATTCAATATAGTCATCGCCCGGTATAGCTGTTCTACGAAAATAAGGCGTATCATTTGATGTGAGAAGGTCATCTTGGATAATGAGATCTTTTCTTGGGCTGCATCATATATTTTGGGTGCAAATCCGTATGGTCCCCCAATGATGAATACTAACCGTTTGTTTACAGTGTGCATTTTGCGTTCTATCCAGTTGGCAAATTCTACGGAACGGAATTCTTTTCCATGTTCATCCAATAAAACCGCTACATCGCCCGGCAACAAAGCTTTCAGAATTAGTTCTCCTTCCTTCTCTTTTTGTTGCTCCATACTCAGGTTTTTGGTGTTCTTGAGTTCGGGGATGACTTCCATATCGAAAGAAATGAAGTGCCTGGTACGTTCCACATAATCATTGATAGCGGTGATATAATGTTTTTCGACAGTGCGTCCTACTACTAATAATGTAAATTTCATACGTTCTTTTCTGGTTTACTTTGCAAAAATACGGAAAATCTCTACCTTTGCCTATCAATTCATAAAAAAACGATAACATTATGGACGAATTAGTAGTAAAAGACTTAATAGACAGACTGATAGACCTGTCTTTTGCTGAAGATATAGGTGATGGGGATCATACTACCTTGTCATGTATTCCCGCAGATGCAATGGGAAAATCAAAGTTGTTGATTAAGGAAGAAGGTATTTTGGCAGGCATTGAAGTGGCTAAAGAAGTATTTCGCCGTTTTGATCCCACAATGAAGGTGGAGGTGTTCATTCAAGATGGAACTCACGTGAAACCGGGTGATGTGGCTATGGTGGTGGAAGGTAAAGTTCAGTCACTTCTTCAGACAGAACGCTTGATGCTGAATATCATGCAACGCATGAGTGGCATTGCTACTATGACCAATAAATATGTGAAGAAACTGGAAGGTACGAAAACTCGTGTACTTGATACCCGTAAGACAACTCCGGGTATGCGTATCATGGAGAAGATGGCTGTAAAGCTAGGAGGAGGATGTAATCACCGTCTCGGTTTGTTTGATATGATCATGCAGATCGGA
>ENA-OQKF01000935-OQKF01000935.1-human-gut-metagenome-genome-assembly--contig:-NODE-935-length-14740-cov-10.644495_pt1 | contig 14740 bp, 9 predicted proteins | sample MGYA00242617_ERZ504784 | MGnify/ENA primary metagenome ERZ504784 (study PRJEB26092, sample SAMD00036364) | human gut metagenome | host: Homo sapiens | study: EMG produced TPA metagenomics assembly of... | reverse complement strand
TCAAACCGCAAAATGACCTTTGACTGCTATACGATACACCGTTTCCTTACTTATGCAAGGATCCTGGATCCTCTCTCAAAGTATTCCACCTGGAACAAGCTGGATACTTACTACGAACAGCCGGATTTTGATTACCAACATATCCTGCGATTCATGGATCTGTTAGAAGAACACTACGATGATTACCTGGCATGGTTGTTCCGGCAGAGCAATAACATCGTAAAAAGAGATACTTCTGTCCTTTATTATGACTGTACAAATTTCTACTTTGAATCTGAACAGCCGGATGAAGATGTTGTGGATGAAGTCACAGGAGAAATCATAAAGGGGATGCGGCAATACGGACTGAGCAAAGAACACCGTCCCAATCCCATTGTGGAAATGGGACTGTTCATGGACTCAAGAGGGATTCCCATCACCATGTGCCTGCATCCTGGAAATACCAGTGAACAGCTTACTGCTATCCCTTTGGAAAAAGAAGTCCTCAAGATGCTGCCGAACGCCCGGTTTATCTACTGTGCGGATGCGGGACTTGGTTCTTACAACATCCGAAAATTTAACAGTATGGGCGGTCGGGCATTTATCGTTACACAATCCATAAAAAAAATGAGCAACACACTCAAGGAAGCTGTGTTCAATGACTATGATTACAAGCTGCTTTCCGATCATACATCAGTCTCTATTTCAAAGATGAAAAATTTCGACCGTTTTGATATGAAAAACCGTGATCTGTATAATGATACTGCTTACAAAGTAATCGAAGCTGACCAGCTGCTTGATGTCGGAATAGATGAGGATGTAACACTGAAAAACGGACGCACAGTCCAAAGAAAAGCTAAGGGGGTTTTAAAGCAGCGTATCATCATTACTTTTTCCAGAAAGATAATGGAATATCAGAGAGCGGTACGGAAACGGCAAGTGGAGCGTGCAAAACGGTTGCTGAAATTCAATGACCCGGAAGAGATTAAAAAGGGGCCAAATGATATAAAACGCTTTTTAAAAAGAACGTCAAAAACAAAAAGTGGCGAAAATGCAGTTGTGGAATATACTTTGGATGAAGAGAAGATTACTGAAGAAGAGAAATATGACGGGTATTATGCGATAGCCACCAATCTTCAGGATCCAGCAGACGACATCCTAAAAATATCTGGCAAACGCTATCAGATTGAAGATTGCTTTCGGATCATGAAGACCAACTTCGAAGGGCGGCCGGTAAATCACAGATTAACGGAACGAATCCGGGCACACTTTCTTATTTGTTATACAGCTTTGCTGGTCTACCGTCTAATGGAAGCAAAACTCGATGACCAAAACACGCATGTAACTACCGCTGACCTTCTAATAACTCTAAAAAATATGAACGTAGCCAACATTCGTGACATGGAATACATGGCACTCTATAACGGAAGTAAAACACTGGATGCGCTGATCCGGCTGACGCTGTTGCCGTTGGATCGTCTGCACTATAAACCAAAAGAATTAAATAAAATGATTAAAACTTTTTTGAAATAAGGTTCACATGCAACATTTTTTTTGATAAAAAAAAGTGGCAAAACCCTAGTAAAATCAATGGGTTGTGCCACTTTATTTTTCTTTAACTGTCGAAAACGGGATTATACACAAATTTTGTTATATAGTCAATGCAGTATTGCTATCCAAACATAACTATCTTTAATTGTTTTTTAGCTTCGATCCACCATATCCTTCACCCTGGCGCGGAATATACATTTCTCTGCATCAATGGCTGCCACAAAGCAGGAATACTGCCCGCCAATCTTGATGATGATTGGTCCGCCGGTTGTCGGAGATAAACGGTTCGGGTAAAAACAATATACAGAGATATTGGGAACTCCCGGAATTTTGCCGATCCAGTTCTTCCCCTGCATCTCCACACACTCAATGATAATGTTGCTATGCAGAGGGAATCGTTCTTCGATACCGATCCATTCGGATTTTACACAATCTCTTCTGGATACAAGGAACCGCGGCTCTTCCTCCGTAGATTTCGTCGTATACCCTTTAATTTTCACATCAATGATCTTTCCAGAAACCGCCTGCTCCTTGATATTAGCCGCATACCCATGGATCCATTCCGAATACGGCAGCACTCCAGGAATGGAAAGCCCCAAAATATCAACTACAATATAATTCTGCAGATCCCGGCACAAAACCACAATGGCCTTTACCTCTAACTCTTCCCCGGCCTCTATAGATTTTTTAATCTTTTCAAGAGCTGCCGGCCTGTATTCCGCCTGTGCGGCACGGTAGCTTAAATAGACCGTCCTCTCCTCCCGGTCAACTCTGGTGATTTTTACATTATAACACCGTTCCAGGAGATACGTTGCACCAAAAATCCCCTTATAAAGCGTGGACTCCTCAGTCGGCAGGATCAACTGAACATCCCCATCATATGCCTGCATCCCTTTTTCTTTAATTTCCTGGGTAAACCGGATGTCTGTCAAAAGTTCTCCCTTTTCCATCAGGTATTCGTACTGATCCAGTTTTTTCTGGGCTTCTGCCTCCTTAGATTTTGCAGTGCCTCCTAAAAACCCCAATAATTCTAATCCAGTTCTATTCTCACTCATAAATTTTTGTCCTCTCTTCTTAGTTTAATAATATTCCGATCCCCCAAGTAAACAGGAGAAAAAATCCCGGAATTCCCACAATAAATGTCAAAAAAATCCTGCGAAACAACAACTTGTCCCTCCGCACCAGTAATAGAAGCAAAAAACCGATAACCAAAGAAAATCCGCTCACTGGCAGCGCCAGCATCCGCACCTTCTGGTAAAACTGTTCAAACAGCGCAAAAATCGTTTCCGTGACCCCACCATAAGTTGGGCCACTATAATCCTCCAGTTCTGCCATAACGCGGTCATACACATCCTCCAGTTTCCGTTTCTTATCCCAGAGTTTTTCATTCATATCTGGAGCATGTAAAGTAATTGCCGGCCATGCTCTGATGAATTTTCCTGTAAAGTACCTGCACCAGGGTTTAATCACCATCTGCACTCTCCACTCCTTCCATTCCAATATCCTCAAGATCTGCCAGATCCGGCAGGTCATTATCACCATTTTGCGGATCCTGAAACATCTGACCAGTAAATGCCTTCATAAGTGGCGTTCCCGCCTTGATCGGTATGCTGGTAGCTACACTTCCCAAATCCGAAGCATTGATAAAGAAGCTATCATCAAATTCTGTCTGCACGATCTCCTTTTTAACCATGTCTCCGCTTATCAGCTGACCGGCCGGAATGTCGGTTTGCGCATAATATACCTCATGCTCCAGGGCCTTTAATTCCTTCTCTTTCTTTTGCAACTCCTCTTCCGCCTGCCTGTTTTCTTCCTCGAGTCCTGTAATGAATGTATCTGCCTTCGTAACCATCCGGTTGTACCTGTTGTTTGCGCTGCAGGCCGATACCATAAGTCCCATGCATACCACTAGCAGCGCTCCCATCACCATCTGGATACCCAATTTTTTAAGATCCCGCTGCCGTTCAGAAAAACGCTGCTCAACCGAATTGCTCTTTTTATATTTTTCTTCCTTATATGTACCATCCAGAAGTTTTAAAAAGATCTGCCTGCATGTTTTCCCGGGATAAAATGGATTGCTCTCATATGGAATTGCTGCAAGGACCGTATTCTCCGGCAAAAGTTCCTTTACATCTCCAAAGTCCGAACCGACACAGTGAGAACTGATCAGTACCCTGCACTCATCTTCCCCAGGCATTCCCTTTATATCTTTTAGAAGTTCTTTTAACTCATGCTGTTTCCATTCTGCTTTTGATGTTACAATGAAGCGGTTTTGCATCCTCGCATACACATGGAAGATTGTTTCCTGGTCCAGACACCCAAAATCATAGACAATAAAATCATATAAGGGCTTATAGTCCAGCTGGAATTTCTGGAGTGGAACATGGTAATAGTAATCCAGCGTTCCGATTGCAAACTTTGTGATCCCATCCACCTGCTCTTCCTCCCGCTCCTGGCGGCAGAGTTGCTCAAAGCATCCATCCGCATCATCCAGTTCAACGATCGCAGCGCGCTTTCCCTCATGTGCCAGTGTATTTGCAAGAAGAATGGAAATGGTTGTGCATCCAACTCCTATGTTGGTGGCCATAACCCCGATCTCACATGCCTGTCTCTTTGCCGGTTTACGTTCTGTCTGTTCCTCCTGTTTTCTTCTTAAAAATCGCCGTATTGCCTTATTCTTCGGCTGCTCTTCCCCTCCCGTATCCGCTTTTTCACCTGCCTCCTCTTTCTCTGGCTGACCGGAGGGCTTATAAAGGTATGCGTACTGTTCTTCCGCCATCTGACAGATCAGGGCAAAGCGCGGCTCCCGTTTTAACATATCACAAATAGGATCCGGGAGCTGGCAGACGATAGATGCCACCTGACTGGCCGGAATTCCATTTACCAGTACGGACATGCGCTGGATCAGGTCCGTGTACGATCCGTCATATTCCAAAAGATACCGGATACTGGCATTGACGTCCATGTTACGATACTGGACCACATGGTCCCCTCCGGCGACCCCGTAATATGCCCGGGCTTCTTTTTTCGTCCGGCCGTTGCAGTACCATTCTGCGATTTTTTCAAAACTGGCATCTTCCTGATAGACGGCCGTATAAATTCCCAGGCTTTCAATTTCTTTCATATAGTCGCTGCCACGCATTTCAGAAACTACCACGAACACCTGTAAATCACCTTCCGCCGTAGAGCAGATCTGATCAATGTCGCGCGGGGAAAGTTTTTCCTGATCCTGGTACTGGCTGAGTACCACCGCGTGTATTTGTGGATTGGCCCGGACAGACCGGATCACACTGTCTTTTCCAGAGCGAAATTCTATTCTGTGGACCGTGACTCCGCGTTTTGCAAATACACTCCGAAGTTCTTCTGCTACCGAATCGCCATCTCCGCTCATTTCCGTTGCGATCAGAAGGTCTAATTCCTTTTCCATACTCACCTCTTTCTGCCAAACAGTCTTCGTAAAAATCCTCCGGAACATTTTTCTGGTTTCTCCGGTTCTTCATCTACCGCGACTGCTGCCCTGGCAAGTGTTCTGATTTCTTTTGAAAACAGGGATCCTTTGTCACTTGATGCTGCTTCCCCGACATTCGCAAAACTTCTGGCATCCTGGTTTGTATGGATGATACAGGTCGGTTCCATATTAAGGATTCTGGTCACATGGGATATTCCAAGCTCACATTTTTTATCATCAAGCGGCACCTGGTTTATAACCATTCGGATATTGGATTTTTCTATTTGAAATTCACTAAGCACATCCAGAAAATTACGGGCATCCTGTACCGTGGACGTATCCAGGGAAAGGATCAGCAGGATCAGATCCGATTTTTCCAGCGGAATGACGGTCGTATCCTTTAAAGTATTGCAATTGTCAACCAGGATCAGGTCATAATCGCAGCGCCTCAGATTATCCATAATCGCCTCTGCAATCTCACGATCCATCCGCGCCGCTCCCATTGCATTATCACTTCCGGCCAGGATATGGATCTGATCATCGTATTCGATTACATATCTGGATACGATGTCCACCGGCGAATAGGCCGGAATGTATCCCAGACACTCTCGGTCTTTACAGATCCGTTTTACCCAGTCCATTACATTGGGCGATGGGCAGATACCAAACGCACTGTCCACATCCCCAAATTCCCAGTCCGCATCAAGCACCAAAATTTTAAGCCGTCTTCCATTTCTCTTCATATCTGATAAGACATGGGCTAATTCTCTTACAATGGTAGATTTCCCTACGCCACCTTTGGGGGAATATACAGAGATCATCTGCTGCAATGACACGTTTGTAACCGGCTGGCTTAAACCGATCTGTTTATAGGTCCGCCGGACTGCCCTGTTTATCGTATGCATTGGCGTTAGATCCTCTTCCGCCGGCATACGTCTGATAATTTTCTGCGGTTCCCGTGTTTCTGGAATGGGTTCTACTGAAGCTTTTCTACCGGCAGCCACTGTGGGTTTGGGTTCCTGTGTCTGGGTATCCGACAAAGGGTCTGGCATTTTTTCTGGTTTGGCCACGGCTGCTTCCGGACCTAATGCTACCTCTGTGTTCTCCAATGCCGCTGCAGGAATCTCTTCTTCCATTTTTTCTGCAGTATTTTCGTTGACTGCTGGAGCAATTTCTTCATCAGCTTTTTCTTCTGCTGCTTCTAAAACTGTCTGTGCTGCCCCACTATCAATTGCCGAAACAGGTGCCTCCGGCAAAATATCCGGCGGCCTATCCTGTTTTATCTGCTCTTTCGTATGGACATCTGCACTACTAAACAGATCCTCAAATTCACCAAAAAAGTCATCTGGAAGGATCGCATCCAGTTTTTCCTGTACAGACGGCTCTTTTTCCTCCACTTTTTCTGTTACGGATGCATTTTCCTGAACAGGCGGTTGAGTGGCTGCCCTATTGACCGGCAAGCTTTCCTGTTCTGCCGTCCTGTCCAGATTTTCATGATCTGCAGCCGTCTCCTTTAATAAGTTCGAAGTCCGAACTGGTCTTGCCATAATCTACCTCCAAAAATTACATTCAGAAACGGAAGATACTCCCGCAGCTGTGTGATCAGCGCAATCCCGATCTCTACCATTTCTTTGCGCGGCCCCGGGAAACATACAGACGCAAGTCCCAACAGGCAGAACCCGACAAAAAATGTGGCTGCAAGAAACCGCACAATCTGCCCGGCTGCCTGGATCATGACAGTAAGCGTATTGGAATGCTCCACAATGATGATATCCGTTGAATCCTCCAGGCCATGCTGTGCTTTCAACCGTTCCGTTTCCAGATTTTTTCGTTTCCATCGTTTCTGTTTCCTCTTTTGTATCCCTTTTGTAAATACGTTCATACTCCTCCGCTAAAACAATAAATGTTTACTCCTTAAATATTTTTCCATCCGGCCACGCTCATCTTCCCGCAGACGGTCTTCCACTGACTGCTGATATGCGATCTGATCCACACGCTCCGGAGCATCCAGACTATCCAGTATCGTGTTCGTATACTGCATAAAAGCTGTTTCAATGATCTGCTCATTCGCAACCGCACGTTCCTCTTTTGTGGCATTTACCATGCTATTTTTAAGACCTGAATAAACCTGCCTTGCACTCACCGCGCTGTCCGTATACGCATGGTGCATAGTTCTGCGAAATTCAGGCTTCTGGATTTCTGCCTCATAGAATTGCTGCATGATCACTACATCTTCATCTGAAACCGTTTCTGTATAAGTCACCTGCGGCCCAGACTGTGCTCCCGCATCTTTTCCTACTGCTTCCACTTCTGACTGATAGGACGGCTGTTCCTTTGATCCCGGCCCGGAAACCGTCTCTACGGATGACTGGCTATTATCCTGTGACTGGGATACGGTCGTAACAGCCTGCTTTGATGAGGAATGCACATTTACTTCCAACATTTTTTGCGGTTTCTCTTCGTAAACATTCAATCCTTCCGGATTGTTTCTGTAGGCTTCTGCCTTGTCTTTCAGGATCGTTGCACCTTTCTGCAGAAGAGGGCCTCCCCTTCTTACAAGTTCGACACCGCGTTCATATACCGGCTCGGCCATAACTTCGCCCAAGACGCTTCCGGCATTTGCACCCATTGCGCCGCCTATGGCCGTCACCTGCATCTTTGCTGCCGGAGAACTGAATGCAGTCATGGCCATCCCGGCCGTTGCTCCAAAGGTCATCCCGGCCATAGTGCCCGCTGCGGTTGTCGCACCTCTTACCCTGGTCTTTGCGGCTCTTTCCCGGTACAGCGCCGCTTTCCGTTCCAGGGATATATTCTTAAACTGTGGGGACTCAAAATTATCTATGGTCGCATATTGATCCAGTATCTCCTGCTCCTCTTCCGAGATACCTCTTCCAATTCCGCTCACACCGCCTCCAAAACTGCTTCTGGATGGTGAAATCGCACTTCGGGCCCTGGCCGACAGAGCATCAATACGGCCAATTTCTTCCTTCGTCCGGGCATTCTCACCGCGGATCCTGGACTGTTCTTCCATACGAACAGACCGTGAATGCTCCGCTTCTGCCGCTGCCTGCGCTTCTGCCGCTGCCTGCGCTTCTGCCGCTGCCTGGGCCTCTGCTGCTGCCTGCGCGGCCGCTGCCTGCGCTTCTTTCTGTGCTTTCACATTGATTTCCTGCTCTTTTGTGCTCATCTCATCTCCGGATGCTTTGCTTACATATTTTACAAATCCAACCTCATCCTCAAAACAAAGCTCTGCTTCCTTCTTTATATCCTCAAAACCAAAGGAAGTCAACTCGATCACTCGTCCATCCGCCAACGTCAACTGTACACTATATCCGACATTGATTGCTTTATCCGTCTCCGCGGCAGGAGCTGCTGATGTGTCCGGTGTATAGAACAGCTCGACCATATCTCCGTTTTTCCAGACTTCCCCAGATTTCATCATGTTAGCCGGATATTCTGTCTGAGCTGTTGTCTTGACTGTGATTCCCGTAATATCTGCTCCTACACTGTTTTTCACCAGCACATCAAATGCTTCCGCTGACTCCACACCGATCTTCTGATACTCTTTTTTCTCTTTCGTTTCTTTCTGTGCTTCAGTCTTCACCTTTTCCTTTGGTTCCTCACTCTTTCCGCAAGCTGCCGCACTGATGCTCATACATGCGATCAACAGCATTGCCACTATCTTCTTTTTCATCGTTTTCTCCTTTTATTCCCATTTAATATCTTTTGATGCTACAATCTTTGCTTGTCCGCTGTTTTCTGTGATCACACTGATGTGAAACTCTCCCTGAGGCACACTTGTGCCCTTCAGATAAAGCTTATATCCGTTGCCTTTCCCATCCTCTGTGATCTTATAAAATGCCTGATAGGTTCTGGTCTCCTGAGTTTCCATGTCACGCACTGCAACATAAATGTCCGAATTATCTTCCAGATATTTCTCTTCAATCTTTCCTTCCACCGAAAGATAAGAACCCTCTTTTTTCGCCTCTATGGATGATTTTGTCTTCACCTCCGGCGCCATCCGATTCTCTGTTAACGCCCCTTCCATGATTGGAATCCTTTTTGCAAAATCCTGAATATTACGTTCTACTTTTTCAATCACCACATACTGCGGATGCAGTTCTTCTATCTGTGTAAGATTATACGGTACCAGTCTGGAAAAATATCCCTGTCCAATCTCATCCGCTACAAATGGAAGCAGACTCTCTCCAAACGAATCTCGGTACATCAGCATACTTCCGTCTTTCTGTGGGTTGTTCGTCTGTATCCAGGCATCCATATTGTCTTTCACTTCATTGACATAGTCAAAAGAGAACTCCTTGTCGTAAACATATTCCTCCTCCAACTCAAACCCGAACGGATACAACATCTCGTCAATATCACCGACATGACTCTTCTCCAGTTCATACGGAACATTTAAATACGTCTCGTGTTCCCGTCCCAGCTTCTCCATCAGAGCATTGTACGCAAGCACTGCTCCTTTGTTATTCCAGTGAGAATCTCGATGGAAATATAACACTTCCTCTTCATTCTGGAACAACTCTTTTACATCTATAAATTCTACTCCCCGCTCTGTCAAAAGCTCTGTCAGACGTTCCAGATTGCTCGTATCGCCTGGCTTGACGTAATACGGCATCGCCTCGTCATACAGTGTATTTTTATTCGGAATGACCATCAGAACGAACTGGCTTCCATTCTGCTGCACATGATTCTGCATCAGTGTGATGTTATGGATCACATTATACATTTCCCTTTCAGACAACAAATTTCTGCCTCTGTAGTCATTGACAGTTCCTCCAAAATAGAGCCAGTCATCCTTTCCCACAATCACCTGATCCGTTGCACCTGTCTGAAACACATTTCCCTTTAAAAGAGCATTGGCCGTCACAAAGTATTGTCGGAATGCGAAATGATCCTCAAAGTATTCTCCCGCTTCTTCAAGGTAATCCTGATTCCATGTCCCATCCTCTTTCCACTTCGGCCATTTTGCCAGTTCGGTATTCTCTGAAGTTGTCGTCGTCGGCCAGAATGTCATTCCTGCAAACGGAATCATCAGAATTACCCATACGAAAATAATATAGATCAAATATCTCTTCTTCATGCTGCCGGCCTCCTAAAACCTGAAATAGATAAACGGGTTATAAGTACCACTGGACAGACTCATCATACTGAGCAAAAGAAGCAGCACACTTCCCACATAACTAAATGGAACAACGATTCGTTTTACGGCCGCTCCTCTTTCCATAAATGCGTGAATGCCCGGCAGGATCGGCATACATCCGAGAATTCCCACAAACAGCATCACCAGATAAAACGGATTCAGCCAGTAAACAGCCACCTGGATAGAAGTACTGTCGAAATTCCAGCCGGTAAACATAGTCTCTATCATCTGAATTCCCTGGCTGAATGTGTCTGCCCGAAACATCACAAATCCGATACACACAACAAGCATCGCATAAATATGTCTGAAAAATCCAGGAAGCTTCCGGATCGGAAGAAACTCTTCGATCAGAGAAAACACACCGTGCCAGATTCCCCACAAAACAAAAGTCCAGCTTGCTCCATGCCACAACCCTGTCGCTGAGAATACGACCATTTTATTGACACAAGTTCTGATCTTCCCTTTTCTGTTTCCCCCGAGAGGGATGTACAAATATTCTTTAAACCATGTGGAAAGAGAAATATGCCATCTTCTCCAGAACTCCTTGATGCTTGCTGAAATATAAGGATAGTTGAAGTTCTCCTGGAAATGAAATCCAAACATATGCCCCATTCCGATTGCCATATCACTGTATCCGCTGAAATCATAATAAATCTGAAGCATATAAGAAATCGCTCCGATCCATGCTGCCACGATGTTGATCTCCCCGATCTGAGAATTGAACACACCGTCCGCTGCAATTGCGACCGTATTTGAAATCAACACTTTCTTTGCCAGTCCTATCGTAAATCTCCGGAAGCCTTCTGCAATTTCCTGAACATCCGTTTTACGCGTTTCAATCTGCTTCTGAATATCGTGGTATTTTACGATCGGACCGGCGATCAGCTGTGGAAAAAATGAAACATACAGCATCACATTAAATACACTTTTCTGCGACTGTACTTCGTCTCTGTAGACATCAATCACATAGGAAAGCGCCTGGAACGTGAAAAATGAAATCCCAATCGGCAATGCAATTTCTGTCATTGGGATCTGTGTACCCGCAAGCTGATTGATCGTCCTTAGGATCATGTCTGTATATTTAAATACGACCAGCAGCCCGATATTAATGACTACTGCGATCAACAGGGCTGCTTTTCGCAGCCCTGCATTTCTTGTATTCATCATTCTTCCAAAGAAGTAGTTCATTACGATGCTGAAAATCATCAGCAGCACATAGGCCGGTTCTCCATATGCATAAAACAATAAGCTCGCCAGGATCAGCAATACGTTTCTTGCCCGCAGCCCCGGCAGTATATAATACAACGCAAATACAACCGGGAAAAACACGCATAAAAATGTCATCGAACTAAAAACCATAAAATACCCTCGCTACCACTTATATTGCAGTACGGTATTTCCGACCGGCTGCATATAGAAATTGTATCTTCCTATTTCATCCTGTGCTTCCGGATCGCAAATGTAGGATGCTCCATTCATGCGGATAATCACCCATCCATGAGGACCGTACCCTCCTGCTGCCATTCCAACCTGTCCCTCTACATACTGCGCGTCATATCCAAGGCCTTTGGCAAGCTGATAAAATGCCGCCGCATACACAAAGCAGTTTCCTCTGTGCTGCTCAAATGCCATAATGGAATACCACTGATCTCTTGTATATCCTGCCGGAGGTGTTACATGAATCGGCAGAGTCTGATAACTGAGATTGTTCACGCACCACCAGTAGCACGCATTCAGATCCCTTCCAACCTGATTATAAATATTATTGACGTGCTTGTTTACTCTTGCAGCCGCACCTGATACCAGATTGTAGGACACAGCTCCGATTCCGATCTTTTGTCCCTGATAATTCGCATACACATGAGTGATAAACTTTCCGCCATCCTGATGTTTATCTGCAGAAATCGTTGCTGACCAGCTGCCATCTCGATTTCTTGTTCCCTGATACCAGACAATATCATCCTGCCCGCCAGTCTCACTCCATGTAGGAAATTCTACACTCTCTACATTTCCACTATTCGGATTGTACACGGTAACCTTCACAGTGGAGGCATCTATCGTCTCTACTGCAATATAATTTTTCGCACTGATGGATGCAGTTGTAGCTCCAACAAATCCCCGAATCCCATTTTCCATTGTTACATAGGCATGTACCTGATACGTGCCAAAGTGATTTTTATGATTTTTCACCTCGACATCTACAGAATATGTGCCATCTGAGTTTTTGTTCGCAGTATACCATTTGATATCACTCTGATCTCCTGCACACCAGACCGGAACTTCCACCTTGGAAACCCCTGCCGGCGCCAAAATATCGGAAATCTTTACGTTAAAAGTTCCCTTTTCTCCATCAATATTGCTCGCCTGCACGGAACTTGCGCCTGGCATGGCATCTACATTAAATGTTGTTCCTTTCAGGAAGATCATATCTCCGTTTGGCGCAACTGCATACGCATGAACATTATATTTTCCTGCTGTTTTATGATTCTTGATCTCAATATTTGCAGTACCGTTTTTTGCAGTGTACCAGACAATATCATCCTGTCCGCCAGTCTCACTCCAAACTGCAAAACAGATTTCCTTTGCTCCACCCGGAATCTCTGCATTTTTTATGGAAGCCTGATATCTCTTCTGTGTTCCATCTGTATCTTTGACACTCAGATCCCCCGCTTTAAACAGCATCTCACACGAGGTACTTCCTTCAAAATTCATATCTCCTGTGATATCCTTGAAATAAATATGTGCAGTATAAGTTCCTGCATGATACTTGTGATTTTTAATGTTGACTTCTGCTTCATAGCTTCCATCACTCTGTCTCGAAGCTGTGTACCATTTAATATCGCTCTGATCCGCTGCACACCAGACCGGAACCAGGACTTCTCTTACGGCACTCGAATTCGTAATGCCAGATACCTTCACTGTGAAGGTTCCTTTATTGATATCCTTGGATGTGATCTCTACATTTCCGGCTTTCGGCGACTGCACAGAAAATGTGTTTGCCTGCAGTATGATCATTTTTCCTGCTTTGTTTTCTGCATAAACATGAACAATATATGTTCCCAGTGATTTATGGTTTTTCAGTTTTACTTCTGCTGTATAACTGCCGCCTTTCTTTTCACTTTCATACCAGACAATATCGTCCTGTCCGTTTTTTTCGCTCCAGACCGCATATTTAATGCTCTTGATCCCTCCTGGAACAGAAGCGTCTGACAGCGTCATTTTCCAGGAATCACCCTTTTCTTCTGCAGAATAGTTACCGGCGGTTTTGCTGACGCTCTTTTCTATACCTCCTACAAAAGACTGGATTCCATTTTCGTCTGTTACATAAGCATGAATCGAATAAGTTCCTTCATTATACTGATGATTCTTCAATTTCACATCCGCATAATACGTGCCGGATGCCGCCTTCTTTGCCTCATACCATACAAGATCGCTCTGATCCTTCTGACTCCATACCGGCACCATCACCTTCTGTACCCCACTGACCGCGGAAACTCCCTGCAATTCTACACGGAAGCTTTCATCTGAAGAAATCTCTCCCGCTGACATGTGTTCCATAGTCGGTGCCGAAATAGAAAATGAAGTCGCTTTTAAAAACTGTTGTTTTCCATCTTTGGTGCCATATACGTGAACAGCATAATTTCCTGTGGACTTGTGATTTTTCACCGGCACAGAAACCGTCCATGTTCCATCCTCCTGCTTTACTCCGGCATACCAAACGATATCATCCTGTCCGTTCTGCTCGCTCCAGACAGGAAACTGTACTTTTGAAATCTCGCCCTCTACCCCGGATGCCGTGATCTGAACACTCTTCTCAGAAGCATTCACACTCGCTGTAATCTCCATCTGGCTGCTTCTGCTCTCAATCTCTGCTTCCTGCGTTTCTTCCGATACAGGAGCTGCCTCTTCCTTTGCAGCCTCTCTCACAACTGTTGTCTCCAGACGCTCCAGCTCAATCTCTTCTTCTCCTATAAATACAGATGGCTGAATATAATAATGAAACTCTCCCTCTTTCTGTGGCTCCACATCAATTACGTACTTTTCAATATTCTGACCTGTGAAGTCATAAACCGGCACTGCTTCTTTTACCTCAGCAGCTTTCACATCCTGCTCAGATCCAATCCAAATCTTTCCTGTAAATTTGGTGAACTGATCTGCCATCTCTTTGTCAGGTGTAAAAACAATCCGGAAATTACCGGCTGCTTCGTCGGTCTGTTCCAATGATACATCGACTAAATCATTCACTTCTGTACCGACATCAGTGATTGCCGGCAGTTCTTCCTGACTTGTCTGTAAAACTGGCTCTTCTGCTGCCACTGCAGTCACAGGTGTCACTGTGCTCACTGTCAATGCTGTTGACAACAGAATCGCCAAAACACTTTTCCTTTTCATTTGTATCCTCCTTCCCCGCTTTGTCTTCTATCTTTGAATTCTCGGCGGTATCTTCTCCTCCACAGTACATTTTACCCCCCCCCAGCCCGTCCGAAAACTTGATTCTCTACCATAAAAATACCCCTTTTCTTCCAATGTGCCATTGAAAACTGAATAAAACACACATTGCGAAGAAAAGGAGCTTATACTCCTGCTATTATCTCCATCAT
>ENA-OQKF01000932-OQKF01000932.1-human-gut-metagenome-genome-assembly--contig:-NODE-932-length-14763-cov-3.772957_pt1 | contig 14763 bp, 9 predicted proteins | sample MGYA00242617_ERZ504784 | MGnify/ENA primary metagenome ERZ504784 (study PRJEB26092, sample SAMD00036364) | human gut metagenome | host: Homo sapiens | study: EMG produced TPA metagenomics assembly of... | reverse complement strand
TTTATATGCATTATTCATTAATTCACAAGCATCTTCTACTCTTTCTCTTGAACATCCAACGATCACAGATGCTCCTCGTTTCTTTACATACGGAACCATCTCATTAACATATTCCATATGTTCTTCTAATGACATACTCTGATATTCTCCTGCTGCCATTAAAACTCCGATTCCTCCGATTCCGTTATCCATCATCCAGTCTGCATGTTTCTTGGCAACTTCATAATTAAAGCTTCCGTCTTCTTTCATTGGTGTTACCATAGCTGGAAATACGTGTGCGAATTTTTCTAACATGTTTCATTCTCCTTTTCTTTTAAAAATTTTTTATTACGTTTCTTATTTACTTAAGTAGTTAAGGACATATTCAAGATTCTCTCGAAATGTTCCTCCCTCCACAAAGTTTGCATTAAATAGTGCACTTCCCATTGTATATTCAGCAACTCCAGCGTCTTTCATCTGGTTCATACGTTCTTCATTCCCAATGCTTCCTGCAATACAAACCTTATCTGCACCAATAGCATCTACGATTGCTTTTGTTAACTCGATTGGATCACCATCTGCATAACGATATGCTGTAAGATCTACTCCATCTGCTCCTTTTTCGATACACTCTTTTGCTGAAGAAACGATCTCATCAATACTTCCTGTTAATTCCACAGGACTTCCTCCGACTTTTCCACAGAATGGAGAATATTTTAAATTGTGCTCTTTGGCATATTCAAAAACGGAGTCAAATGGAAGTGCTCCTGTCAAATAATCAAAACCACATTCATATGCAAGTTTAGCTCCTTCTAAGCATCCTTCTTCTGTGTACGTAACAACTTCGATGTATGTCTCCTTTCCAGCTTCTTTCATCTTTGCTGCAAGTTTGATCATTTCATCTTTTGGAAGACCTACATCTTTAAATCCCCATTTCTTTGCTGGGAGATCCTTGCAAGATTCAAATACTTCCTCTGCATTTTTTACGGTAATATCATTATTGGTTAACATAATGATGATTTCTGGTTTCATGTACGTTCCTCCTAAACTTTGTTATTTGTTGTTGTCTTTGTTTGTGAGTTCATTATATCTCCGCAATCATCGTTTTGCAATCGTTTTTCATCGTTTATTATCATTTTTGTCAATTTACACAATCATTTTCATCTTTTTTTGTGCATTTTTACTATATTTTAATTGTTTATCATCGTTTTATTCTTTTTATCGTATTGCTTTTTCATCGTTTTGTTGCTATAATGATGATAAAGAATCATTTCGATGATTTTACATTATGAAATTAGTTTACGAAAAGGAAGAACGCTTATGGCAAAACAAACAACTGATTCTTTTCCAGAAGAAAGAGAAGAGATCATATTAGATATTTTAAAAAAGCAAGGAAAAGTTCGTGTCACAGAAGTCTGCGATATTCTATCGATTGCACCTTCAACTGCCCGCCTTCTCTTGCAAGGAATGCAAGACAAAGGCTTATTGCAAAGAACACACGGTGGTGCAATTCCTATTGACCGTCCAGAAACTCCGAAAGTTTCCAGAGATTTTTCACAGATTGAGCATTATGAAGATAAATTAAAGATTGCTTTGCTCGCAGCATCCACGATCAAAAACGGGGATTATATCACCATTGGAAGTGGTACCACAACTTACCTTCTGGCAACACTTCTCCACGGAAAAGAAGATCTTACCGTTGTAACTGATTCTTTTCCTGTTGCAAATGAATTGTATCAAGACCCTGGTATCACTGTATATATCGCAGGTGGCTGGATCATGAAACGCAACAGTTCCTGTCGAGGAGTATCTGCAGAACAGTTTTTCCGGCAATTGACTGTTGATAAATCTTATTGCAGTGCTGATTCAATTGATGTGAATGTTGGAACTTCTTCGATTGATTTTGATCCACGTACCGAAATCTGTGTATCGAAATGTGGTGCAGATCGTTACGTTTTAGTTGATTCAAGCAAATTTCATGTCCGTCCTTATATTGATAAGGTAATGAAACTTGAAGATATTCATCATATCATTACAAATAAAGATGTCAGTGAAGAAAATATTAAGGCTTTAAAAGACGCACATATTGACGTACTTTTAGCATAAATTTTTATCCTTTAATCTTTTCAAAGAAAAAACGCTAGTTCTGAGAAATATCAGTTCTAGCGTTTTTCCTTTATAATTCTTCTTGTTTTAGGTATTCTAAAAATGCTTCACATCCCTCGACTACATCTCTGTATGTATCGTCAAAATTCCCTGTATACCATGGATCTGCGATGTCTCTTGGATGTTTGGAATAGTCTAATAATAGATGGATCTTTCCATCTGGGTCACCACCTGTAATACGATTCATATTTCTTAGATTCCATGCATCCATACCGATAATGTAATCGTATTCTTTGTAATCTTGTTTTGTCATCTGGATGGCACGATGTTTTAGGACTGGGATTCCTTCCTGTCTTAGTTTATTTACCGTTCCATAATGTGGTGGATTACCGATCTCTTCTCTGCTCGTTGCAGCAGAATCAATGTGAAATTTGTCTTTTAGTCCTTGATCGTTTACCATGTGTTGGAAAACAAACTGGGCCATTGTGCTTCGGCAGATATTGCCGTGGCAGATGAAAAGTATTTTTATCATGTTCTTATATCTCCTTAAATCGTCGTATTTCCTTATATTTAAAGGCTTTTTACAACTTTCATTTTTCTTGTAGTTTCTGTATCTTCTTATAAATTCTCATGTTTTCGCAGTCAAAAGTTGTAAAATAATTACTCAACATCTTTATCTTTGTTGCACTCGGAAAATTAAAGTCTTTTTAGGTATCCCACTATATAAACATTGTTGAGATAAAAATTCTTCTAAATCTTCCAATATAATAGATATTACTTCATTTCGTTTATTATATTTATCTCGAAAAACAAATTCTATTTCCCCTTTTTTGTTCAGTAAAATTTCAATATGCCCATGCATTAAAGAATTTCTCATACGCTCAACAATATATTTCTGAATTGAGCAATTTTGTGTTTCATTTCTCCGTCTATATTGCTCCCAATTTTCATTTTGATACTTGAACTTAGATACATTAAGGTCTTGATATTTCAGTTTCTCGTAGTCATCATCTTCTGTTCGCAACGCAAAATTCATAGAATATAAATAAACAAAACCAATCTTAAATGAAATTTTTGCATTTTCATCTTCATATAATTCCAGTAGTGATTTTTCAAGTTGTTTCTTATATTCCTCAATTTCGTTTTGAGTAACATTCTTACTATCACGTTTCGTACAGTAGGCATAAAATACGTTATTAATCTGACTGATATGTACCAAAAAATTTGACAATTCCGTTTCAAAATCAAGAAATGTTTTTAATCCATAAAAATACTCATCATATGTTTGTATTTTCAATTTTTTTGTTAATTTTTTGTAATCCCGCATTTTTATAATCTTATTTAATTCTAGTTCATTAACATTAATTTTATCATTATTTTGTTGCAAAAACGGTAACAATTTTTTATTATCTCTGGACACTTGTGCCAACTCACTCATTATCCCTTTATTGTATCCATTATATGTGTTTTCATCACATATTCTAGGTGTAATTTCATAGAAATAATATTTCCAAAAACTTTTCTTCTGTAATCGCAAAGAATATTTTGAAAAAAAGGAATTTTTAAACAAAAGCCCCGAACTATAATTATTAAAAAAACGTTGAATTAATTCGTGAAGAACAAATTCAAAAACAATACCTGAATCCTTTCTTATTCCATCGTCTTTGTTATATAGCCAATAAAGGATTAATGTACCATTTTCTTGTGAGAAAAAATTTCCATATTGCATATGCGCCATTGAGTTTCGTATAGTCATAATTTGATCCCATGGTTTTTTCTTTTTATTTTCAAAAGAATGAAACAAGCAAATATTAGAAATATCATTAGTTAATGGTTCTTGTTTAATAAATTCAAAATAATCTTTTAAATGAATATCATTTTCTACTTCTCTGATAAACTCCTTAAAACTATATCCATTTTTATAATAATCATTCAATTTCTCTTTATTCAACAATAATAAACAACTATCAATAAATACACGAAACCTTCCGTAGTCGAAACCATTATGCTTAATTATTTCTCCTGTTCTGAATCTTTCGATTATCTTATCGATGTTAATCTCCTGAAAATATAGATTTTGATATTCATTAATTAACACCAAATTATTGTTTAAATAATTCAACATAACCGCTCATCTCTCTTTCTAAAGAACAAATTTTTATCATATCGGACATCTTTCAAAAATTGTAAACTCGTTGTAAATTTCTCTCTAACTTTCTCGAAATCCGCATAAAATAAGGAGATTTAGACAAAAGAGAAACTCCTGCCGTGGCAGATGAAAAGTATTTTTATCATTATCAAAACTCCTTCAAAAATGAAATATTATTACGCGTTTTGCCACCGATTTTACGGACCTCTGCACTACCGCTGACTAGTACAGAAATGGTCAAATACGGCAAAATGCTTCAAAGTGTAGACGTCAAAAGTAGTAAACAGGTAGTAAAGTAGTCAGTGTTTTACTACCACCCGTTTGGAACAACCAGGCCTTCCTTCAATCCCAGATAGTTACCTATTTGTATTGCCAACTTTTCAAGTTGCGCATAAATAGATTCTTTTACAACCCTATATTCTGCTCCAAGGATATGTTCTGTTAGTCCAAACATGATGTCGTCATGTAGCAAGTCCTTATTTTTCAGCGCAACTCCCAGTTTGTAATGCGCCATTGCATTTCTAAACTTATCATTCTTCCATTGGTCATCTAGAATAAAACAGGTACCTAACTTATCATTAATTTGAGGAATAACATTAAGTAATGAATAATACAGCAAATATGCGAATCGCAATTTAGTAGGCATCTCTTCTTTTATCCATCGATCAATGCAAAATATCAAAAAATTGATTTGGCATAGTATCGAGAAAAGCACAAACCTATCACTAAAATCATTGCCCACTGGAGATTTAACAAATCCTCCGTAATCACACACATCAAAGTTTAATGTGTCATCTACCTGATATTCTCTTAATGCATTAAACAACGCAATGTATTCACCGCCAATTTTAGCCATAGATTTTACATATTCACCGTTGTTGCCATCATATTGAAAGAAAGGTGAATAATATCTGCATAATATCGTATTTCCACACAGAGCCCCATTCACCGTATCAACACCATAAATATCATATAAATGTAGCTTTTGGGCTATCGGTTTACATATGCTTCCAAAATAGTGATCGCTTTCAGAATACGCTTGCTCTAATAAATCATATATCGCATCATAATCTTGCTGCCATAGCTTAACACTAATTCTAATTTGCTCATAAAACTTTTCTTCATCCCTAGTGAACTGCGGAATTGGCAACTTATTTTTACATGAATTATTTACAGCCTTTACCCAATCTTCTGCTCCATCAATAACAACTCCGAGGTATGGTAACAAAGATGGTATATAGTTTGATTTACTAGGATCGATATGGCGTGTCACTGTATATAAAAATCTCAAATCGCTTTGGATCATAGATCTAGCAGCCTGCTGCACTTGATTTAAAGACGAAAAATCTATCAAATGAAATCACCTCTTTTTATTCATTTGTTTTTCTCTACACACAAATAGAATATATACATACTATCATATTTTTGCGTTTTTCTCCACTAAAATAAAGTTCCAGACTTATCATCTGAAACTTTATAATGAATCTTTTTATATTCTTTCACCTTTTCCTTAAATATGCTCACATAATCTTTATCTCTCTGATTAATATACTTTGTTCCGTATAATATGCAATTAGTAATTTTCTCGTTGCCTTATTACTTCTGATAATATCGACAACATCTTGTCAACTTGGATTGGCTTTGCTATATGTCCATTCATTCCGGCTGCAATAGCATCTCTCTTATCTTCTTCAAATGCATTTGCTGTCATTGCAACAATCGGTATACTCGCTTTATCCTTATCTGGTAAATTTCTAATTGCCTGTGTTGCTTTATAACCATCCATTTGGGGCATCTGGATATCCATAAGGATCATATCATATGTGTCTGCTGGCATCTTTTCTATCCTGTTTACACACTGAATGCCATCCTCCACATGCTCTATCTTAAGACCTGCATTCTCAAGAATTGCCTCTGCAATCTCTGCATTTAAATCATTATCCTCCGCCAAAAGGATATTCCTGCCTTCAAGGATTTCACTTCCTGTTTCAGACTCTTCAATATACTTTTTTTACATAATAGCTTTCATCCGCTATCCTGTGCTTTAATGTAACTGTAAAGGTGCTGCCTTTTCCAAGTTCACTTTCTACATTTATTGTTCCTCCCAACAGATCAACATATTTCTTGACGATTGACATCCCAAGTCCGGTTCCTGCGATTTTGCTCTTTGTGGTGTTCTGCTCACGTGTGAATGCCTCAAAAATATTTGTCAGATACTCCTGACTCATACCAATTCCTGTATCACTCACCCTGGTCCTTACCATCATATATCCATCCTCATCACATGGCAATTCATCTATGCTTACCTTAACAGAACCACCGGATGAAGTATACTTTATGGCATTGCTCAGGATGTTGACAAATATTTCTTTTACCTTAGTAGTATCTGTCAGTATATTTTCATGTTCTACGTTTATTGTGTATTGAAGTACAAGATTCTTTTTCTTTGCTTCATCACCAAATATTTCAAATAAGTTCTGCCGGATGTCTTCAATACGACCATAGTTCTCATCAATTTCCATCCTTCCACTTTCAATCTGAGCCATATCAAGTACATTATTTATGATTGACAGAAGAAGATTTCCTGACTGTTGTAGTTTTTTTAAGTATTCTGAAATTTCAGGCAGATTCTTTCCTTTTAGCTCATTCACCATAAGCTGTGCATAACCCAGAATCGCATTCATAGGAGTACGAATGTCATGAGACATATTGTTAAGAAAACGAGTCTTTGCGAGACTGGCATCCTCTGCTTTTTTCAGAGCGATTTCCAATTTGTCATTAAGTTTTTGTGTATCATTTGCTGCAAGCTTTGCGACAGCTTCTGCTTTTCTTGCCTTCCGTAAAAGTACAAGGATAATTCCAATGATAATGAGTACAAAAACTCCTGCCGTGACAAAAAAAGCAAGCATATTGTCTTTTACAAAATCATAAAAAGTCACCTTATCTGCCGTACTATCATAGATAGCAAGTGCACTTGTAAGCATATCAGATGGCATGTCCTTCAAAGTTTTATTCAGTATCGACAAAAGGATTCCCTCGCCCTCTCTTACTGCAAAGCATGCCTCCATTGTTTTTGTAAGTGGAATACTCTTGAAATTTTGACTGTTATCATATATTAGTGCCTGACTTGCGCCCATGAGGAAACAGTCTGCTTTTTCATGAATGACCATATCTGCTGCATCGTCAAGCGAATCACAATCTATAAGCTTCCATTGGGGATAACTGAATGCAATATGCTGTTTTAAGGCATATTTTTCCCTGGGCACAGCTACAGTATACACCTTATTCTCATCAAATTTTTCCTCATCTGTTACCGCCATCAGGCTGTAGGTCCAGGCTGTGTTTGTAAGTGTATATCCGTTTTTTTCTGCAAAATATGGATTCCTGCCAGCATAAAAAATCATGTCAATCTCTCGTTCTTGTAAAGCCTGAAGCATTTCATCATATTCATCATATTCCTGTATATTAAATTCCAGTATCTGATTTCCCAGACAGTCTTTGGCATAAGAGAAATATTCTGCCAGCATACCGGTAAGTTTTCCAGTCTCTTCGTCCAGGGAAAATACTGCCGCATCATTACTCAGAAATCCGATCCGGATCCCATCATGTTCTTCCAACCAGGACTTTTCTCCGCCTGTAAGACTTTGACAATAATCAAGCGTAAAATACTTTTTATACAGATCCGCCTTGAAAAAAGGACTATCCTGATCCAGCTGACGCATAGCCCAGTCCAACTCTGTCTTGATATCGCTGCGCTCTTTATTTATTACAAAATATATGCCGGATTTACCAATCGTGGTAACGGATGATATTCCCTGTTCAGACCAGATGGATTCCTCCAGAGATACAAAACAATCGATTTCATGATTCGCTAATTTCTTTTCGACATCATCATCACTATTCACATTTACATGTTTTGTATGTATGCCATTCTTATTTTCCCATTCTGTCAGCATGATTTCAGGCTCAGTCCCCATGAGCACACCTACACGTTTCCCATCCATAGACTTGAAATCAGACGTCCCAATATCCGTATCCGATAAATCAGCATAAAGGATATATTTTTCCTCACCCATGGGTTCATCCGGGAAAAGCATCTTCTGTGCACGTTCATCGGTGTAAGAAATATCGCCCATGATATCAATCTCACCATTTTCAAGCTTATCAAAACAGTTGGACCAGTCACATTTCACATACTCAAATTTCCATCCGGTATAACCTGCCAGAGCCTGCATGAGCTCGTAGCCATAACCTCGTCTGACACCGTTTTTATCGACATAATTAAAGGTATCCTCAAATGAGCCGACACGGATGGTCTGTGGCTGTTTTTCATCATTATTCGTTTCAGCAGCCTGGCAGTGTACCGATAACATCATCCACATTCCCAGGACCACAAATATACATGCAAATAGTACGGCTGATTTTTTTCTACTTTTATCCATATTTTTTATTTCCTTCATCCGTTTGTGTTTTATGATGTTCCAAACACCAGGTCAAAAACAGCAAGTATTGTTTTTATATCAATCGGTTTTGCAATATGTGCATTCATCCCTGTTGCTGTGTACTGCTGCTGTGTAATTTCCATCATCTCTGCAATGCCCCGGGTGATAAAAACGCTGCCAAACAGGCAGCGCATCTCATTTCATGCAACTGGCTGCCATTTTACAGGCCCTGTAGCTTTGCGTCCCAGACTTTCATCTGGTTTGCCGATTTCCATATTAGAGCATTTAAAATTATACAAAAAAACTAATTTTATTATACTCCCTTGCTCCACTTTACACAAGAAAAACCTCACCGCTTTAACGCTTAAAAATAATTTGAAAACCTGCTAAAAAGTTGTTAACCGAACTTCTTAGCAGGTTTTTATTACTAATCTGTCAGATTATTTTGTAATGTACTGATCAATTCCTCTATAACGATTGGCTTGGATAAGAATCCATTCATACCGCATTCCAACGCTTTCTTTCTGTCCTCGTCAAAAGCATTGGCCGTCATGGCAAGGATGGTGATTCCTGCCAGTGCCGGATCCCTAAGGGCACGGATCTGCTTCGTGGCCTCATATCCGTTCATTACCGGCATCTGCACATCCATCAGCACCAGATCATAACCGCCCGGTTTCGACCTCTTGACCTTCTCTACTGCCTCTGCCCCATTTTCTGCAGTATCCACCAGGAAGCCATATTCATTAAGGATCTCCACCGCAATTTCACTGTTCAGCTCATTGTCTTCCACAAGCAGTATACATCTGCCTCTGAAATCTGAGCATGCCGCCGGAAGAACAGGCTTCTCCTGCTCAGCCTGATTCTGGCCAATGGCAGTCATCAGGGTATCTCTGATATCGGACATAAACAGAGGTTTCGCACAGAATGCAGTTACTCCTGCAGCCCTGGCTTCCACTTCGATGTCTGACCAGTCATAAGCAGTCAGGATAATGATCGGTGTATCATCACCAAGACTGCGGATCTGTCTGGTGACCTCAATACCATTCATATCCGGCAGTCGCCAGTCGATGATATAAGCATGGAAGGCATCCCCAAGCTCCATAGACTGTCGTGCACGCAGAACAGCCTCCTTACCGGAGAGTGTCCATTCCGAACGCATTCCAACCCTCACAAGTATTTTTGTCACGCTGTCACAGGTATTAAAATCGTCATCTACAACCAGAGCCTTAAGACCTTCCAGCTCTATGATCTTCTCTATACGTTGGTGCTCAGGCTGAGTCCGGAATGGCAGTCGGACGATAAATTCGGTACCTTTCCCCTGCTCTGTCCGGACCTCAATGGTGCCGCCCATCATATCCACAATATTCTTGGTGATGGCCATACCAAGTCCTGTACCCTGAGTCCTGCTTACAGTGGAAGTCCGCTCCCTCTCAAAAGGAGAAAAGATCTTCTGTACAAATTCCTGACTCATACCGATTCCGTTATCCTTCACCCGGATCTCGTACAGTTCACTGCCTCTTTGGAGACCCGGATACTGTTTCAGCCGGACAGAAACGGTTCCGCCTGCAGGAGTAAACTTGATCGCATTGGACAAAAGATTCAGCAGCACCTGATTCAGTCGTGTCTTATCACAATAGACATCCTCATTTGTCACATCCATGGCATCCATATAAAGCTCCAGCTGTTTCGCATGGATCTGCCCGCTGATGATCGTCTTCAGATCATGAAGCACATCCGACAGACTGACCTCCGTTTCTTCCAGATGAATCTTTCCGCTCTCAATACGGCTCATATCCAGGATATCATTGATCAGGGAAAGCAGATGGTTACTGGAGGAAAGGATCTTTCCCAGATAATCCCGAACCTTGTTTTTATCATCAATATTGCTTACAGCCAGTGTGGTAAAGCCGATGATCGCATTCATTGGTGTCCGGATATCGTGAGACATGTTGGAAAGGAAGGTACTCTTGGCCCTGTTTGCTGTCTCCGCCGCACGGACTGCCTCAGAAAGTGCCTGGTTCATTTTCCAGTCCGAGGTACGGTCCGACAGAACCAGGATGTATTTCTTTTTTCCATTTACCTCACTACCCATTGCAATATTATGGAACCAGCGTTTTTCCCCTGTTTTCTGATGAACATATTCAAAATCCCATTCTCGCTGTTCATGAACCTTGATTTCTTCCAGATAATTTTTCTCCGGATCTTCATGTTCCGCCGGATGCAATTTTCCCAGAACACGAATATCTCTACGAATCTGTTCTACCGTAATACCCAGCAGATTTTCCGCATTTGGGCTGACGTAATCTGCCTGATATGTTTTTGCATCCAGCATCAGAAAGACATCATCCACGTTCATTGAAAGCTTTTGAAACAGCTCATCCCGGTACCGGATCTCCGTATCCTTTCTTCTGAGATTTGTCCTGCTTTTTTGAATAATAAGACTGATAAGAAAAGCAGCAATACAGAACACGACCGCACCAACAAGAAGCATTGTACTGCTCTGCAGGCTGTTCATACTGGCATTGACAATATCTGCCTGTACAAGTCCCAGAAATACCCAGTCCTGAATATCTGATTTTTCATAGACCAGATAATAGTTCCTTCCATCCAGATTTACCAGCATCGCACCAGTATGTCCTGCTTTAAACTTCTCCGAAAGCTCATTGACCTCTTTTTCAGACATATCAGAATGCTCTCTCAGAACACCGAAGAAATTATATACATTCCCCCATAACTCAGAAGAATGATCGATCACAACACGGCCATCCGGATGAACAATAAAACTCTGTGCATTTCCATTGAAAGCAGAAATATCCAGTACATCTACGATATTAGAGTTTTCATAAGCAATGGCGATGGCATCATATTCAAATCCCTGATAGTTTCCATGAGCCTTGGGAGTGGCAAAAACAAGCAACTGGGATTTTCCCGGAACTGCTGCATTTGATATCACATCATTTCCCTGCCGGATGTCCTCTTCAATATTTTCCTGTAATCCAAGGTACCCGGTTTCCCCTGTCACCATCTTATAGTTCCCGTCGGCTGACAGAAAAAAGAAATCCAAAAATCCGGCATCTTCCTGCGCATTCTTTATATAATTACGGATTTCATCTTCGCTTGAGGTATTCTGCAGATTCTCACCCCAAATATGGAGATAAGTCAGGTTCTTATCTGTCAATTCCCTTAACATATTATCAGACTGATGAAAAACCTCCGTCAGATGGGAAACACTTTCCTCATAAATAGTTTTCGACACAAAGTCAAAATATCGGAAAACCATCAGAACAATTCCCAGTAAAACAGCTGTAAAGACAGCGATCCGGAATCGTTTTCTCCTAACAGTCTTTTCTCTGCCTTTGTTATGCTTCTTAATATCCATTCTTCTCACCTCAGAGTCACGTAGTCTTCAGGTTCTGCAAGAATGGCATCACCATCTGAAATATATCCTGTCCAGGTATCTTTCACAAAGGTGTCTTCTCCCTCAAACGCAATATTCTCATCTGTGGGATAGGCTTCCATGTGTTTTGGTATCGCAAGGCAGGTTACCGTGAATGTATCCTTGTCCTGAACTTTTTTTCCGTCTTTTGTAACTTTACTCAATGTATAGCCATCATCCGTTTCTTTGACTTCCACGGAAATGCCGCTGACAACAGGCAGAGAGCCACGGTTAAAGGGAATGAAACCTCCCTGATAGCCTTCTACAAAGTTTCTGACCAGTTCTGTCAGTTCTGCCCCGCTTATCCTGCAGCTATATGCCGAAAGACTGTTTGGCATGATCATGTCTCTTGCCATTTTTTCTGTATATCCAGCTTTCAGCACGTTTCCCGTAAAGCTGTTTCCGGTTGCGATTAGCACATCCGTCCCATAAATACCACGCAGAGTGTTTGCCATAACCGAATAAGCCGCATTTCCCCCACTGCTATGAAAACGGTTGGAATAGGATTTCTGTGAATCCAGCACGATATTCTCTGAAGCAGATTCTTCCGCAAGAAGCTGGGAATTAAATGACTGATAAGCCTGCTCTGCATCGTATTCTCCTGAAATCATCTTCGAAACCACATCCTTGGAAACGGAGAAAAAGTCATTTGACGCAATGCGGATATACATGTGGTTTTCCTCGATCACAGGTTTCACATCCTTCAGATATTCCGTAAGCTTAAGATCCACATCCTGGCTGTAGCTTAACAGATCCTGTCCATCACTAATGATCCGGTTCTGTGCATCCTCTGAAAGCATTGTATTCAGTACCTTCATTGCTTTCTTCCGGCGCGTCTCGTCCTGTGTCAGGTCACGGTTTAATGCCACCTGAAAATATGGGGTCGTCATCAGCCACTTTTCGCCATTCTCCTGAAAGAATGGCAAAAATGTTGTGTTAATGCCCTGATCCTGTAACATTTTTACACCAGCTGAGCTGCTGAAGTACATGGCAAGCTTACCACTTTGGTACATCTCAATTATATCATCATAATTCATATCCAGATCGTCCTGGTTCAGCCCGGTATCCTGGATAAACTGTTCCATGCGTTCAAAAGCCTCCGGCCAGACGGTATCATCCAGACCTTCTCTCTTTGTATTATCCGGGTCACTGTAGGTGGTGCGCCACTTGCGTCCGTCTACAGAAGACAATTCTGATGCAGACAGACCCTGCAGTGTTTCCATACAGGTATAATCGTAATAATAGTCTGCAGTAAAGCCACGGATTCCCACCTCGTCAAATGCCTGGCAGGCAGAGACAAAGCTTTCATAATCGGTTGGCAGCGGAATTTCATACTTTTCAAAAAGGTCCTTGTTCACTACAAAACCGTGGGCATCTGCACACACGGGAAGCCAGTTTACGCTGCCATCCTCGTTCATAAAACTGCTGAGGTAGGTATCATAGACAGCACCTGCCTCATTGGTTGTGGAAAGATCCATCAGACTGTCATTCAGCGGACTTGCGTCATGCAGGGAAAACCGGCAGCAGGTAATAATATCCGGCAATCCACCGTTTTCATCAAGAAATTTATAAAAATCCAGATCATTATTGCCGACTACAAATTCAACATTGATATCCGGAAGCTGTTCCTGGATGTATGGTGCATATTTATCATACAGGCTGGTGCTCCATAAATACACTGTGATGGTTTCTGCATCTTCTTTTTCTGCAATTTTTCTGCCGCAGCCTGACAAAAGTGATGTGCCTGTCGCCATCACCAGAAGTACAGCAAGTAACTTACTCCGTTTTTTCTTTTTCATTATGACTCCCCCTGAAACTGTGTTTCATTAGTTTATAAATTATATTTATTAATAATTTTCCATCAACAGGCTTTGCTATATGTTCATCCATTCCTGCTTCTTTAGCTCTCAGTCTGTCCTCCGTGAATGCATTTGCTGTCATTGCAATGATCGGAATCATCTTTGCATCCTCTCTGTCCAGAGAACGGATTTTCTTTGTAGCTTCATAACCATTCATAACTGGCATCATAATGTCCATAAGAATGACATCAAATTCACCAGGTTTACTTTTTCTGAATAGCTCAACAGCTTCCTGTCCATTCCATGCTTTCGTCACCTCAGCACCTTCATTCTGGAGCATAAATTCTGCAATTTCCATGTTCAGCTCATTATCTTCTGCCAGAAGAATATGCAGCCCCTTTATAGATTTTTCTGATACATCCTTCTGTTTTTCACGTTTATCCGCATTCATATCTATTTTGAACGGAACCCGGATCACAAATGTAGTTCCTGTTCCTTCTTCACTTTCAAAGGTAATGGCTCCGCCCATTTTCTCGACCAGATTCTTTGCAATCGGCATCCCAAGTCCTGTTCCGGCAAATTTGGTGCGGCTTCCTGTATATTCCTGTGCAAATGGTTCAAAAATATGTTTCTGGAACTCATCTGCCATTCCGATTCCGGTATCCCGGCAGACAAATTCCATTGTCGTCGTTTCTGGCTGTCCGGATGGAATTTCCATGCAGCTGATATAGATATGTCCGTTTTCTCTGTTATATTTCACCGCATTCGACAGTATATTCATCATCACACGTTTCACATACTTTGGACCTCCAATAAGACCACGGTGCGTGATTGCTTTTGTCCCCAACACAA
>ENA-OQKF01000929-OQKF01000929.1-human-gut-metagenome-genome-assembly--contig:-NODE-929-length-14798-cov-17.926658_pt1 | contig 14798 bp, 12 predicted proteins | sample MGYA00242617_ERZ504784 | MGnify/ENA primary metagenome ERZ504784 (study PRJEB26092, sample SAMD00036364) | human gut metagenome | host: Homo sapiens | study: EMG produced TPA metagenomics assembly of... | reverse complement strand
ACGTCAGGCTGGGATCTGAGGGGAAGGCTGACGGGGAGGGCGGGGACCGCGATGGGCGGGGATAGCCCGATTATTTTCCGGTTCGGCGAACAGCCGATCGTGTCAAATGTGGTCTAACAGAGCCTTTTTGTTTGCGATTCCCTGCGTGCTGATCGTCTGCGCCACAGGGTCGACCTCGTACACCTGGTGGGTCACTACGGCGCCGTCCGACCGGTAAAAAGTTGCATTATCGCCCACGGCGATATTCGTTGGGTCAACCTTGTGAACAAACACCATGGAGCCGACGGGAAGCTCGGGTTCCATAGATCCCGAGAGCACGGCAAAGGGCATGTAACCAAATGCGCGGGGAGCAAAAGAAACAACGGCAAGGGCTATGACAAGCGCAAGCGCCATGCCACTAAGAAGTGAAATAAATCGTCTGAATCCGCGCGTTGCCAACGTGATTATTTCATCCCCATCGAGGCTATATTCGATCCCATCAATGATTAGCCACTTTTCTAAGACGTTTAATAGATGAGTTCGAAAAAGCCAATCTGAAATCTATTTCTAACAATCACCGTAGCTGCTTCCGCGTTTTTATCAACGTCTTTCCGCCAAATGCTACTATTTTTGCCGTAAGTGGTTATTTGTCCCCACACTTGTCTGCTTTATCCAACAACTGCGGCTAACCCCTACACAACTTTTCAATAGAGGGTCTGATATTTTGTACGGCTCAGATATCGTACCCCCCCCCCCACATTAAATATATACTGCATTTAGTATCGTTTATTTTCAACCCCCTTATTCATGCCTCTACGGCTACCCCGCGTAGCTCTTAGCCCATACCTTCTGGAAACCGTGTCCATCCGGAAAGCCCGTCCCACTCTGAATACATCCAGCGAACGCATGCGAGCGTGTTGTCCAGAACGGTCTCGTCATCGGGGTGATGGAAAATGTCACCACAAACGCTTGCCACGGTTGCACCCACAAGTGGCAAGAAAAAAGCCTCGAGAGTTTCGAGGCTTTCACATTTGTATTGTTTTGCACGAAGGACCGCGAGCAGCGAGCTACTCGCCCAGCACGGCCTTCTTGGCCGCCGCCGCCATGTTGTCCAGATCATCCTTGGTGGGGTGATCCTTTGCGGCAACCCAGTTGTCGAGCAGCATCTTAAATCGGGCGTTGTCGGGATCTTGCTCGAGCATGGCCTCGTAGCGCTGCTTGACCGCGGGACCCATCTTGCCCTGGCACATCGCCCAGCCTACAAGCTCGGCATCATTGGCCAAATTGGAGGTCACGCGATCGATAATCTGCCTAAAGTACTCCTCGCTGGCCCCAAAGCCGCAGGTGCCAAACAGGAAGACGCGCTTGCCGTGCAAGGCTGAGAGCAACGTCGCGACCGAAGGCGTGCACGCGCCTTTGTCGCACCAAAAACCGACGAGCACCGTGTCGGCCGCGCAGGCGCCCTGCGCCTCGAGCGCAACCTGATCTGCATCCGCATCGTCACTCAACGCCGCGGCATGGACAAACTCAACACCCGCAGCCTGCAGCGTGCGCTTGATCGCACCCGAAACCATCCTGGTATTACCGCTCTTGCTGTTAACCACCAAAGAGCACGTCATAGTCACGTTGCCTCGTATCCCCCAAAACTAAAGCCACTAATGCAATTTATTAGATGAATATCTTAGTACTAACGTGACAGATGTAAACCACCGTCTGTCGATTGGCGACGCAGACGACATCTTTGGACAGATTTCGAACAGTATGTACTTCGGATTGAAACCGCCGCAGAACGTTTCACGAATGGCCGAAAAACTGTTTCACAAAACGCCGTCAAATTGTTTCATATAATATCGTCAATTTGTTTCACGAAATACCGTTAAATTGTGTCATGGTTTTTCGTCAAAATGTTTTACGCGCTGGTAAGATGCTATAAAACAAAATGTTTCTTTGAATGGCGGGAAGTACGATGACTAGGTATATGAGTAGATGTATCGATCGCTCAATCGAACGCGATCTTGGCATTTTTGGTGCCGTGCTCATTCAGGGACCGAAGTGGTGTGGAAAGACGACTACGGCCCAGCGATTCGCTGAATCATCGCTGTCTCTCTCCGACCCTGCCGGAGACTTTGCCGCACTGCAGCTTGCCAGGATTGACCCAGCTCAAGCAATAGTCGGCGCAACGCCGAGACTCATCGATGAGTGGCAGGAAGAGCCAAAACTGTGGGACGCAATACGTTTCGAATGCGATCGTCGGACCGGTGAGCCAGGGCAGTTTTTGCTTACGGGGTCAGCAACACCAAACGACGCCGACCAACCGATGCACAGCGGCATCGGGCGCATATCACGCTTGCGCATGGAAACAATGACTCTGGCCGAACTCGGGGTTTCCTCAGGGGCGGTCTCGCTCGAATCGCTGCTTAACGGATGCCCCATCAAAGCGGCACTTGGATCCATCAGCGGCATCGCCGATATCGCCGATTTGCTATGTCGTGGTGGTTGGCCTCAGGCGGTTGGCAAGACGACTGCCGATGCAATGCGTATATCCGCTGCCTACATCGACGGTGTCTGCGAATCGGATGTTTCGAGGGTTGACGGCGTGAAGCGTGACCCGGAGAAAGTCAGGGCTCTTCTGTCTTCGCTTGCGCGCAACGAATCCACTCTTGCCGGCGAAAAGTCTCTTGAGAAAGACCTCGGCGGTGATGTATCGAGAAGTACGCTGCGGCGCTATACGGATGCCTTGCGCAGAATACACATCATCGATGATATCCCGGCTTGGCATCCGGCGCTCAGGTCTCCGGTAAAGCTGCGGCAAGGTGCGAAAAGGCACCTCGCCGACCCTTCGCTTGCCGTCGCACTGCTCGGAGCAAATCCGGAGTCATTGGCATCCGACCCGAAGACGCTGGGGCTGCTCTTCGAATCCCTCGTCCTGCACGACCTTAAGGTCTATGCAGCCGCAAATGACTCATCGGTCTCCCACTACCATGACGCCGACGATCTCGAGGTCGATGCCGTTATATGCAGGCGCGATGGAACTTGGATTGCCGTGGAAGTAAAACTCGGAAGTCCGCAGATCCCCGAGGCATCTGCAAACCTGCTTCGACTCGAGCGCAAACTTGTCGAGCGTGGCGAGAGACCACCCGCGGCCAAGCTCATCGTCATCGGGTTCGGCATGCCAGCCCATACAACGCCCGAGGGCATTATCGTTGCCCCCGTTGACACACTCGCGCCCTAGCGCTGCATTACATGCCCCGCGGGCTTGCTCACTGAGCGAATTGGCTGCGGTAGAGTTCGGCGTAGAAGCCGCCTGCCGCTAACAGCTCGTCGTGCGTGCCGCGCTCGATAATCTGGCCGTCGCGCATGACCAGAATGCAATCGGCGTTGCGGATCGTCGACAGGCGGTGCGCCACCACAAAGCTTGTGCGGCCGGCCATAAGCTCGTCGAATGCCGCCTGCACCTGCAGCTCGGTGCGCGTATCGATACTCGAAGTCGCCTCGTCCAGCAGCAAGATAGCCGGATCGGTGAGCATAACGCGTGCGATGCACAACAGCTGCTTTTGGCCCTGGCTAAACGTGCCGCCGTCCTCGCCGATGACCGTATCGTAGCCGCCTGGCAGCTGCACGATAAACTTGTGCGCGTGCGCGCGCTTGGCGGCTTCGATAACCTGCTCGCGCGTGGCTCCTGGGCAACCGTAGGCGATGTTCTGGGCCACCGTGCCCTCGAACAGCCAGGTGTCCTGCAGCACCATGCCAAAGGCGCGGCGCAGGCTCGCACGCGTGTAGTCGCGCGAGGAGCGACCATCGACCACGATGCGCCCAGCATCGATATCGTAAAAGCGCAGCAGCAGGTTGATGAGCGTCGTCTTGCCACAGCCCGTGGGACCGACGAGGGCATAGCGCATACCGGGCTTGGCATCGATGCAGATATCCTGCAGCAGTTTGCGGTCGGGCATATAGCTAAAGTCCACATGCTCAAACGAAACCTCGCCCTTCGGCGCGGTGAGCTCAATGGCATCCACAGCGTCGGGCTCCTGCTCGCACGCATCGAGCAACGCGAACATGCGGCGCGCCGAGGCGTACGCGGTCTGGATCTGCGTGATGACGTTCGTGACCTCATTGAACGGCTTAGTGTACTGGTTGGCGTAGGATAGGAAGATCTGCACGCCGCCCACCGTAAGCGCCGCCGGCACGCCCGTGATCACGCCCACGCAGCCGATCACGGCGACCACGGCATAGATGATGTTGTTGATAAAGCGCGTACCGGGGTTAGAGAGCGAACCCATAAACTGTGCACGCTCACCTGCCGTATAGAGCTCGGCGTTGAGCGCGTCAAAGCGCGCTTGGGCGTTCGGGCCGTAGGCAAACGCATCAACCAGCTTTTGCTCGCCCACATACTCCTCGATATGACCACCGAGCTGCCCTTGAATGCGCTGCTGTGCCGTAAAACTCTTGTTGGAAAGCTTGGCGATGGCGCCGGCTGCAAAAATGGAAAGGGGCGTGACGAGCACCACCACGAGCGTCATGGTCAGGTTGATGGAGAGCATAAACGCGAGCGTACCCACAATGGTGATAACGCCGGTGAAAAGCTGAGTAAAGCCCTGCAGCAGACCGTCGCCCACCTGGTCGACATCGTTGACCACGCGGCTCATAAGGTCGCCGTGGGCGTGGCTGTCGATAAGGCTGAGCGGCATGCGGCTGAGCTTGTCGCTCGCCTCCACGCGCATGTCGCGCACCGTCTCGTAGGACAGGCGGTTGACGCAGTAGCCCTGCAGCCACTGGAAGGCCGCGGCACCTACGACGACAATCGCGAGCTTGGTAACGAGCGGCAGCAGTGCGTCAAAGTCCACCTGCCCGGCGGCGACGATCAGGTCGATGCCCTCGCCGATGAGGATGGGCGTGTAGAGCTGCAGAATCACCGAGATGGCGGCGCTCACAAACGACGCCGCAAACGAAATACGGTGCGGGCGAACATAGCCCAGCAGGCGGCGGGTCACCGCACCCACGGGATAGCGCTCGGGATCGCCGGGCTGGCGCGGACCGTCGCCCAGGTCGTTGAGGTTATCGTTACCGGACACGTTGGCCGTCATCGTGGCGACCGAACCGGAGGAAGTGTACGGATTCATTTAGCAGCCCTCCTTTGCGCAGACGGATGCAGGGGCGGTCTGGGCGCCTGGGGCGGGCGCGGGCCTTGGGGCGGGCGCGGGCGCCGCACTCCCCTGCTGGCCCTCGAGCTCCTCGCGGCGCAGCTGCGACTGGCAAATCTCGCGATAGAGCTGGCAGGTCGCGTACAGCTCGTCATGCGTGCCCAGGCCCGCAACCGAGCCGTGGTCGAGTACGCAGATCATGTCGGCATCGCGAACGGTCGAGACACGTTGGCTCACGATGACGGTCGTGAGCGGCAGCCCGCCCTCGGCGGCACCGCGCACACTGCGCTCGCGGATGGCATGGCGAAGCGCCGCGTCGGTCTTAAAGTCGAGCGCCGAGGCGGAATCGTCCATGATCAGGACCTGCGGAGAGCCCACCAGGGCACGCGCGATGGTCAGGCGCTGGCGCTGGCCACCGCTAAAGTTCTTGCCGCCCGCCTCGACCGGGGCATCGAGCCCCTGCGGCTTGTTGCGCACGAACTCGCTGGCCTGCGCCATGTCGAGCGCTGCCCAGAGCTCCTCGTCGGTCGCCGACTCGTCACGCCAGGTCAGGTTGCTGCGGATCGTGCCGCTCACCAGCGACGCTCGCTGCGGGACGGTCGCGACCACGTGGCGCAGCTGGTCGAGCTGCCAGGCACGCACGTCGGCGCCCATCACGCTCACGCTGCCCGCGCCTGCATCGTACAGGCGCGGGATAAGCGAGACGAGCGTGGATTTGCCGCTACCCGTACCGCCGATTATGCCAAGCGTCTTGCCCAGCGGGAGCTCCAGGGTCACATCGTTGACGGCGTTGGCAGCGCCGGCGCCAAAAGAGAAGCTCGCATGGCTCAAGCTCAGCGCAGGAACTGGAGCGGCATTGCTCGGCTTGGGCAGCGCGACCGGCCGGTTGCCCTCGTCAGCGATGCTCGGCACGCAATTGAGCACCTCGTTGATACGCGACGCGCTGGCGCTCGCCTTGGTAAAGACCACGACCAGATTGGCGACGTACACGATGGAGGTGAGGGTCTGCGTCATGTAGTTGACGAACGCCATGACCTGGCCCTGCGTGAGCTCGCCCACGTTGACCTGTATGCCGCCCACCCACAGGATGGCGCACACGCCCAGGTTCATCACAAGAAACGTGACGGGATTAAGGATTGACGAGAGCTTGCCCACCGCGATGGCGGTATTGGCCTGGTCATCGGCGGCTTGGGCAAAGCGCTCGCGCTCGTGATCTTCGCGTACAAAGGCGCGAACCACGCGGGCGCCCGAAAGCCCCTCGCGGCAAATGAGCGCGATGCGGTCGAGCTTTGCCTGCAGCTGCCTGTAATACGGGATACAGCGCGCCATGACAAACCAAAACACCAGGCCAATGGCGGGCGTGCAAATCAAAAAGATCATGCCGAGCTTAAGGTCGATGGCGAGGGCCGCGCACATAGAGCCCACCGCCAAGAAGGGCCAGCGGATGAGCATGCGCACGCCCAGCGCCACGGCAAGCTGCACCTGGTTGACGTCGTTGGTGATGCGGGTGATAAGCGACGGCGTGCCAAAGCGGTCGAGTTCGGCATAGCTCAACTTGTTGATGTGCTGGTAGAGCGCACCGCGGATATCGGTGCCCATGCCCTGCGAGGTGAGCGCCGCCATCTTTTGGCAGACGAGCGTAAACGAGATGCCGATCACAGCCATGGCGCCAAGCAGCATACCGTAGTGGACGACGGCGTTGACATCGTGTGCGCCAATACCCTTATCGATCATCTGGGCAATCACCAGCGGCGTCAGCAGGTCAAAGATCACTTCGATCAGCTTACACGCAGGGCCGATCACCATATACCGGCAAAACTTACCACCAAAACGCCTGAGCAGCTCAATCATGTATAGGCGCTCCCTATCATCATTCACACTCAATCCGAATCATGATAGTACGGTGAGCCCAAAAGAAGCGTAAACAACTCGTCATTTCTAACGGGATTCAGTTTTCAGAGGGGTATACGCGCACACCCAGCCAGTGTCGGGTCAACTAGCATGGTATATTTACATTAGTGCTACCAAGTTAGTCGCCGACCCTTGAAATGAGGTGCCGAGATGAACGACATTCTCGCAAGAAGAGCAAGACGAGCAACTGTGGGCATCGCCCTTTCCGCGGCACTTGTCGCGGGAATCGCCCCCGCAACGGCGATCGCGGCAGAAACCAGCGCCCCCACCGGTGCGGCCGTTTCGCAGACGAGCGCCACCAGCGGCAATTCGGGCGCCCCGCAGACAGAAGATGCGGCCGCCGCAAAAGAAAAAGCGTATGCAGCCATGCAGGAAGCGCTCAAAAAACTCGAGGCCGCAAAAGACGCCGCAAGTCCCGAGAAAATTGCGAGATTCAATGATGACATTGCCCGTTTTCAAGAGTACCGCGAAAAGATGGTGGCGCAAGCCGCCGAAGAGAGGGAACTCCTTCCCACTATGCAAGCGGACGTCGATGCTGCCCAAGCCAAATACGACGGGGCCATCAACCGGGTAAGCGAGCTCCAGGCAGAATTAGACAAGAAACTTGAGATGCTTAAGACACTCGAAGCACTCGGCTACGAGGAGTTTGTCGAAACTACTAAACAGCAAATAAAGCAGTTGCGCAGTGAGATCGTAACGGCAAAAGCGCAAGTAGGCCATTGCGAAACGGAGCTCCGCGAGTTCCAGTACCGCCTTAGAAATCAGGAAAGACGAGTTAATAACTGTGAACGTGCTGTAGAGAAATATAAAGCCGATATCGACCAGTTCACAGCCTGGCGAGATGCGCTCCTCGACAATTTGAAAAAAGCGCAAACGGCCTATGACGACGCCTGCAAAGCATACGAAGAGGCAAAGGCCGCGGCAGACAAGGCCACCTCGCCCGAGATAACGAAACCCGCCGAGACAGTGCCTCCCTCCAACTCAGCGCAACCGGCCGAGACGGCACAGCCCGTTGCCTCACCTGCAACCGGCAAAGACGCCCTACCAAGCTCCACCAAGCAGGCGAACTCGAGCAGCAGCAAGCAAGCAAATATGACCGCCGGCAAGCTCGCAAACACGGGCGACACAGCACCGAGCGCAATCGCACTCGCAGCAGTCGCCGCCGCAGGCCTCGGAATAACCGCCACAGCCACACGCCGCATCAAGAACTCAAAATAGCTGCCAGCGGTTATTGTCTTTGCCAATCCACAAGCCAAGAGACAAAAAGAGGCCCGTTTCCCCAACCCAGGGAAACGGACCTCTTTACTTGAAAAAACAAATGGTAATGCCGCCGTCTCTTGAACCACGCAGCCATCAATGCCCAGACAACACCAGCAAGCCGCGTTCCTTAAGGGATAGATTAAATTAGATAAACGCGCCTTTACGGGTGATTTTTGGACGACGGGGCCCGGCCGGCGGCGAGGTGTTTGGTAGTCGAGCGATCCCGCAGGCGAAGCCGAGGACCAGCGAGACACCGAACACCTCGCCGCCGGCCGGGCCATGTCGCGGCACCAAAATAGCGCCCGTGCGCTCGATGGATTCGGATGCCCGACAGAGGCTCCTTATGGCTGCTTCCTTCCGGACCTGACCAGATTCGGAACGTGTCGTCATCCGAACCCATCGAGCGCGCTAGGCGCTCGGTATATCTTACCTGCTCCCGCCCGCCAGAGCAAGGTAGCTAATTTGGGACGGAGCTTTTTTGACTACTTTTGCAGCCCGATTGCCAGAGCAGCCAATGAGTAGTCAAAATAGTCCCATCCCAAAATGACCGCGGCTTGGTGCCGCACCGCAGAAAGGGCCCATCTACTACGTTTAGGCCACAGGGGTCAACCATAGCCGGCTTTTTCGAAAATCGGCAAGTTTTCTACCTGCGGTTTTAATTTCACAAAATCCGGGATGGTCGAGGGTGTTCCGTTAAACGTAGTAGATTGCCACATTTCATGGCAGACGGTCCGGCGCGAGACCCAAGGCAGCCAGCCTCGAATGGACATTCTCGAAGTTGCGGTGGAATACGGACTGAATTGGCACCTTAAAGGCAAAAACACTCCGTATTTCACCGCAACTTATCGAGGGGATGGGTTTTAGAGGCGAGCGAGGTCGTAGGCTTGGGCGGCTGACTCACCGGCGAAGATGAGGTTGGTTGTGGCTTCCTGAGGATTGAGCGCCTGGTCGAGAGGCATGGGCTTGCGGCAGATCGGCAGTACCAAGTCGATGCCTTGCTCATATACCGCGTTCAGGTTGTCAGCACGGCCGCCCACGACGGCGACTACCGGCTTGCCATAGCGATTGGCACGGCGGGCCACGCCCACCGACGCCTTGCCGGCAGCGGATTGCTCGTCCATGTTGCCCTCGCCTGTAATGACCAGGTCGACATCGCGCACGCGCTCGTCAAACCCAATCAGATCGAGCACCGTCTCCACGCCCGAACGCAACTCAGCACCGAGCGCCAGCAGCGCGGCGCCCAAGCCACCTGCCGCGCCCGCGCCAGGCACGCCGAGCACCGAGCCAAATGTCCGCACGCCCTCGGGCACGCGCAACAACCCCTGAGCCCGCACCCCGGTAATCGCCGCATCGAGCAGGCGGCCGTAGCCGACCATCCAACTGTCGTACCTGCCCAGCGCTTCGACATCGTCTGTCGGCAGGCCCTTTTGCCCGCCAAACACTGCAAGTGCCCCACGACGCCCCACGAGCGGGTTCTCGACATCAGAGAGCACGACGATACGCGCGCTATTCAGCGCCCGAAGCGCCGGTGCCAAATCGATACTCGCCACCTGCTCAAGCCCCGCGAGACCAGGGGCGACATCGCAGCCCTGATCATCGACCACACGCGCGCCCAGCGCCTGCAGCATGCCGGCGCCACCGTCGTTGGTGGCACTGCCGCCCAGACCAATATAGATAGTCTTTGCCCCAGCACGAACCGCTCGAAGCATGAGCTCGCCCACGCCATAGGTCGTAGCGGCCAACGCCGCCGGCTCTGTGCAAGGCGAATACCCAATACCCGCCGCCTCGGCCATCTCGATTACAGCCGACTCGTACTCGCCGTCCACCAGCATCCGGGCAGACACACAGTCGCCCAGAGGGCCTGCGACTTCACATGCCACGACCTCACCGCCGCACGCGGCAACGGCATCGACCGTTCCCTCGCCGCCATCCGCCAGCGGCAGCGCGCTTACCTGGGCATCGGGCCCCCCGCGGCGCACCCCTTCGGCCACCGCCTCCTCCAAGATTTCATCGACATCGATGAGCTCGCGTGATGCCGGCGCCGCATCCTGCTCCAATCGAGACAGCGCCAGGAGGTCATCCACCAGTGCGCGCATCCTCTCCGCCTGCTCCAGCATCATTTCCCAGTGCAGACGATCCTCTTCATTGAGGTTCGGATTTTCGGTTGCGAGCTCCAAGAATCCTTGAATCACTGTCAGCGGAGTTCTTAATTCATGAGAAACGTTTCCGACGAAATCTCGGCGGAAGTCATCGATTCGTTTGGATTCGGTAATGTCTCGCGTCACGACGACTGTGTACTTCTTACCGGCAGAAATCACGCGAACTTCTAAAACTCGTCCGTCGGGCAGATCGATAAGCTGACGAGCTTTCCAGCGTTCAGACTGAATGTGCTGAATAAATTCCGGATTCGTAAACACATCCGTCAGCTTCTTACCGACGTCCTTTTCGGGATCCAGCGAAAGATCTCGTTCTGCGATGCGGTTCATCCATTGAATCACCAAGTCCTTTCTCAGGAGCACGACACCGTCAGGAAGCGCGCTGAGCGTCTGACGAAATCGGAGCTCTTTCTCTTCAAACTTGGTATGGTTTTTATCAGTCATGTTTCAGTCTTTTTACTAGTAGTTAACTAGTAATTTTTCATTTGATAGGAGCCGGCGCCGACCAATTGGTCGGCGGGATGTTGAGTTTCCGGGGGTTTCTAAACTCGACTGAGTCTTGCCTCGGAGTCGATTCCTTTAGGTCTTTAAATTCGAAGCTCGATATCCGACGCCCCTAACCGTCTCAATAAAATCGGCCGCCGCTGTGCCGGCTAGCTGTTTGCGCAGGCGAAGCATGTGCACATCAACCGTTCTTTCATCGATGTCCGCACCGACGCCCCATACCTTATCGATGAGCTGAGCGCGTGAATAAACACGCCCCGGATGCTTGGCAAAAACCTGAAGAAATTTAAATTCCACAGCCGACAGACGCAGGGGTTTGCCGTTAACGCGTGCTTCGTACCGCTCGGCATCAATCTCAAGCGGCCCGACACGCAGCGTATCAGGAAGCGCATCTCCGCCTTTGCGGCGGATGACGGCACGAATTCTGGCGACCAGCTCCCTCGGAGAGAAGGGTTTGGTCACATAGTCATCCGCGCCTGCTTCTAAACCTCGAACCCTGTCGTCCTCTTGTCCGCGCGCAGTGAGCATGATGACCGGCAGGCTTTCGTTGCTGTGATAACGCCGAAGTTCATACAGCCATTCCAGACCGGCACAATCCGGAAGCATCCAGTCCAGCAGGATGATATCCGGCTTGGCTGCTTCAAGATTTTTCTTTGCTTCGGCAACGTTCGCTGCCTTACGGACTTCCATTCCGGAAGTCCGACAGGTATAAGAAATTAACTCCAAAATTGACGGCTCATCTTCTACGATCAGAACGGATGTCGTCATCATTTCTCCTTATGCTTCGAGCGGAATGAGTTCGGCTAATGCCTGAGCATGCTTTTTCGCTTCACCGATATCTTCGCATTCCACCATAACACGGACCAACGGTTCCGTCCCCGAAGCGCGCACTAAAACTCTGCCCTTGCCTTCCAGCTCTTTCGAAACGGTCTTGATCGCGTCAAGGAGCGACTGATCTTCATTCCAAACGTAGCCGGCTTTATATCGGCGGTTAATCAGAACCTGAGGCGTCAGAGCAACTTCGGAAAGAACCGATTCGAGCGTAGAACGGTTGCGTGCCAGTACAGACAGAACTTGGAGGCTCGAAACGATACCGTCACCGGTGGTCTGCTTATCCAAAATAATGAGGTGGCCCGAGCCTTCTCCGCCTAAATCAATGCCTTCCTTAAGCATGACTTCTAAAACATAGCGGTCACCAACCTTGGCGCGGTGGAACGGAACGCCAAGTGTCTTGAACTGCTTTTCAATCGCGAAGTTGGTCATGAGCGTGCCGACGACGCCTTTAAGCGCTCCGCGGTTCAGGCGGTCTTTAGCAATAAGATAAAGCAGCTGATCGCCGTTATAGACCTGATGGCGGTCTGCCATGATCAGACGGTCAGCATCTCCGTCGAGTGCGATACCGATGTCGCAGCCAGCCTTTTGAACGCGATCCGGCAGAGTTTCTGTATGAGTTGCGCCGACACCCTCATTGATATTGAATCCGTCAGGCGTATTACCGCCGCATACGACAGCAGCGCCGAGTTCATGGTAAACATCCGGCGCAATGTGGTAGGCCGCACCGTTGGCACAGTCCACATAAATCTTGAAGCCCTTCAAATCCAGATCTGACGGGAATGTGCTCTTGCAGAATTCAACGTAACGGCCTGCCGCGTCATCGAGACGGCGGGCTTTTCCGAGGCGTGCACTGTCCACACAGCTGAACCCGCGGTCCATCTCTCTTTCAATCTGCAGTTCCATCTCATCCGGGAGCTTCGTTCCTTTATCCGAGAAAAACTTGATGCCGTTGTCATAGAAAGGATTATGAGAGGCAGAGATAACAACACCGGCACTCAGTCTCTGTGCTCTTGTGAGATAGGCAACGGCCGGTGTCGGAAGCGGACCGCCGAGCATCACGTCTACGCCGGCGCTTAAGAATCCGGCCTGAAGAGCGGCTTCCAGCATATAGCCTGAGACGCGGGTATCTTTTCCGATAAAAACACCGACCTCTCCGTCGGTTGTCTGCTGTTTGAGAATGCGGCCGGCCGCCTGTGCCAAAAGCATGGCAAATTCAGGCGTGATCGGAGTCTGACCGACTCTGCCTCTGACACCGTCCGTTCCAAAATATTTTCGACTCATTTCAAATCCTTGTAGTGAATCATTGCGTTGTAAACCGTGAGCGCTTCCTTCATTTGTTTAACGTCGTGGACTCGTACAATCGACGCGCCTCTCTCGACAGCAAGCAAATGCGCAGTTACGGAAGAAATTAACCGTTCTTCTGCTTTCGCAACTCCGGTCACGGCTCCGAGCGAAGACTTCCGGCTCATGCCGTACAAAAGCGGATAACCTAATGATAAAAAATCTTCTGTCTTTGCAAGCAGTTCAAAATTCTGTGAAACCGTCTTTCCGAATCCGAAACCCGGATCTAAAACGATTCTTTCTGCCGGGACTCCGAGATCTCTCAATGCTTGAGCTCTCTCTGCTAGAAAACTCTTTACCTCGGCCATCAGATCGTTGTAAACGGGATTTTTCTGCATCGTGCGCGGCTCTCCTTGCATGTGCATCAGACACACACCGCACCCGCTCTTTTCTGCTGCTTCTAATGCTCCTTCCCGACGAAGCGCATACACATCATTAATAATTTGAGCTCCGACCTGAGCTGCCGCTGTCATCACTTCCGGTTTACTGGTATCCACAGAAACCACCAACCCGCGTGCGCTCAACGCCTCAATCACAGGAATCACGCGCTCCAATTCGGAGTGAACGCTTACTTCATCTGCTCCCGGCCGAGTGGACTCGCCGCCGATATCCAGAATATCGGCGCCCTCTTCTGCCAACTGAAGACCGTGCTCAATTGCTTGTACGGAGGAATAATATTTGCCGCCGTCACTGAATGAATCGGGAGTGACGTTGACGATACCCATAATTTTTGGGGAGGACAAATCGATGCTCCGATCGCGGCACTGCCAAAACTTCTGACTCATCTCAGCACTCCAATGCTGCTTTTAAGCACTCTGCAAAGGGCTTTTCTCCTTTGCGGTGATTAACGAGGACGCCGGCATCGTCATAGTAAAAATGCATTCCTCCCAGCGGAGAGGCCAGCCACATCTCTTCCATGGCTTCCTGACGGTTAATCACGACGACTTTGCCGTCTTCAAGTGTCAGAGTCAGGACATTGCCTTCACGATCAAAATCCACATCGGGATATTGGTCATCAACTAATTGCTCAATATCGTTGAAGGTTTTCTCCGATAACTCGATAAAATCTCTTTTTGTCATGGTAGATTTGTCAATTATGCTGAAACGTTCCCTCATTTTATTCTTTCCGTGCCTTCTCTTAACAGGCTGCGGAATCAAAGGCCCTCTGTACCTGCCGCCTAACCCGAATGATTCGTACCTCTCCCGAATCGGACAGCAAATCAATGAAATGACCGGCGAGGACACGGTTGGTGCCGCTCCCGCCGATGCCGCCCAAAAGGCTCAGGATGAAACTTTACCGGCAGAAGGAACCGACAAAAATCCGGGAGACGCAACCGAGCAGCTGCCCGACAGCGTCACAAGTCCTCTGCGTTCTACGCCGAATAATCCGATGTCGACGGCTTACTAACATAAATTCATGGGTTCAATACAAAGATGAATCTCTCTCTTCCTAATGACCGAGAGTTCGCCTGGAAGGACGGTACTCTTTGGTGCGAAAACGTCCCGTTAAAAGATCTCGCGGCCCGCTTCGGAACACCTCTATACGTCTATTCCAAACGGGCCATCGTCACTGCTTTCCAGAGCTATCAAAAACCGCTTGAGCCCTATAAGCATCTGATGTGCTTTGCCGTTAAAGCAAATTCGAATCTTTCCATCATTCGTTTGCTCGGAG
>ENA-OQKF01000923-OQKF01000923.1-human-gut-metagenome-genome-assembly--contig:-NODE-923-length-14901-cov-3.818126_pt1 | contig 14901 bp, 11 predicted proteins | sample MGYA00242617_ERZ504784 | MGnify/ENA primary metagenome ERZ504784 (study PRJEB26092, sample SAMD00036364) | human gut metagenome | host: Homo sapiens | study: EMG produced TPA metagenomics assembly of... | reverse complement strand
TCTGATGACTCGCGAGAATTTGCCGTTTTTGCACCACCGCCTTACGGTTGCAACACAAACGCCAAATGATTTGGCAACATCTCCGATAGACATTAAATTCTGCAGCTCTTTCATACTCACCCTCCAAAGGAAGCTGAGTATGTATAGGTTTGATTAGATATTCAATGGCTAGCCATTAGCCCCTTTTCAATTGGAACGATTGTTGTCTGTGGGATTATTTTGTTCCTGCTTGTCCCCAAACATCTCCCCAAGAGCCGCTCAAAGCTCCCTTGGCATAGTCGACAACACGATTCTCAAAGAAGTTGGTATGCGTTACGCCAAGCATGGAGTCAACCCAAGGCAGAGGATTGACATTTACCTTGAAAATCTCTTTCATGCCCATCGCGGCAAGTCTGCGGTCGCAGATCCAGCGAATGTAGGCTTTCACATCTGCGGGAGACAGATTCTGTTTGCTCATGTCATTGACGCCGAAAGCGAGGTCGATGAAGGCATCTTCCAGCTCAATCATTTTCTCGGCGATGTCATAAATACGCTTTTTCAAAGAGTCTGTCCAAAGTTCCGGGTTCTCAATAATGTATTCACGGAATAAACGGATCATGCTTTCTGTGTGCAGCGTTTCATCATTGATGGACCAGGCGATGATCTGTCCCATGCCTTTCATGGTTCCGTTTCTTGTGAAGTTAAGGAGCATCACAAAACTTGAGAACAACTGCATGCCCTCCGTAAAGGCAGAGAAAGCAGCCATTTTCACAGCGATGTTTTCCTGCTGGTCTTCAGCGAGACCGTGGAAGAAATCGTGCTTTTCTGCCATAGCTTCGTACTGCAGGAACTCGTTGTAAACGGTTTCCGGCATACCGATGGTCTCAATCAAATGAGAATAAGCGGCGATATGCACTGCTTCACGAGCAGCAAAGCTCGAGAGCATCATACGAATCTCAGGTGTCGGGAAGAAGGGCAGGTAGGTATTGACGTAGGCAGAGCTAACGTCAATGTCGCCTTGTGTGAAGAAACGGAAGACTTTTGTCAGAAAGTCTCTTTCTCCATCAGTCAGAACATTCTTCCAATCCTTGATGTCTTCGATCATCGGGACTTCTGTCCATAGCCAGTGCATTTGCTCACTGGCCATGAATGCATCATAGGCCCATGGATAAGAGAAGGGTTTGTAGTAATTCCGGCTTTTTGTCAAACTTGATTTCATTGCTCATCCTTCGCAGGCAAGACAGCTTGAATTCTCGAGAACTTCGCGCATGTTGATGGACTCTTCAAGACGATGTCTTTCAACTTTTTCACCTAACTTATCGGCTTTGCGGAGTTTGTCGCTTCGACAGTAGTAAAGGCTCTTCAAACCAACCTTCCATGCCAGGAAGTGACAGGCATGGAGATAAGCGATAGAAACATCAGCCGGGAAGAAGAGATTCAAAGATTGACCTTGGTCAATAAATTCCTGACGGTCAGCAGCAAGATCAATCAGCCAGCGCTGGTCGATTTCCTGGGCGGTTTTGAAAACATCTCGAATTACCTGCGGCAAGGCTTCCAAATGCTGAACGGAACCGTCGTGAGCGGTGATGCTAGTCCAAACTTCATCCGTATTTAATCCGTACTCTTCAAGAACAGGAATCAACATCTTGTTCTTAATAATATGAGCACCGGAAAGCGTGTCCTGACGATAAATATTTGCACGGATCGGTTCGATCGAAGGAGATGTGGCTCCCATGATCAAACTGGAGGAAGCATTCGGAGCAATTGCGTTCCAATGAGAGAAGCGTCTCGGAATGCCGGCGTCTTTCGCATCCGGACACGGACCGCGCTTTTCGCAAAGAATCTCATCACCGCGAGCGCACTCTTCTCTAATATGGGAGAACATGCGGTAATTAATAGACTTTGCTAAAACGGATTCAATAGGAATCCGTTTTGACTGTAGATATGCATGGAAGCCTAATGCACCGATACCAATAGATCTTTCACGCAGGGCAGAGTAGCGAGCTCTTTCAACAGAGTCAGGAGCGTTGTCAATAAAGTATTGGAGAACGTTATCCAAGAACTCCATGACATCAGGAATAAATTGTTCATTGGTATTCCAATGATCAAAATATTCGAGGTTCAGGGAGGAAAGACAGCAAACGGCCGTTCTCTTTTCGCTTGTCGGCAAAAAGATTTCTGTACAAAGATTGGAGCCGTGAATTTTTAAGCCCTTGTCGCTGAGCCAAGAGGGAAGGGCTCGGTTTGCTGCATCAATAAAGACAATGTAAGGCTCACCGGTCTGCATTCTGAGTTCAAGAATACGCTGCCAAATATCTCTGGCAGATACCACTTCAACAACACGGTGGGAATGAGGGTCCCGAAGTTCCCAAGAGTCGTCCGCGTCAGCATCAACCATGCTCTTTTCAATTAAACGCATAAATTTGTCGGAGATGTTTACACCGTGATGCAGGTTGAGCGTTCTCAAGTTCTGGTCTCCGGTCGGCTTACGCATTTCCAAAAATTGAATGATGTCGGGATGATCAACATCAAGGAAAGCAGCATAAGATCCTCGGCGTGTTCTTCCCTGACGGTAGGCCAGGCAAGCCGCATCATAGATTTTTAAGTGAGGCATCACGCCGACAGATTTGTCGTCCGCGCTTCTAATATCTACATGAATGCCGACACCGCCTCCGAGCATGGAGAGCCAGTTGACTTCGGAAAGTGTATTAACGAGACCCTCAGCTGTGTCTTGCATATAAACTTCAAAGCAGCTGATAGGGAGTCCTTTCTTGCTTCTGCCGAAAGAAAGGATAGGGGTCGAGAAGGAAAGCCAATGCTTAGAGGCGTAATCGTAAATACGCTGAGCATGAGCAGGGTTACTTGCGAATGTTTCTGCTACTGTTGCAAAGCGTTCCTGCGGGCTTTGCTCTTCTTCCTTCATATAACTTTCGCGAAGGCGTTTACGCGAGACTTCTTCTAATAATGAATCGCGCTCGAGATCTATTTCAATGCCCATTTGTTAATGTAACCTTAAGATTTAAAAGAGTTTTTCTTCAAACTAAAAAAACGTGCGACCCTCGATTGTACATTCAGAAGACTTGGGCTTGGCCCTCAAAGACACTTTCAGAAGTAGCTTGTTACCAGTTTTGAGAACAAAAAAGGTTGGGTCTGAGCCCAACCTTGAGAGACAGCCGATAAAGATTTTAGAGGTGTACGAAGGGGTCGTATTCTGCTTTAGAAATCGGTTTCAGACCGAGGGCAGAACAGGCAGAATCGACATCGCAGTGACTTCTAAAGAAGGCGTTCCACTTGCTAAAAGTAGGCGCATCAGTCATAAAAACTTCACCGTCTTGATCAAAGAGGAAGTTGCAGTCTTCTCCGGAGGCTGAGATCAGTTGTTCTGTGTATTCCTGACCGTCGTGCCAATCAATGAACGAAAGAGAGCGAAGTTCACCTGTTTCTTTAATAAGAATGTTCATGAGACATCTCCGATTGAAAAATTATTAATTCTTACGGGTTAATAATGACACAAAAAATCATAAAAAGATGAAAATATGAAAATAAATTCCTAAATTAGGTGTTAATACTGACAAAATAAATTCTTCTTTACATATTGCAAAAGCTGCGTTTCATAAGATGAAAATTCGTATTCATGTTTAACAGGCTCGAAATTCTTTGTTGTTTTTTAGAGACAAGATCGAAGAAAGTAACCGTTGGATCTCAGAGATTTTCTGCCTATTGCCGAGTTATTTCTTAATTGATCGACTTGGTTGAGCGGTAGAAGTTGGAGCGACAAAACAAAGTGTTGGAAGGTCTGAGAGAGTTTGATCCGCGAATGGGAGAGAGGCTGATTGAACGGGACCCTTTATCTGGAAAGCAAAAAAAGCCCGCTCCGAATTGAAACCGAGGAGCGGGAGGTGGGTCTAAAAACGTCTTTTAAGGACGCCTATGGGTAAGATTTTCTACTAGACAATGAATCGCATGATGAGCATGCCGATGGAAGCCATCAAAATGCTGTTGAACATGAGCATCGGCCAGTATTTTTTAGGAACGTCGGCAACACCGAGGAGGCGACCCATGTACTGAATTTGAGAAGCCATCAGGAGGAGTGCCGGAGAGAGGATTGTGATGTCATGTGCATTGAGTGTGCCGCTGGCAAGCAGGCTGGCTGCAACACCGACGCCTGCGCCGCAGGACAGCCAAGTTGCGCAAAGAACGGTAATAGCTTGGCCGGGAAGATCAAAGATGCTCATGACCGGGCCGCAGACTTTGCCTAAGAAGGACATCACACCGAAAAGGTCAAGGATGTATGCCAGAACGAAGGCCATCAGCACGTTCGGCATCAGGTTGTTGATCGCGACGTTAAAGCCTTTTCTGAGACCAGTGATGAAAATATCAAAAGGATTGTTGCTCTTTTTGACTTGTGTTGCTGTTGCATTAGGCATTTTCGAAATCCTTCTTATAGAGAGTCTTGAGGCAGAAGCGGACAAACACGCCGCCGACAAACTTGAGGCAGAACATCACAACCAGCGGAATCCAAACCGGAACCAGGAAGGCCATGAAAAGGGCAGAAGCAATAGAGAAGTAGTTGTTAAACAAACCGGCACCTGCATACTGCCAGCCGGCAATAACGATCAAGTTCTCTTTAGTGATCTTTCCGAGTCGACCAGACCTTTTGTCAGAGCAGCACCTGCGTCGGTACTCTGAAGGTCAGTAATGAGGGCCAAACCGGTAATGCCGGGGACGCCGAGGATCGGACGAAGCAGCGGAGTCATTAACTTTTGAGCAGCTTTCAAAGCGCCGTAGTGAGAAAGCACTTCAAGCAGACCCAAAGCCAGCATAACGCCGGGAACCAAAGAAAGAGCAAAGAGGAAGCCGGCACGTGTGCTGAGACCGCCTTTGCCGACGAAAGTTGCAGCGCCGGACACGGATCCGAATTTGCCGTTCAGGGTTGTAAAGTCGAAGGCTCCGAGCCAGCGATAGGCATCGGGCATTTTGTAGAAGACACCGGAAAAGAAGCAGACGGCAAAGAAAAGTGAGATATATGCGCCTACACCTACTTTTTCGGCTTCTTCCGCTTCTTGGGCTTGAATGCCTGTCGAAGCAGTTAAAGTTTCTGAGGACATGAGGTACTCCTGTAATAGTAAAAAAATGAATCAACGGAAACAGAATAAAACAATTGAGGGCCTCAAAATTCAATAAAAGATGCAATTTGTGTTGGAGTTTTCCCTAGTTATCAAGGAAATAAATTCTGAAAATTTCACAATGATGGAGGAAATTTTCACAAAAGGAGAGGGCTCTATTATTTTCTTTTAGAGGCTTGTGGTCGGACAAATCTTTTTAGGGCATGAAAGTTTATATTTTTCTAAAACATTACACCTCTAAAATCCTGTTTTTTGAAATTAACAATGCAGTTTTTCTCTTTTGCAGTTGAAAAAACTATTGACAAAGCCAAATTTGGAAACATTTATTTATAAGATAAAAGCGTTGTTAACTTACTTCTCTAGGATTCACAATGAAAAAGACACTTTTAGCAGCGGCTCTTCTTGCTGCTACTTCCTACGCAACAGCTGCGACCGATGTAACTTTGTATGGCGTCCTCGACGCCGGTGTTACGGTCAGTAAGGTCCACGGAGGTGACACCAAAGTTCAGATGTCTAACGGCAACTGGATGGGCAACCGCTGGGGTATCAAGGGTTCTGAAGACCTCGGCAGCGGCAACTCCGTTTTCTTCAAACTGGAACAAGGTTATAAATTAAGCAACGGCAACGAAGCTGCCGAAGGAAAAGCCTTTAGCCGTGAAGCTGCTCTCGGTGTTTCTGGCAACTGGGGTACAGTTGCTTTCGGCCGTTTTGGCGGACTGTCTTCTGACTGCGGTACATATTCCATCTTAGGCGGTACACCTTACACAACTTCTTTCCAGACGATCGGCAGCATGTACAGCGCCTTCTATCTGACAGACAGATATGACAACTCCATCGTTTACGTGACTCCTGAATACAACGGCTTCCAAGGCTCCTTCATGTATTCCAATGGTCGTGAAGGTGACGAAAACAAATGGTCTTATAACCAGCATTACTATGGTGCCGGCCTGACTTACGGCAACGGCCCCCTGAACTTTGATTTAATCTACGAAGCTCTGGACTACAAAGGAAAAGAAGACAAGAACAAGACAACTCAGTTGCTGAACCTTGGTGCTTCTTATGATTTCGGTGCTTTCAAACTGTACGGTGCATATGAATACGCTATTCATGCTCCCCTGCCCGGATTCGTAGGATTTGATACAAAGACAGAAGCAGGTAAAAAACTGGAAGACAAGTACAACAATGGAAAGGCCAACGATTACCACGCCTTTGCTTTGTCTGCTTCCACTAACGCTTTAGGCGGCGAAGTGATGCTTCAGTCTCAGTTTGCCTTCGGCAAGAATAAGAATGCATCTGAAGACGGCTTAGAAGATAAGTTCAACTCCTTCTCCGTCGGAGCAGCTTACTTCTATCACTTCTCTAAACGTACTTTGATGTACACCCAGGCAGCTTGGGGTACAGCCGGAAAGGCACTGAAGCACAACACGGACGACCTTCGCGGCTGGAATGCCACAATCGGTATGACTCATACCTTCTAATTGTTTGATCAATTAGAAAAGAATTTTCAGGGAGCTTCGGCTCCCTGGTTTATTTTTGGCGACGTAATTTTCGACAAAACCTGCTGACGGAGATGACAGAACTTATTTGCCGGGAACGATCGGAGAAGGATGATGTGTGCGCGGCGTTAAGAAGTTCGAATCCTGTTCTAAATTCTCAGACAAAGTCTTGATATTGGCCGAAATATCCTTGAGATTGAGAATCGGCTCCCGAATGTTGTAGCGATTGTCCACAATGGCCTGATCGGCGCGTGAAATTGTTTTATTCAACTGCGTTACAAGGCAGGATCCTTTCGTTTCCTTCAAGGTTTCGTTCAGTTTTGCTGTCGTGCCCGAGAGTTGGGAAAGTAAAGAGTTAATCCGGGCGACATCTACTTTCGAAAGAATTGCGTGGCTGGAATTAATGTAGTTTTCCGCGTTAGAAAGCAGAGCACGCAGTTTGTCAGGGTCCAGCATACTTACGGTATGGTTAAGTGTGGTGAGCAGTTCTTTTGTAGTTTGGCTCTTCACTGCTCCGGGTGTCACATCGTCTATCTTTGCTTTCAAATTTTGCAGTGTGGCAAGGAAGTTCTGGATGTTTTCCAGAATTTCATTTGTTAAGCTGATCGTGGCCGGAACATAAAGGTATCTCGGCTTCCACGGCACGTCTTTAATTTCGGGAGGATAAAGCGTGGGATTAAAAAAATTCGCCGCAAGATAAATAGTTCCCGTGACGCCTGCCAGTTCCGTTTGAAACCGTAATCCGTTTTGGATGAGGGAGGGAAGCTGTTTTTTGAGCTGATCTTCATCCAAATACACGATCATGCGCACAACAGCGACAGAGGAGTCAGGGGAGAATAGCCCGATGTGATGTTCCGGATAGACCTTGCTGGATAATGAAATGTCGGTGACTTTTCCAATGTCGATGCCCTTGAACTTAACGGGAGCTCCCGGGGAAAGTCCGTTGACAGATTCCGTGAAATAGGTTTCAACGACCGTTTTCGGTCGGAAATAATTGGGCGTAAATACAGTGCAGAGCAGACCGATGAATATCGCGATCACGATCACAATGGTCATGCCGACCCAAAAATGGAATTTGTCTTTTGATGCAATCATCTTCCGGAATCTGACCCTTCTCATCACTCTTTCATTATAGGTAGCAGATAGAAGTTTTATTCCTCAATTTTTATGTAGGTCCCGAAAGTGAGAACAAAGACGGAAGAGAGAAATGCTCTGTGTAAGACGGTTTCTTCTCTTCTGACTGCCTATAATTTTTGCAGTCAAATAAAAGCAGTGGAGATAATCAATGGAAACGATGCAGGAACTGTTTTATCGTGATCCGTACGCAAGAGAATTTTCAGCAACTGTCACCGCGTGTCGTGAGGGAAAGAAGGGCTTTGAGGTTGTCCTCAGCGACACGGCTTTTTACCCGGAAGGGGGCGGACAGCCATCGGACGAAGGGACTTTAGGAGACGCCAAGGTTACCTTTGTAAAGAGGATCGGCTCTGAGGTCGTTCACTATACAGACAAGCCGTTGGAAGTCGGTTCAACCGTTACTGGAAAGCTCGACTGGGACCGCCGTTTTGACAATATGCAGAATCATACCTGCGAACATATTTTCTCCGGCCTCGTTCATCAAAAATATAAATTTGAAAACGTCGGATTCCATATGGATCCGGATGATATTACCGTTGATTTCAGCGGAGAAATTCCGATGGAAGCGATCTCCGAGCTGGAAAAACTGGTGAATCAGGCCATCACTCAGAACATTGATCTGAAGATTGAATTTCCGAGTGAAGAAGTCCTTCAAGCAATGGAATACCGCAGCAAAAAAGAACTGCACGGAGTGGTGAGGATTGTGACGGTTCCCGGCTGCGATCGCTGTGCCTGCTGCGGGACGCATGTTCGTCGTTCCGGAGAAATCGGAATGTTCAAGATTTTGGATGCTTCTAAGCACCGCGGCGGTACACGGGTTCGATTTGTTGCCGGCGAACGCGCCAGGCGGGATTACGACTGGAGAGTAAAGGAGATTGCCAAAGTTTCCGCATTGTTCTCCGCAAAACCGAATGAAATTGCAAAGGCTGCGGAAAACTTTATCGAAGAAGGAAAGGCGAAGGATCAAAAAACCGCACAGAGAACGGATCGATACCTTCAGTTTGTCGCAGCCGGTCTCAAGCCGGAAAACGGAGTTGTCACAGTTTTCGAAGAAGATTTAACGCCGTTTGAACTAAAGCACTTTGCCGGTATGCTGAAAGAAAAATTCCCGAGCGATGCTGTCGGTGTTTTTAGTTCGATTGACGGCGGATTTAACTACGTAATCGCATCTTCCGATCCTGAACTTACGAAAATCAGCAAGTCTCTGAACGGACAGCTTAACGGTCGGGGCGGCGGACGCGATGGTATGGTCCAAGGAACTTATCGAGCTGATAAATCCGCCGTAGAAGGAGCCTTCAGAGAAACATTCTCGAAGTGAAAACTTAAGTGTGAACATGTTCACAGTGTTCACACATGCCGACTTTGAGTTGAAAGACCCGCCATAGAGCGGGTCGATTCGTAGAATGGGTTATTCGGATTGAAGCCACATAAAGCACGAAAAAATTAGAGGCTTAAGGAGGAAAAGATGGCAATTAGCGGATCAAACGACATATCACTCTTACAAATGGGCATCGGTTTACTGCCTGTCGGGATAGCTCTGTTTTTATCTTGGAAATACAAGCTATGCCTGTCAAAGCCGTTAATTATCGGTGTCGTGAGAGGGACCGTTCAATTGGTTGCTGTCGGGTACATCCTCCTGTGGGCTTTCCGACAGTCGGATCCTTGGATACTGGCTGCGCTAATTCTATTCATGATGGGTGCAGCATCACAAGCAGCTTTAAAACGGCTTGGCGGACTTCAGAATGAGAAAAGCCGCCGGAAGTATCGTTTCATCCTGTTTGCCGCGATCTTTTTGGGTGCCGGTTTAACGGTCTCTTATCTCGAATTTGTTGTAATTCGTCCTACTCCGCTTTGGGAAGGCCGGTATTTAGTTCCGTTGGCCGGAATGATTGTGACCAATGCGATGAACTCAGCTGCCTTAGGTGTTGAACGTTTTAGAAGTGAACTCGACTTACGCGCGGGTGAGATTGAGACGCTGCTGGCTTTGGGTGCAACGCAGCAGCAAGCGGTGCTTAAAACTGTTCAGCTTTCGGCTTCGGCTGCCATGCTGCCGGCGATTAATATGCTGATGGTTTTAGGTATTGTGGCGCTTCCGGGCATGATGAGCGGTCAGATTTTGGCAGGTGAATCTCCTTTAATCGCAGTTTGATATCAATTACTGATCTGCTTCCCCATCGCCGCAACAGCCGCTATCGTGACTTGGGTCAGTATCCAAATGACACAGAAACTTTATTTCACGAAGGACGATCAATTTATCCGGACACAGGATTCCGGAGACTAACCGGCAAGACTACAAAATAAGAATACCCGAGAATTTGATCCCGGGTATTTGTTTTCTTGCTGTTGTACACAGGTTATTTATGAATCAATTGGCGTATGCGTTTATTGATTTCATCGCAAAGGCATTTGTAGTTGTTAGCCGCTTGTTCTATGGAGGCAAAGGCTGTGCGTTTGCATTTTTTAGCGAGAGCTTTTTCCCACAGAAGCTGTTCTTCCAGCACTTTCTTTGGCTGCGGGCTTAAGTTTTGTGCAGCTTGAACTGTGCCGAACAAAATTTGTTCCAGTCTTTGGTACTCTTCTTGGCGACAGAGGATTTCATGGCTTTCAATCTTCCCTGCGCGTCTCAAACCCGAGTTTGGCAGATTCCGGCAAACAAAAAGCTCTCAACTCTTTGATTATCAGCGAGTTCAGAGCTTTTTTAAATTATTGTCTTGTGTACATGCTAGAGCATGTCCTTAACCAACTCCGGAATTGCCTCCTCTGTTGTAAGTCTTACTCCTAAGCAGCGCCCCATCTCTTTGAGATTAACTAAGCGTGCCGGAGGCACAAGTCCCACTGTCTTAAAGAGTATTTCGAGCTGATTTGGCTGCTTTCTGCGTTTTGCAAGTTCAGCCTTAAGTTCTTCTTGGCTCAGTCTCTCTAAGCCCTTCCTGATATTTTGCGGTCTCGAGCACTGCAGGAACATTAGTTCATCGCCGCTTTTTATGGGCACGGTCGTCGCAGAATTCAATGCACGTATGATTTCCGGGATAGTCAGCGGAGTACCTGATTTATTCAATTTCCACTGCAGCAGTTTCAGAATCCCCAACGCAATCACACAAATGAGTATGTGGCCTTTGATGTGATTTGAGTTCCTCACGTACATGGGCCGTAAGCCCAGATGAGATTTCATAATTCGGAAGCAGCTCTCGATCTGATTAAGCTCGTGGTAGGTAGCGGCCAGGCGTCCGTCCGGCACAGCGTCATTGTCCTGACAGTTGGGTGCGTTTTTATAAACGAGGGCAGCGTACCCGGCAAGACGGCGTTTAGCTTCAAACGTCTCTTCATCAATTCCTTCAATTCTCGCCTCTGTTTTTTCCGAAGTTTTTGCAATGGAAGCCCAGCCGGAGGTCTTGGGTTTAACTTTTATTCCCTGGGCTTGTTTCTTCAATACAAGCTGCTTCCAGACTTCGAGGACTGCGAGATCCCGTTTTTGTCTCTTCTTATCAAAGGTCAGAACTAAAGTGCATTTTGTATCTTCAGCCTTGCGCTTTCCTTTCTTAATCCAGTCTTTTACGACCTTGAAGCGGGCGACTTCCTCTCCCTGCCTGATGATAGGGACATAACCTTCAGGATCGAACATTGCTTTTGTAGTCTTCTGATCCAGATTGCTTACTTTCTGTGCCATCAGGAACCCGAGGTCGTTGCTTTGCAGCATCTTTAAGTTCGCTGCAGAATTAAGACCCCGGTCGGCTACCACGATGCTCTCTTTAACGTTGTATTTCTGTTTCAGAGATTCAATCGAAGCAGCCATAGTTTTGAATTCGGATGCGTTTCCGGCGTAGACATAAAAGTCAATCGGAATTCCTTCTTCGTTAATTACCAACGCGATGGACGTTAACGGAAGGTCAAAGCGATGCTCTTTTGAAGGACCTCTCATTCGAAGGTATTCGATTTTCTGAGCCTGAATTTTCTTAATGAAATCATCCGTTTTTTGGCCGGGCACCAGTCTTCCTTCCTTGTCAAAGCATGCAGCATCCAGCTCGCCGCTTTCATAGGCCAGCTGCACCTCTTCCTGAAGTCGGTCTTGGAAGTCCATCTGCTGTCTGCCGCATTCCAAGTCAGTAAGCGCCGTTTCAAAGTAGACATTGGTCACGTCATAAAAAATCAACGTAGCCTTTGTTTTCCCAAGCTGATTATTGATTGAGCGATTGAAGAATTTCATGATCGAGTCCTTGTGCTCAAACAAATAATCGTAAGAGTTGTAGTAACTGTCTAAACCGATGCCTTGGACAGGGGCTCCTAAGAAACCATCCTGATCTCCGAATGAGTAAAAAACGGAGTGCGGATCAAGAATTTTCAAGAAGCAGAGGTAGGAGACGACAGCGTTTAAGTCGAATTTTGCTTTTGTTTGTCTGTGCTGTATGTCTTTGAACTTTCTATCCAAATGAAGATGATCGTCCCAGATCTTTTTTAAGAGGTAATGCCCGTACTGCAGCAGAGGGAGCGGAGCGCCGGCAGAAGAATTGTTGTCAAAACTAAGCAGATTTTGAACTTGAGCGAGTCGATTGAGTGACTGAAGGCGATTCTTTTCCGCATAGTCTTCCTGATACTTCTTCTTTAAATTTTCCAAGTAATTCGGATCTGACTGAGAAAGGATGTCGAGCCGTCCCAGGTTCTGCACGACCTTGTGCTTAACCTTTCCGTTTTCATCCCGATAAGACTCCATGAGCCGGACATAAGTGTATTGCCCGTTGGCTCCGCCTTTGCAAGTAGAGACATACATAAACCACCTCAATTATTGAGTCCAATTATAACATATCTACTACATATCTACAAGTAAATAAATACTCAAAAGGCCCAAAAATAGACCTCATGGGCGCTGCCGCCCAAAAGGTCAATCAGAATCTGCCAAACTTAGGCGCCGCCGATCAACAGCAAAGAGCTTCTTTCAGGAACGGCTCCGGGAAGCACTCCGGTCTTGGGCGTATGAAGGTTCGGGCAGCCGCCGGCTAAAGAGTTGACCTCACAGTGCGGACTAGGAATTGATGGGATTTGGCTATCTTCGGAAGTGAGACCGGCAAAAAAGCAGCCGGGTGCGGTGGAAATTTTTTCTAAAGTTGAGTAGAATCACGATTCCGGTCCGACGTAAATTTATTCGGAAGCTTTCAAAGCAAGCATTTTGGAATTGTGCTATATTCACGTTTCCTTGATTAACGGGGTGTAGCGTAGTCTGGTAGCGCGCCTGCTTTGGGAGCAGGATGTCGGGAGTTCGAATCTCTCCACCCCGACCAGAATTTAGGTTTGTCCGCAGGTAGAAGTTTCTGCCCGTAGCTCAGTTGGATAGAGCAACGGCCTTCTAAGCCGGGGGTCACAGGTTCGAATCCTGTCGGGCAGGCCAAGTTTTTAGTGGTACGAGTAGCTCAGTTGGTAGAGTCCAGGATTGTGATTCCTGTTGTCGTGGGTTCGAGCCCCATCTCGTACCCCACTTAATGTGGGAAGCGGCGTTTGTTCAGAGAAGCAAACGCCGCTAATTTTTTCCGGGAAAACTGAAACTCCCGATTCGGCGTCGCCTCTAGGCCCGTGTTCCCCTGCTGATCTGCACCATAAATCTTTCTTTTGAGATTCTGCGCGTCTATTCATAAATTTCTTCTCTTTCGAAAAACGTAACCAAGTTTTATTACGACAAAAATTGACGTGATACTCATTAAATTAGGAATTGAAGATAGATTCTTCTTTCGACTTCTAAACGGTCGGAGGAGAAGATATCTCTGCCTTTTTAGGCTCGGCGCGTGTTAAGGAGGGCCGCCGAACCGACAAAAGGTTCAAGAATAATAAGTCGGTAAGAAAGAAGTCGTAAATTTTAAGCGTCAGAAGATGATGCGAATTCTGTTTCAGAGAACTGATTTCAGGAGCAGGATATGGCAGTCAGGTACGTTGTCGAAGATAACAGCTGGGGAGGAGAAGTTAACGTTCCTCGGAAAGAATTTGGCTTTAATCGTTTGCGCTATCTCTGGGAACATTGTCCGACGGGTTTGCTTTATTTCCCGAATGCGAGTCAGGATGACGTTAATCATGATTTAGCCAGAGATATCAGGCTCAAGGTCAATGCACTTCGCTTCGGCTACATCTCTATCGACCTTAAGGACGGCGGGAAGGCCTTTTTTGTTTTCGACAGACGCATTAGACGACAAGACAACATAAGGTTGAAGGATTGGCTGGTAGCACTGGGTGCCATTGCCGATCTTCCGTATATTGTCTATGCGCCGGCTGGCCGGGACTATCATCGCGTCAATTCCTGGTTCTCTTTTCCTTCCATGCGTGGGGCCATGGGCAGAAAACTCTTGGATTCCGAAGTGTTAGCCAATACGCCTATTCGAGAAAACGTCATGGCTGATACGCTGATCGGGAAGCCCGGGCTCACTGCTGAGCTGTCGGAAGCTGTAGTCAATATGGCACCGGGCTTTGTCGAACATCCTTTCTTTGCGATACCGTGGCGTTTGGATAAGGCGATTCACGCACCCATTGAACTGCCGTCCGGGGAAAAAAGAACGGTGGATCAGGTCATAAAACCTTACACGGAGCCGGTTCAAGTCAAGGTTAGATGGGACTAGCTGGCGCCTAAAGGGATTCTGCCAATCGAGGCCGAAGGTTGAAGTAACTAGAATATTCCCATAACTCAATCAACCCAAGGGAAAAATGATGAAAAGACTTCTCTTGACTGCAGTTGCGGCCTCACTTCTCTCTTCCGATTTTTTGATCTCTGTTCCTGCTGCTCAGGCAGAAGAAGCGGCTTATAAACTGGTACTCCTCAGGCACGGCGAGAGCCAGTGGAATCTTGAAAAACGTTTCACCGGATGGTCGGACGTTGACCTTACGGATAAAGGTCGAGCCGGAGCCGTTAAGGCAGGCGAGATTATGAAAGGAGCCGGCGTCAATTTCGATGAAGTTCATACTTCTAAGCTGAACCGTGCTATTGAAACTGCTCAGCTGGCCCAAAAAGGCATGTCTGCTCAATGGCTTCCGCTTCAAAAATACTGGCGCCTGAATGAACGTTGCTATGGTGATCTCGAAGGCAAGAAACGTGAAGATGTTGCCAAAGAGGTCGGTGACGATCAGGTGAAAATCTGGAGAAGAAGCTTTGATGTTCCGCCGCCTCCCTTAGCCGTGACAGATGCTCGCTCACC
>ENA-OQKF01000920-OQKF01000920.1-human-gut-metagenome-genome-assembly--contig:-NODE-920-length-14912-cov-2.911261_pt1 | contig 14912 bp, 10 predicted proteins | sample MGYA00242617_ERZ504784 | MGnify/ENA primary metagenome ERZ504784 (study PRJEB26092, sample SAMD00036364) | human gut metagenome | host: Homo sapiens | study: EMG produced TPA metagenomics assembly of... | reverse complement strand
GCAAGCAAATGAAATCGGGTTTGTTCCATAATAAGGCTCTGTTCCGCCGTATGGTACTGCCATCGGATCTGACTGGCAGAATGTGATAGCTGCAAGTCCTTCTTTTGCACACATCTCTGTATAATATCCGATTGCTCCTGTATGAGATACATTAGCCATACCTACAATAGCAACTCCGTTCTCTTTTGCCATCTCAATAGCTTTCTCAGTAGCTTTTGTTGCTACCCAGTAACCGATACCATTGTCTCCATCCATGATTCCTGAGCAAGGACCTGTCTGATTCCATGTGATGTTTGGCTCATGTGTGATTCCGCCTTTGAAGATTCTCTCACAGTAATACTCAACACGAACAGCACCATGTGAAGCAAATCCTCTCTCATGTGCCCATGTCAGAATTTCTGCTGTCTGATCAGCGTGGTCCTCACGAAGTCCCGCCTGAATCAACTTGTTTTTCATTAAGCCCTTAAGCTCTTCTCTTGAAAGTCTCATTCTTTCATACCATCCTTTTCTTTATTTTCTCTCTTTATATACCATATAGTTACCTATATAATTATCTACGTGTTTTCTTTACATGCAGTATTTTTCTAATTTAAGCATCTTCTAATTCACACTTTTTCAATTCATCTTTTCTATTTTGTCACATTATTGACAAACTCTTATATAGCATATACGCCGGTACACACAGTTTTTTTATTGCTCCCAGCAATGCCGCTCGCTTTTTTTACTGTATATACCGGCATATGATGTCAATCGTATATATTTTATATTCGATTTTATTATGTGCTAAATATCATTTTCAGTGTAAGAACATCCTTCAGCTTATGTACTATATATTACAGAGCAATGTCTCTGTTGCAGTCTTTAGAGTAGATGTAAACTAACTCTTCCTCACGTCCCTCATCGCCTATAGCGTAGCAAGCCTGTGGAACATAGGCGTCCATGAAGCAGTAATCACCTTTCTGAAGCGGTACCCAGTCATCTCCAAGTCTGTACATAGATTTTCCAGACAGGAAATACATACCATGCTGCTGAACATGTGTCTCGATATATCCATGAGAAGCTCCGATGTGGAATTTCAGGATATGCATGTTCATGTCAAATCCGATGTCATGAGCTGATGGAAGGAAATCCTGTACATAGCAGTTCTCCATTCCTTCATAGGACATCCACTCAAGATCATTAGCATTTCCAACTACTGTGTGAGCACTGTGCCCTGCAACTGGCTCATAACGACGTCTGTATACATATAATGTAGCCTCGCCTTTAGCTTCAAAAGTAATGTTGTTACTTGCTGGTGAGTAAATGTATCCACCTTTTGTAAGTTCTGCGGACTGATCATCATTCTTTACTGAAAGTTCACCATCAACTACATATAAGAAGGACTCGATTCCCTCTCCACCGATTCCTGTATTCTTTCCACCTTCGTGAACATGTACAAGATAGTCAGCAAATGTTGCACCCATAGCCGGTGAGCCAAGAATTGTAACATCACAGTTCTCATATCCCGGAACTACATTCTTTACAAGTCCATCTGGATCAAGAACGATGTAATCTCCTTTTTTAATAATAGAACGTGTGTCCAAAAGTGCATCACGATATCCTAATTGATTGTTTAAGTAACTCATTACCAAATACCTCTCTTTCTTAATGCGGAACACAAAATCAAATTCAGGTTTTGTTGTTACCATGTTTTATGGTCTTATTATGTCATTAAAGCTTAAAATTTGCAATCGGAATTTTAGATAAAAGGTTCAACCACTTTTTATCTACTTTATGGTAAATTTTGTCTAATGACTTCTCTTGAAAATGACATTTTTTGTGATATACTGTTAATTATTGGATAAGAGCCTATATATTTTAGCTATAATCGATTTAATAAATATAAAAATAAAATAGTCGGAATTTGACCGGATTTTAATTCATTTTCAAATTTTTTGACAATTTATACCAAGGAGGATTTTTATGTTAGAAAAGAAAGAATTTGAGATTCCAAGTGAAAAATTCAAAAAAGGAGCAACCGTGTATACTGATTCAGACACACCGGTAAAAGCTGCTATCATCTATTTTCACGGAGGCGGCCTTTTATATGGAAGAAGAAAAGATCTTCCACGCCCTCACTTGAACACTCTGACTCAGGCCGGATATGCAATCATTGCTTTTGACTATCCTCTGGCTCCTGCCGCAAAGTTAGAAATGATCATGAATGATGTAGAAAGTTCCATTCAATATTATATCGATCACAGTGACGAACTAATTAAAAGCCCTAAATCTTCCGAAGGATCTCTTCCATATTTTTTGTGGGGACGTTCTGCCGGCGCTTACCTTTGCCTGATTGCAGCAGCAAAAGGAACTTATACACAGTCACCTGCCGGAATTCTTTCCTATTATGGATATGGATTTTTATGCGACAATTGGTTCAAGGAACCAAGCAGACATTACTGTACGCTTCCGAAAGTTCCAGAAAGTGCTCTTTGTGTTATTCCAGAAGGCATTCACGCAGATGGCGATCTTGACACACACTACAGTGTCTATGTCTATGCAAGACAGCAAGGAAACTGGATAGATCTTTTTTACGAGGGACGCGAAAAGTTTTTCTATCTGGATTATACACTTCGCGCCTGTGATAAACTTCCTTGCCCACTGTTCTGTGCCCACAGCACCGGAGACACCGACGTACCATTTAGTGAATTCACAGAACTAAGTAACAAATATCACGCAAAAAGATTCATCGTGTCCGGAACAGAACACGACTTTGACAGAGACACAGAAAATCCATTCACGCAGAAAGTGCTGGACGAGACAGTAGTGTTTATTGAGAAGTGTTTAAATAAGTAATTTTTAGCTTTCTTTCAGAGAAAAAATCCCCCGCAAATTGCTTTGATATACAATTTGCGGGGTTTTTATTTGTTCAATATGTTAGTCTTCAAAAATAGTTCCTTTTCGGAATCCTTTGCTTGACTTCATAGTCTTCATCAGGAAGTAGTATACAACTCCTGTCGGAATCAGGCTGACATACCATGATAACTGCATTACGAATACGGAGCAGACAGATCCTACGATAATTGCAATAACTGCTGCCCAGTTAACTCCTTTAAAGCAACCTTCTTTGTCATACATATCATTCAAATCCAGTTTCTTCTTACGCAGTATGAAGAAGTCGACTGCCATTACTGCGAAGATAGGTCCTAAAAATGCTGAGTAGAACTGTGTAAATAATGATAACCCTGCTGCAGAGTCAGCTGTAACAAGTTTCCATGGCATTACGCATGCTGACAGCACACCAACAAGAATTGTTGCATGTGTCCATTTAACTTTGAAAGACTCCATCAGAACGTATGCAGGTGGAACAATATTGTTCAGTACGTTTGTTGTTACCTGAGCAAATGCGATAAAGAGCAATGTCAGGATTGTAAGGAATTTGCTTCCCATTGTAGTAGAGAATACTTCTACAGGATCACTATTTCCTGTTGCTGCTGTCACAAGAAGTCCGATAAGACCCATGAACAATGTTACAGGAAGAATAGCAACAGTGTAAATGCTTGTAGCTTTTACAGGTTTGATGTCATCTGTTGCATTTCTGGAATAGTCAGATGCATTGATGATCATTGTGGAATAAATTCCAAGGAAAGAAGTTGTTGCTGCCCAGAATGGCATGCCCCATGTTCCCTTAATTCCAGAGAATACATTTCCAATCTCTGATGAGAATTTTGTGTTTACTACATATAACATGTAAATCAGGATACCAATGATAAAGATACAGGAAATATTCTCCATCCATTTGATTCCTTCAAATCCTTTGATTGCAAGTGCAACCTGAAGAATTGTGAACAGTGCATAGATAATTGGAAGATTATCAAATCCAAATAAAATCTTCAGACAGCTGTTGATAGCTCCTGCTCCAACCCAACTCTGATAACCAAACCATACGATAGCTGGAAGTCCACGGAGAACTCCTGGAATCTTTACACCTGTTGTACCAAAACTACTTCTTAACTGTACTGTAAATGGAATACCATACTCATGTCCACACTCACCGATAATTGCAAGTGCTACTGCAATAACAAGGCATCCGATACACATCGCAATAATCGCCTGCGCTACAGTCAATGTTCCAATCAGGGCTGCACCCATGGAAAATGTTCCGATAGATACACATCCACCCATGAAGCTGGCTGCATAGGATACGCTTCCCATGATACGTTTCTTTGTTGGTTGGAGATCCGCGTCTACATTGGCAACGAGCTTTGGATCCAGTACTTTGTTGTCTACAATACTCATCTTCTCTCTCCTTTTTTTAAGTATAATTTAAAAATCAGGTGATCTTGCCTTTATTAGGCAAGATCACCTGATCTGTTACCTAATTTCGGTATTATTTAATTTTCTCAATAAATGTTCCAACACCTTTTTCTGCAACAATCTTTCCGTCTTCTGCAATAACATTTCCACGAATCATTGTCATGATTGGAAGTCCTTTTCCTTTCATTCCGACAAATGCAGAAATCTTATTTACATATAATAAGGAATCACTTGTAATCTCCCATTCTTTTTCTGGATCTACAATCAGAAGGTCAGCATCAAATCCCGGTTTGATATCTCCTTTTCTTCCATAGATACCAAATGCTTTTGCAGGCTGTACAGACATTGCATTTGCAAGAACTGTCGGACATACATTACGTTTTACGCATCCTTCATTGAAGGTTACCTGGAAACCACTCTGAATTCCGCTGCATCCGCCCCATACATCAAATACATTTTCAATCTTGTTTCCAAGAATCTCATTAAATTTCTCATCATATGAACATGGTGAATGGTCACTTGCAATACCGCTGAATGTTCCATCTTCTACATAAGACCACAGTCTGTCAACCTCTTCCTGTGAACGAAGCGGAGGTGCACATTTGAATAACGGTCCGTTCTCTAATACATCCTGATCTGTCAGACTTAAGTAGTGAGAACATGTCTCTGCTGTGATGTCATAGCCTTCCTGCTGTGCCTCTTTAATCTTCTGAGCTACATCCGGGCTGCTGACATGACAGATATGTGCTTTACATCCTGTTGCTTTTGCAATCTCGATAATATCAACAGTTGCTACCATCTCTGCTGCAACCGGTCTGGAATCCAGGAAACACTGCCATGAATTCGGATCTTTTGCTTTCTCAATCTTCTCAAGATTTTTGATCATTGAGAAATCTTCACAATGGAATCCTGCACGTCCATCAAATTCCTTAATGATTTCCATTGCTTCATAAGCCTGTCCATAATTTAATGAACTGTAGTCTGGTGATACCGGTCCGATAAATGATTTGAATGCTACGCATCCTTTCTCATCCAAATCCTTCAGATCTTTAAAGTTATCCGGAATCAGTCCGCCCCAGAAACAGTAATCACAGTATGCATTCGAATCAACTTTTTTCAGTTTAAAATCAAATGCTTCTGCATTAACCATTGCCGGTTCATTCTGAAGTGGCATATCTATGACAGTTGTGTAACCACCAAGTGCTGCCGCTGCAGTTCCATGCTCATAATCTTCACGCCACTCATATCCTGGGTCGTTCAGATGTGCATGCGTATCGATTGCACCTGGGAAAACATAATTTCCTTTTGCATCAATAACCTTTGCTGCTTCTGGCTCTTCTCCTGCATTTAACACAGCTGCAATCTTGCCATCTCTAATTGCGATGTTTCCTTCTGAAACACTGTCAGCAGTTACGATTCTGCCGTTCTTCACTAAAACATCATACATATTCATGTTCCTCCTTAAAAATTGAATCAAATCAGCCGTAACCAGCTCAATTTCTTTCTATAGTCGATATATTACTGGATTTTCCCCAAAAATACAATCACTATTTTCTTACATTTTTCTCCATCTTTTTATCTACTTTAGATAATTTCATCGTGTTTTTTGTTAAATTTTTATCCGTTATGTATAAAAATACGCAAAGAAACCCTGTCGTCTTGGCTAGGCTCCTTTGCGAAAATTTCAACCACTTTTTAATTTTTATTGATTTATATCAAAAATGATTGGTCAACCGTTTTTCAGTTTCTTTTACATATATTTTATCCTAATTTGATAATTTTCACAATGACCTATCCTCCAAAATATGACACATTTTTTTGTATAATATGCACAGTCATGTATTGTATTTTTATATAAACAATACAGTTTTATTGGTTAATTTTAAAATTTTTCATAATTTTCGTTATATTATTAACATTTTCTTCGGTTTTTGCCACTTTTTTCTCATTTAAAATTTGTGCAATTTTATTTAAAATTTCAAAAACCACATTTTATATTGTGTATTATATTGTGTACATTGTGATTTTTCGGCAAATCTGTTATGATAGTATCTGCCAGACAGGCAAAAGGAACATACACAGGAGTGCATAATTATGACATTATTTTCCATTACAGATACATCTGACTATTTAAATGAACTGCTTTCGGGAGAAACAAGCGGGACAGTCCACTCTGTATATAGAAAAACTATCAACTTATCTATTGGTGGAACACTGGCAGCCTTACAGGCAAAGGGCTCACCCATCTCGCCAATCAGTCTGATTACAACATTGACTTCCGAAAAAATGGAGAGTCTTGAAATATCTGCCGGAGATTTTGTTACTTTAAAAGAGAATATCATTACTATTTATAGAAGTAACCGCACTCTTCAGGCTTCCACAGATATGAACACTCTTGATAATAAAAGGATAATTGGATTTTCTTTTGACGAAGCAACAATTCACAACTTACATTTGTTACATTCATTAAAATGTGCAACCTCTCTGTCAGATACCATGCTTCACCAGCTTCATAACAATATCAGAACATGTCTTTCTAATATATCCACCGGAGGCTTTGAAGTGATCTTCAACCAACGTGTAAATGATGATACTTCTATGATGCTTGTTGCTGCAAAGAAAAAAATCGAACGATGCACCAGACTATATAGACGTAAAAAATATACAGAGACCGGAATCGAACTTGCCCGACTAATTGGACTTGGCATCGGGCTAACTCCAAGCGGTGATGATTTCCTGTGCGGTGTACTTGCCGGATTAATTCTTACAGGGCAAACAGAATCCACATTTGCCAAGAGCCTTCACAAAACAATTGCAGAACATCTGAATGATACCGTCGATGTAAGTGCCGCATTTCTCCACTGTGCATTAAAAGGACAATTTAGCCTGGCTGTGAATCATTTACTCGTAAATACAGGTTGTGAATCTCCACAAGATGCTTCTTATGTTAAATGCAACCCTCAAATTACTCCTGGAATTGCAAATATCCCAGCAATTACTGAAAATTTTCTGGCAATCGGGCATTCTTCCGGGACAGATACTTTGTGCGGAATTCTATACGCACTGGAATTATTTCTTTTTTCAGAAATGTAACCTATATAAAAAATTTTGTTCATAATAAAAAAACATTCTTCCCATGTATACCCGGCTCTGAAAAGTCGGATTATAAACCTTACTTTTCAGAGCCAGCATGACATTCAGAATGTTTTAATAACTAATTTTCAACCAAAAATCCTAATTTTCTCAGTTCCTCTTCTATCATCCCGAGCGTTTCTTCACTGTCCGCTGTCACAGTATGATAGTGATAATCGGAGGTAATATTCTTAAGCGGTGTTGATTTGCCACTTTCGATATCTGCCAGAAATTCTTTTACTTTTCTTCTGGAAGTAATTCCAAGTTCCGCCTCAATATGCCCATAAACTTTATGGTTTACCATAACATTTTTCACTTGACCGCCAAGATCGACAATAGTACAAAGTTCCGTCTCAAGCTGCTCGTCTGTATGACGTACTTTAAAAACTCTCTCGGCGCAAGTCTGCCCTTCCAGCACATATCCCCGGTTTGTTGATATGATATCATACCCCGAAGCCCGTAACAGGGCAATATCCTGAACAATAACCTGACGGCTCACATCATAATCCTTCGCAAGTTTCGAACCCGAAACCGGTCTGTCACTTTCTTTTATATTCTTCAATATCTCCTGTCTTCTATCAGAACCTGTCATACTGCTTTCGTAATCTCCTTCATCATCAATCACAAAATCTATCATTTAAAAACTGTTTTTAGAAGCATTTCCACTTACTGTCTTAATCATTATAATGCACATTTATAGTATGTGCAAGAATGCTCTTCCAAACATGAACAGAATCCTCTACTGAAAGATCTTTTGTACATTTTTCATCTACAGAACCTGCCACCGGCAGCTTCTTCCGAACGCATGGCAACACAAAAACCCCTCACGCCATAATTGATGTAAGGGGTTTTCTATATAAGCTAATTAACGTTCTATGCCAGTCACCTACAGTGTACTACCTTTGATTTATGGCTGCCTGCGCAGCAGAAAGTTTGGCTATTGGAACTCTGAATGGTGAGCAGGAAACGTAATTCAATCCCAATTCGTTGCAGAACTCTACAGATGACGGATCTCCTCCATGTTCTCCACAAATTCCAATATGAAGGTTCGGATTTGCTTCTTTTCCAAGTGCAATTGCCATCTCCATCAGTTTTCCAACACCTTTTTGATCCAGTTTTGCAAATGGATCGTTTTCGTAAATCTTCGCATCGTAATATGCGTCCAGGAATTTCCCCGCATCATCACGGGAGAATCCAAATGTCATCTGAGTCAGGTCATTTGTTCCGAAACAGAAGAAGTCAGCTTCTTTTGCAATCTCATCTGCAGTAAGTGCTGCTCTTGGAATTTCGATCATTGTTCCGACTTCATATTCCAATTCAATACCTGATGCGGCAATCTCTGCATCTGCAGTTTCTACTACAAATTTCTTTACATATTTTAACTCTTTGACTTCTCCAACCAACGGAATCATAATTTCCGGCTTAATGTTCCAATCCGGATGATTTTTCTTTACTTTAATAGCTGCCCGGATGACTGCTTTTGTCTGCATCTTTGCGATTTCCGGATAGGTCACAGCAAGGCGGCTGCCACGATGTCCCATCATCGGGTTGAACTCATGAAGACTCGCAATAATATTTTTAATCTGTTCTACCGTTTTTCCTTGTGCATCTGCAAGCTTCTTAATATCCTCTTCCTCCGTTGGTACGAATTCATGAAGTGGCGGATCCAGGAAACGTATTGTAACCGGGTTTCCTTCCAATGCTTCGTAGAGTGCTTCAAAATCTCCCTGCTGATATGGCAGGATTTTATCCAGTGCTGCTTCTCGCTCCTCTACTGTATCTGCACAGATCATCTCACGGAATGCTGCAATTCTGTTCTCATCAAAGAACATATGCTCTGTACGGCAAAGTCCAATTCCTTCTGCTCCAAGTTCTACCGCTTTCTTAGCATCTGCCGGTGTATCCGCATTTGTCCGGACTTTCATAGTACGATATTTATCAGCCCAGTTCATGATCTTCTCGAACTCACCTGTAATTGTTGCATCTACAGTAGGAATGATGCCTTCATAAATGTTTCCTGTCGTTCCATCTAAGGAAATTGCGTCTCCTTCGTGAAATGTTTTCGCTGCTAAGGTAAATTTTTTATTTTCTTCATCCATTGCAATATCACCGCAACCAGATACACAGCATGTTCCCATACCACGGGCAACTACTGCTGCATGGGAAGTCGTTCCTCCGCGGACTGTCAAGATTCCCTGTGCGGATTTCATACCGGTAATATCCTCCGGTGATGTCTCCAGGCGGACAAGAACTACTTTCTCTCCTCGTTTTGCCCACTCCACTGCATCTTCAGCAGAGAATACAACCTTTCCGCATGCAGCTCCCGGAGATGCACCAATTCCTTTTCCAAGTGCTGTTGCTCTCTTTAATACTTTCTGGTCGAACTGCGGATGGAGAAGGGTATCCAGATTACGAGGATCGATCATTGCAACTGCCTCTTCTTCTGTTCTCATGCCCTCGTCTACCAGGTCACACGCGATTTTCAGTGCAGCCTGTGCAGTTCTCTTACCATTTCTTGTCTGCAGCATATAAAGTTTTCCGTGCTCTACCGTAAACTCCATATCCTGCATATCTCTATAATGCTTCTCCAGTGTCTTGCATACATTTTTAAATTCTATGAATGCCTCTGGGAATTTTCTTTCCATCTCTGTAATCTGCATCGGAGTTCTAACACCTGCAACCACATCTTCTCCCTGTGCATTGGTCAGGAATTCTCCGAATAATCCTTTTTCTCCTGTTGCCGGATCACGGGTAAATGCAACTCCGGTTCCACAGTCATCGCCCATATTTCCAAATGCCATCATCTGAACATTAACTGCGGTTCCCCAGGAATAAGGAATATCATTGTCGCGACGATACACATTTGCACGAGGATTATCCCAGGAGCGAAATACTGCCTTTATAGCTTCTGTCAACTGCTCTTTTGGATCTGTCGGGAAATCGGTACCAATCTTTTCTTTATATTCTGCCTTAAACTGCCCTGCCAGTTCTTTCAGATCATCCGCGGTAAGCTCTACATCAAGCTTCACACCACGTTTTGCCTTCATCTGATCAATCAGCTCTTCAAAATATTTCTTACCTACTTCCATAACTACATCGGAAAACATCTGAATGAATCTGCGATAGCAGTCCCATGCCCAGCGTGGATTACCGGACGCACAAGCCAAAGTCTCGACAACTTCTTCATTGAGTCCGAGATTCAGGATTGTGTCCATCATACCTGGCATCGATGCTCGTGCTCCAGAACGAACAGAAACGAGCAGCGGATTTGTCTTATCACCAAACTTCTTGCCTGTGATAACTTCCATCTGATCAATGGCTTCAAGAATCTGTTTCATAATCTCGTCATTGATCTGTCTGCCGTCTTCATAGTACTGTGTGCAGGCTTCCGTTGTCACGGTAAAGCCTTGTGGTACCGGCAGTCCCAAATTCGTCATCTCCGCAAGATTTGCGCCTTTGCCACCAAGGAGATTTCTCATGGTAGCGTTACCTTCTGTAAACATATAAACCCATTTCGCCATAGCTATGACCTCCTAATACATTTCATGTTAAGGGTCAAAGCCAAAAACACCATTGTTTTTGTAGAAAAAATGGTCATGAAGCAAAAACCCCAACATTATATTTTTTGTAAGTCGCAACTATATTGTAGCACTTTGTTATATTTTTGTCAATAAAACAGAGGGATTATTCTCCCTCTGCTCTACAATAATTCGCATGCTTTTCGACATATTTCGTTCCTTAAAAATGTTCTTGGCATCTTTACTGAGAAATGCACGTCGTGCAACGTATACACGTAAATACTACATATTTTTCAAAAATGCAACATAGCCTTTATATGCCTCGTATACATCGGCTTTGCTTGTCACTTCCCAAGGTGCATGCATGGATAACACTGCCACGCCGCTGTCTATGACTTCCATGCCGTAATTTGCCATGATGTAAGCAATTGTTCCACCGCCGCCTGCGTCAACTTTTCCAAGTTCGGCGAACTGATAAGATACGTCTGCATCATCCATGACACCACGAATCTTTGCAAGGTACTCTGCATTGGCATCATTAGAACCACTCTTACCACGGCTTCCGGTGAATTTATTAAATACAAGTCCTTTTCCGAAAAATGCAGAACTTCTCTTTTCGAACACATCTGCGTACATCGGATCATATGCTGCACTTACATCGGAAGATAACATTCTGGAATTCTGCAAAGCTCTTCTGACTTGCAGCTCAGACTCCCCGTCAGTCATAGCAACCAGTTCAGCCACTACATTTTCAAAGAATCTGGAATGCATACCGGTTGCTCCTACGCTTCCGATCTCTTCCTTATCTACGAGGATGCAGCATCCGGTACGTGTGACCTGAGGCGTATCCAGAATTGCAAATAAAGATGTAAATGCACAAACACGGTCATCCTGACCGTATGCCAGCACCATGCTTCTGTCAAGACCACAGTCTCTTGCTTTTCCTGCCGGAACAATCTCAAGTTCTGCAGAGAGGAAATCTTCTTCCTCCATATCATAATATTTCTTCAGAAGTTCCATCACATTTGCCTTAACTGCTTCTTTTTCTTCCTGATCAAGAGAAGGATCCTGCTCAAGCGGCCGACTTCCAATTAAAAGATCCAGCTTCTCGCCTTCTACGACTACACTTCCCTTTTTCTCAAGCTGCTTTGATGCAAGATGTACAAGAAGATCTGTAATCACAAATACCGGATCTTCCTCCTCATCTCCAATGCTGACCGGAACAATTGTTCCGTCTTTTTTTGCGATCACACCGTGAAGAGCAAGCGGAAGTGTTACCCATTGATATTTCTTGATTCCTCCATAATAATGAGTATCCAGATAAGCCAGCTCTTCATTTTCATATAAAGGGTTCTGCTTCACATCAATACGCGGAGAGTCAATGTGTGCACCTAAGATATTCATTCCATTTTCCAACGGCTCCTGACCGATGATGAACAGGACAATACTCTTATCCATGCACACTGCATACACTTTATCCCCGGCTTTTAATTTTACATGTTCCTTCTGAAGCTCTTTTAAATTCTTATATCCGGCAGCTTCTGCCTTTTTCACCGCAAGTGTAATACACTCACGTTCTGTCTTTCCATCGTCCAGACAATTCTTATATGTCTCATTGATCTTGTCTAATTTTTCCAGTTCTGTCTGGTCATATACTTTCCATGCATTTCTACGTTCCATGCTCAAGGCTCCTTTTTTCTTATATTTCGCAGCTAAATTTCTGCTACAATTTGATAATAAGTATATCATATTATAAATACATTATTTACATTTTTCCTAAAGTTCATTATAATTTTAATTGCATTTTAATTGTTATACTATCAAAAGGGGAAATGAACATGAAAAATTTGATTCAAAAATGGAACAACATCAGTCTGATCAAACGCATTATCTGCGGTCTGATCATCGGAATTGCTTTGGGACTTATTTTCCCACAGGCGACCGCAATCTCCATTCTCGGAGATCTGTTCGTCGGAGCACTTCGCGGAATCGCACCGCTTCTTGTATTCTTCCTGATTATGAGTTCCCTTTGCCGCATGGCAAAAGGACAGAAAACGAACATGTCTTTTATCGTGATACTGTACCTGCTCGGCAATCTGTTCTCTGCATTATCTGCAGTTATTGCCAGCTACTTGTTCCCGGTAACTCTGACATTTTCACAGAGCACGAATACTCAGGATATCACACCACCGACCGGTGTCACAGAAGTGCTGAAAAATCTGCTGATGAATGTCGTTGCGAATCCAGTCGACTCACTGGTAAACGCCAATTATATCGGAATCCTTGCATGGGCCATCATACTTGGCATTGCTCTTAAGAGCGCAAGTGATGGCACAAAGAATGCTTTGGAGAATATTTCAGATGCTATCGCAACTGCAGTAAAATGGATCATTAACTGTGCACCATTTGGTATCATGGGACTGATCTTCACTACAATCTCCGAGCAGGGACTCGACGTTCTTCTCGGATACGGACGTCTGATCTGCGTACTGGTCGGAACCATGCTCTTCGTGGCACTTATTATGAATCCACTGATTACATTTATCTGTCTTCGTAAGAACCCATACCCACTTGTGCTTCGCTGCCTGAAAGACAGCGGACTGACAGCATTCTTCACCCGAAGCTCTGCTGCCAACATTCCGGTAACCATGGCTCTCTGCAAACGCCTTGGCCTTAACCCGGACATTTATTCCATTACCATCCCTCTTGGATGTACAATCAACATGTCCGGTGCTGCTATCACCATTTCCGTTATGGCACTGGCTACAGCCCATACACTGGGTATTGCCGTTGACCTTCCTACTGCATTGTTACTCTGTATCGTTTCCGCTATCGGTGCCTCAGGCACTGCCGGTGTTGCCGGTGGCTCCCTGCTTCGGGTTCCTGTAGCCTGCGCATCCTTTGGTATCGGTAATGAGATCTCCAGGCAGGTCGTAGCCGTTGGTTTCATCATTTCCGTTCTGGAAGACTCCTGCGAAACTGCACTGAACAGCTCCAGCGATGTAGTATTCACTGCAACTGCTGAATTTGCTCAGCGTCGTAAGAATGGCACACTGCGTGCAGAAGATATGGTCCCGAAAAACTAATCAGTAGATCTCATCTTGTCTTAGAAATCCCAAAGTGGATGACAACAGCTATTCCTGTTGTCATCCACTTTTTTTGCTTTTCCCCTCCATTTCTCTGTAAGATATTCCGAATCAGTTCAATCTTTTCTTATATATGATATATTGTCATTTGTTAAATGAATTATAATCATGTATTCTGTACATTGTCTTATTACATCACATTTCTTCAGGCAGATGCCTGTACATACCATTACATAAAGGCAAAACGTATTACCTGGTTAGGAGACATTAATGAATTCAATGATTATTTCTCTGATTAAGCGGATTCCTCTGATAGAGCAAATTGCAGCAGGGCTGGTCATAGGCATTATTACCGCTGTATTCTTCCCTTCGGCTGTACCGATATTCTCCATTTTCGGTGATGTCTTTGTTAAGGCATTAAAGGGAGTGGCCCCTGTACTCGTATTCGTTCTGGTTATGAATGCCATGCTTCAGCGTAAGAAGAATGGCAATACAGCCATGAAACCCATTATTATTCTTTATATACTCAGCACGTTTGCCTATTCTCTGATTGGTGTAGGAATGTCCTTCCTGTTCCCCACAAGATTACTGCTCAGATCCGCTGGTCAGGCTGCCCCGGCACCAAGCGGTATTTCCGAAGTCATTTATAATCTGATTATGAACATTGTGGATAATCCGGTCCATGCCCTGGAAACAGCCAATTACATCAGCATTCTGGCCTGGGCTATCATTATAGGCATGGCATTGCACACCTGCGCTTCTGAGACCACAAAAAAAGTATTTCAGGAACTGTCCGAGGGAATTACCCGTATAGTTACCTGGGTCATCCATTTTGCTCCACTGGGCATTATGGGACTGGTTACAGAATCTGTAGGAGCCA
>ENA-OQKF01000907-OQKF01000907.1-human-gut-metagenome-genome-assembly--contig:-NODE-907-length-15067-cov-33.986814_pt1 | contig 15067 bp, 7 predicted proteins | sample MGYA00242617_ERZ504784 | MGnify/ENA primary metagenome ERZ504784 (study PRJEB26092, sample SAMD00036364) | human gut metagenome | host: Homo sapiens | study: EMG produced TPA metagenomics assembly of... | reverse complement strand
TTACGTGTGGCTCACGGGGTTTGGGTATGGCTTCGCCAGGGCGCTTGTGCGCGAAGGCGCTCCATATTCAAACCCTGAGCCCAGTTAGACAAGCACGTGGCTCTGCCCCACCGTGAACGGTATGTATGCGTGCAGTGGCTAGAGACGCGGACGTGTATCGCAAAAAAGACCGCGTCCCCAGCTGGCTGCGTGCGGCCCAGTCAAGCGGGAACAAAACTGGACCGCACGCAAACAGCTGCAGGACTGCTGCGATTAGTCATGAAATATCGATTCGAAAGAACAGCTTGAGCATAGAAAAGAGCTGAGTCATTCGATGCGATACGCATGACGACGCTATTGGAGCTCGTGGTTTTTCTAGCACCGCCGTTACGGCCGGATGCCGATCGACCCTGTGCTTCCCGACTGGTTAAGCCGTGAGCGCAGTTGAACCCATGTAACGTTAGGTATCCTAGCACATGGCGGCTGAAAACCGATTTAGGTCGTGCACGACAACATATCATTCATTTGCAGTGCTTAAGGGGTTTATTTTGCAAACTTGTGCACATTAACGCAGGTTTATGCGGGTGCGGCTGTTGGCACGCACCGCCCAAGCCGCAACGCTGACGACGAGAAATGCAAAAAGGAATTAAGTTGGGCTAACAAACTATGTACAGAAGTGGGAAGTAAATTGCGCAACTTTTTGCGGTGCGGGTGTTGGTGTGGCGTCACTTTGGTTTGCGCGGTGGCTGTATATGAAAAAAGCCTTCGGTTTCCCGAAGGCTTTGCATTCACGATGGTGGAGACGAGGGGGATCGAACCCCTGACCTCTTGACTGCCAGTCAAGCGCTCTCCCAGCTGAGCTACGCCCCCGTGACGAGGTAGTACTATAGGGGAAGATCTTCCGGGATGCAAGGACTTTTTTTTGGGGCAGTTACCCTGCCTTACGGGTTTTATCGGGACGGGGCTGAATTGACTGATTTTGACTTCGGCAAAATAAGTCAATTCAGCCCCGTCCCGATAAAACCCTCACGTAGCGATGCCTTACTTGTAAAGGTAGGCGATCGCCGTTCCTTGGTGGACTTGGATCTTGGCCGTTTTCCTGACGACATTAGAGATACCGGTGTCGGCTAGCAGGGCTAAGGGGCTGTGGTCTAGCTCCCACTCTAGGCCGTGTTCACTTATCTCTGTGTTGGGAGCGATGGCGATGATGGAGAAGGTTTTGCCCTCGGCGCCCTCGATGGTCCAGGTCTCGTCCTGGTGCAGGATTCTGGCCGTCACTTCGTCTTCTTCGATCCAGACGGGGGCGTCCGCATACCTTGCCAGGAGCCCTAGCACAGACAGGGCCATGTCCGGGCGGCCGCCGGTGGCACAGGTTGCTACCACTTCGGCACCCGGCCACCGACGGCGGACGGAATCGAGTGCCAGAGCCAGATCGGTATAGTCCTTGTAGGGATCGTGGCGCTCCACTTCAGAATCGGCAGCGGCATCGACCAGAGCGCCCCCCTCATCGCTAACGGTGTCAGCGTCGCCGACGTAGACGTCGCAGCTCAGACCAGCGCCCAACAGGGCGTCTAGCCCACGGTCTACGGCAACGATGTGGTCACACTCCCCTGCCAGGTGGCACAGCAACTCGGGGCTCGCCAGCACCGGCGAGCCGCAAACAACTAATACTTTGCAAGCCACGGCCCTCGCCTAGCCCTCAAACTCAAGAACGCGGGCCAGATCCAGGTCCTCATAGTTGTCGATAAAGATGTCGCAGTTGGAACGCACCTCGTCGCGCTCCATACGGCCGCGCGGGTCATAGACGCCCACGCGCTTAAAGCCTGCAGCGCCAGAGCTCTTAAGTCCAAAGACGGCGTCCTCAAACACCCACGCGCGCTCAAACTTGCGCCCGTGGCGCTCTTCCAGGCGACGCAACGCCAGCTCGTACACGTCGGGGAACTGCTTGGAGCGCCCCGCCTCGCCTGTCGTGGTAACAAACTCCATGTAAGCGTCGAGCCCGGCACTAGCGAGCGCGGACTGCACCAGTTCGGCCGGCGTGGACGTGGCCACGCACATGGCAATCCCCGCCGCCTTCGCCTGCTCCAAAAAAGCCAGAAGCCCCTCGCGCGGCGGCACCTTGGAGTACCCATCGATCAAAATCTCGCCCAGCTCGCGATACAGATCCTCGCCATTCGTGCCAATGCCCCACGTGTCGTGGTAGGTCTGGCACTCGTCCTCCAGCGAAAGATGTTCAAACTGGGCAAAATCATCGACCGTTACATCAATGCCATGACGGCGCAATAACTCGGTCTGCGCATGGCCCCAAACGGGGGAACTATTAACCAGCGTGCCGTCGCAATCAAAAATAAAAGCAACACTTGGGGCAGCGATGTGGTCCATAAACGAGCCTTTCAATGTCAAATGGTAAACAACCTGCTAAAAACGTTTTACCAAACGTCAGCCTAACAGTTTTGAAACCCTAATTGGTAAAACTGTCAAGAGTTTTACCACGGCAATTCTGCCAGTGGTATAAACATGGCGCTTACCGATTAAACGCCCCCGCAAAACCACTTTCGTCCATAAGAGTAACGCGCAGGTGTTATCGTAGTTTCTGCCGAAAGTTCCACCGAGCACGCGAGGTGGAACGAATCATAGAACTATCGCCGTCCCTTCGATTCGTGCAGCCTTGGACCTTTCGCATCTAGTCACCAAGGCAACACGCTGCCGCGTCATGATGGGATCAAACGTGAGCGATACAAAGCTAAAGCCAGCAACCAAAAAGCCTGCTACCCGTAAAGCCGCCCCGCACGCACCGGAGCTCTCCAAGGACGATGTCTACCTGTTTGGCATTGGCATGTGGGAGCGCAGCTGGGAAAAGATGGGCGCTCACCCCGACACGCAGAATCGTACGCGTGGCTGGCGCTTTTGCGTTTGGGCGCCCGACGTAAAGAGCGTCCACGTCATTGGCGAATTTAACGACTGGGACGAGGAAGCCAACCCGCTGGTGCCCATGCATACGAGCGCTATTTGGGAAGGCTTTATTCCTGGCGCCGAGCAAGGTCAGCTCTATAAGTACCTTATCGAGACCAACGAGGGCGAAAAGCTCTACAAGGCCGATCCGTACGCCTTTAAGGCCGAGTGCCCTCCCGGTACCGCCAGCGTGCTGTGGACCCTCGATGGCTATAAGTGGAACGACGCCGCATGGCTCAAGCGCCGTGCGAGCCACAACCACATGTCGCAGCCCCTTAACATCTACGAGGTGCATATTGGCTCGTGGAAACGTCACGGCGACGCGCCGCAGGGCGAGCCCGACGAGTACGGCAACTACCCCGGCCCCATGGACCCCTTCCCCGCGCAGCGCGGCGAGTTCTACACCTACGATGACCTGTCGGTGGAGCTCGTGGACTACGTGCGCGACATGGGCTATACGCACATTGAGGTCATGCCGCTTATGGAGCATCCCTTCGATGGATCCTGGGGCTACCAGACGACCGGCTATTACGCCGCCACGTCGCGCTACGGCAACCCACAGCAGCTCATGCACTTTATCGATGCGTGCCACGAGGCGGGCATCGGCGTGATCATGGACTGGGTACCCGGCGGTTTTTGCGCCGATTCCCACGGCCTTGCCACCTTTAACGGCCACATGCTGTTTGAGCACGAGATTCACCCCAACTGGGGCACGCACAAGTTCGACTTCGCCCGCGGCGAGGTCCGCTCCTTCCTGGTCTCCAACGTGCTGTACTGGCTCGAGAACTTCCACGTGGACGGCATCCGCATGGACGGCGTGTCCAGCATGCTGTACCTCAACTTTGGCATCGACGATCCGGGCCAAAAGAAGTTCAACAAGTACGGTACCGAGGAGGACCTGGACGCCAGCGCGTTTATCCGCCAGGTCAACTGCGCTGTAGAGGCGCACTACCCCGATGTAATGATGATGGCCGAGGAGTCCACCGCGTGGCCGCTCGTGACCTACCCTCCGCAGGACGGCGGCCTGGGCTTCCACTACAAGTGGGACATGGGCTGGATGAACGACACCCTGCACTACATGCAGACCGATTTTCCGTGGCGCCCCGGCAACCACGGCCTGCTCACGTTCTCCATCATGTATGCCTTTACCGAGAACTTTATCTGCCCGCTGAGCCACGACGAGGTCGTGCACGGCAAGTGCTCGCTGATCGGCCGCATGCCGGGCGATTGGTGGCGCCAGTTTGCCGGCCTGCGCACGCTGGCCTTCTACCAGATGACGCACCCCGGTGCCAAGCTCAACTTTATGGGCAACGAGATCGGCCAGTTTATTGAGTGGCGCTACTACGAGTCCATCCAGTGGTTCCTGACCGAGGAGTATGAGACCCACCGTCATCATCAGGCGTTTATTAAGGCGCTCAACCACCTGTACACCGCCGAGCCCGCCCTGTACGAGCGCGGCTACACCGATGACGGCTTTACCTGGATCGATGCGGACAACTCCAAGCAGTCCATCGTGAGCTTTGTGCGCCAGGGCGAGGACATCGACGACGACCTGGTGATCCTGATCAACTTTGATCCGGCGAGCTACAAGAGCTTCCGCGTGGGCGTGCCGCGCGAGGGTGACTGGGAGGTCATCTTCGATTCCGACCGTCCCGAGTTTGGCGGCAGCGGATATGCCGGCGAGGAGCCCTACACCTGCTCGAGCGAGCCCTATCCCTGGAACGGGCAGATGGACTCCATCGAGATCAAGGTGCCCGGCCTGGCTGGCGTGGTGCTTAAGCGCCGCGGTCCCAGCAGCTACAAGCCGCCGGTGGTTGAGGCTCCCAAGGCTGCGCCCAAGAAGCGTACCTCCTCGGTGAAGCCCAAGCCTGCGGCCGCCAAGAAGGCTCCGGCTAAGGCAAAGGCTACGACGACCAAAGCCAAGGCTAAGGCCACCGCAAAGCCCGCTGCCAAGGCTACCGCGACCAAGAAGCCGGCTGCCAAAAAGGCCGCTACCAAGGCCAAGGCTGCTTCTGTTAAGTCATCACCTAAGGATGCGTAACAAAGCCGTTACAGCTGTAATTACCCGCCTCGCCGAGGCGTAGGATACATGTCATAACCGTTCCGGGAGAAACATCCCCGGGGGAAAGGAACGTATGAATAAGATCTTCGACAACAAGCAGGAGTTTACCGAGCTCTATCGCGATGCCGTCATGAGCATCAGCGGCAAGAGTGTCGAGGCCGCCAGCGACCTCGACCGCTTTAACGCCCTGGCCAAGCTCGTGGCCGAGAAGGCCCGCACCGTTGCCACCAAGAGCGACGCCCGCGCCACCGCCGAGGGCAAGAAGCGCGTGTACTACTTCTCGATCGAGTTTTTGATCGGCCGCCTGCTCGACAACTACCTGCTCAACTTTGGCGTGCGCGACATGGTCGCCGAGGCCCTCGACGACATGGGCTTCGACCTATCCGTCATCGAGAACCAGGAGCCCGATCCGGCTCTGGGCAACGGCGGCCTGGGCCGTCTTGCCGCATGCTTCCTGGATTCCATGGCAGCCGAGGGCATCGCCGGCTACGGCAACGGCATGCGCTACCGCTACGGCCTGTTTAAGCAGGAGATCGTTAACGGCAGCCAGGTAGAAGCTACCGACGAGTGGCTCACCCACGGCTATCCCTGGGAGGTTCGCCGTCAGGACAAGGCCGTGACCATCAAGTTTGGTGGCCACGTCGAGGGCTTTGAGGAGAACGGCCGCACGTTCTACCGCACGGTGGACACGCAGGACATCCTGGCCGTCCCTTATGACATCCCCGTCGTGGGCTATGCCGGCGAGACCGTCAACAAGCTGCGCGTCTGGGCTGCCGAGCCGGTCGAGGAGCACTTTGACCTGGAGGCCTTTAACCGCGGCGACTACGCCCTGGCCGACGCCGAGCGCGCCGAGGCCGAGGCCATCAGCGCCATCCTCTACCCCAACGACGCAGGCGAGCACGGCCGTCTGTTGCGCCTGAAGCAGGAGTACCTGTTTGTTTCGGCCGGTATCTACAGCCTGCTCGATACCTTTGAGAAGGAGCACGGCGAAAACTGGGAGCTGCTGCCACAGTTTGTTGCCATCCACACCAACGACACGCACCCGGCCATGTGCGGCCCCGAGCTCATGCGTATCCTCATTGACGAGAAGAAACTCGAGTGGGACGACGCCTGGAACATCGTGACGCAGGTCGTGAGCTACACCAACCACACCATCCTGCCCGAGGCTCTGGAGAAGTGGCCCATCGGCACATTCTCCAAGCTCCTCCCCCGCGTGTACCAGATCATCGACGAGATCAGCCGTCGTTGGCACGAGTCGTTTGACACCACGCAGGAGGGCTGGCAGGAGCGTCTGCGCCAGACTGCCATTCTGTGGGACGGCGAGATTCGCATGGCCAACCTGTCCGTGATCTGCAGCCACAGCGTCAACGGCGTGGCAAAGATCCACTCCGACATCATCAAGAACATCGTGCTCAAGGACTTCTATGCCCTGACGCCCGAAAAGTTCAACAACAAGACCAACGGCATCTCGCACCGTCGCTTCTTTGCCGAGGCCAACCCCACCTATGCCAAGCTCGTCACCGAGGCCATTGGCGACGGCTGGCTTAAGGACGCCTTTGAGCTGGAGAAGCTCAAAGAGTTCCAGAACGACACCGAGTTCCTGAAGGCCGTTGGTGCCTCCAAGCGCGCCAACAAGGAGCGTCTGGCCGCCTACGTTAAGGCCGAGACCGGTCTGGTCATCGACCCCAACACCGTCTTCGATGTCCAGGTAAAGCGCTTCCATGCCTACAAGCGCCAGCTCATGAACATCATGAAGGTGATGGACATCTACAACCGTCGCATCGCCGATCCCAACTTCCACGTAACGCCGACGACCTTCATCTTTAGCGGCAAGGCTGCCTCGAGCTACACCTTCGCTAAGGAGACCATCCGCCTCATTAACTCCGTGGCCGACGTCATCAACAACGACCCGCGCGTCAACGAGGTCATGAAGGTCTGCTTTATCCCCAACTTCCGCGTGAGCAACGCCCAGCTCATCTACCCTGCCGCCGAGATCTCGGAGCAGATCTCCACAGCCGGCAAGGAGGCCTCGGGCACGTCCAACATGAAGCTCATGATGAACGGCGCCATTACGCTGGGCACCCTCGACGGCGCCAACATCGAGATCGCCGACCTGGCCGGCCGCGAGAACGAGGCCATCTTTGGCCTGACCGCTCCCGAGGTCGAGCAGCTCTGGGCATCCAACAGCTACTTTGCGTGGGATACCCTCAACGGCGACCGCGAGCGTCTGGGCCGCGTGATGGACGAGCTCAAGGACAACACCTTTGCGAGTCTTTCGGGCAACTTCGAGAGCATCTACAACGAGCTCATGAACAACAACGACCCCGACCTGGTCATGGCCGATTTCCGCAGCTACGTCGACGCCTGGGAGGCGCTCACGAACAGCTACGGCGACCAGGAGACCTGGAACCGCAAGGCGCTGCTCAACACCGCCTCCTCGGGCTGGTTCTCGAGCGACCGCACCATTCGCGAGTACCGCGACGAGATCTGGCACGCGTAAAGGCGCGCAAGCTCCCCTATGCCAGCACGGCATTACTCGGCGGGCGCGACGTTGCGCCGCGCCCGCCGCTAATGGGTTTAGGAACATCGATGACAGAAGGAGAAATCGATGAGTAAGAAAGAATGCATCGCGATGCTCCTCGCAGGAGGACAGGGCAGCCGATTGGGGGCACTCACCCAAAAGATCGCTAAGCCGGCGGTTAGCTTTGGTGGCAAGTTCCGTATTATCGACTTTTCGCTCTCCAACTGCTCAAACTCGGGCATCGACACGGTGGGCGTTCTGACGCAGTATCGTCCCTACCTGCTGCATGCCTACGTGGGCTCCGGCGAGGCGTGGGATCTGGATAGCCGCGACGGTGGCGTGTCGATCCTGCCGCCGTACGAGACGCAGACCGGCGGCGCCTGGTATGCGGGCACGGCCGACGCCATTACGCAGAACCTCGACTACATCAAGGCCAACGACCCCAAGTACGTCCTGATTCTTTCGGGCGATCACCTGTATCGCATGGACTACCGCAAGATGCTCAAGACGCACATTGAGAACAACGCCGACCTCACGGTGAGCGTTATGCCCGTGCCGTGGGAGGAGGCCAGCCGCTTTGGCATCCTGACCACCGACCCCGAGGACGGCCGCATCACCAAGTTCACCGAGAAGCCCGATAAGCCCGATTCGAATCTCGCGTCTATGGGCATCTACATCTTCTCGGCCGACGTGCTGATCGAGGCGCTCGAAGAGGACGCTCTGGACCAGCGCTCGAGCCACGACTTTGGCAAGGACATCATCCCCAAGCTGCTCGGCGAGGGCAAGCGCCTGTACAGCTACGAGTTCCACGGCTTTTGGAAGGACGTCGGCACCATCGCCAGCTTCCACGAGACCTCGATGGACCTGCTGGGCAACAACCCCGAGTTCGATCTGTTTGACAAGCACTTCCCCATCATGTCCAACATCACCACGCGTCCGCCGCACTACATTGGCCCGGACGGCCGCCTGGACGATTGCCTGGTCTCCAACGGCTGCAAAATCTACGGCACCGCTCGTCACTCGATCATTTCGACCGATGTCATCATCGAGGAGCGCGCCGTGGTCGAGGACTCCGTGCTGCTGCCGGGTGCGCACGTTAAGAGCGGCGCGCACATCTGCCGCGCTATTTTGGGCGAGAACTCCACGGTCGAAGAGGGCGTGAAGCTCGGCTCTGTCGATACCACCAAGGATACGGCCGTCGTTGGAAATGACGTCGTTATCGGGAAGGGGGAATGATCCGATGATCAATCGCAAGGCCATCGGTTATATCACCGCTAACTACTCTTCGACCTACGGCAGCGTGCTGCTCAAGGACCGTCCCATCGCGTCCGTTCCCTTTTTGGGCCGCTACCGCCTGATCGACTTCCCGCTGTCCAACATGATGAATGCCGGCATCAAGACCGTCGGCGTCGTTATGCCGGGAAACTACCGCTCGCTGATCGACCACGTGGGCTCGGGTAAGGACTGGGGCCTGGACCGCAAGAAGGGCGGCCTGTTCATGGTGCCCGGCAACGCGTATGGCACCACCAAGGGCGGCATGCGCTTCCTGCTGCGCGACATCATCTCCAACAAGACGCTGTTCCAGCGCTCGGACAAGCCCTATGTCGTGATGATGGGCACCAACATCATCTTTAACATGGACCTCAACACCATCATCGACGCACACGAGAACTCCGGCGCCCAGATGACCGTGGTGTACTGCAAGGCCACGCGCAACGTCGATGACGAGACCAAACTCGAGATTAACGAGAACGGCCGCCTGACGGGCGTGAGCGCCGGCGTCGTGTACGGCGACAACGCCTCTATGGACTGCTGCATCGTCAACCGCGAGACGCTGCTCGAGATTATCGACCACTACCAGGCCGCCGACTATCTGGACCTGCTCGAGGCACTCCAGGGCGACTTTGGCAACATCGACGTGTGCAGCTACGAGTACAAGGGCGAGGTCGTGGGCGTGTTTAGCGAGAAGTCGCTGTATCGCCGCAGCATGGACCTGCTCGACCAGACCGTGGCCGACCAGCTCTTTGACCCCGAGCGCCCGATCCTGACCAAGGCTCATGACGTGCCGCCTTCGCGCTATGCGACCGGCAGCCACGCGTGCAACTCGATTATCTCGGCCGGCTGCATCATCAAAGGCACCGTGCGCAACTCGATCCTGTCTCGCGGCGTCGTGGTCGAGGAAGGCGCTTCGGTGACCAACTCGATCATCAACCAGAGCTGCATCATCAAGAGCGGCGCACGCGTCGAGAACGCCATTCTGGACAAGAATAACGTGGTCCCCACCAATACCGAGCTTCGCGGCACGCCCGAGAACATCCTGGTGCTGGGCAAGGCTCCGTTAACTTCCGACACCACCATCGTGCGTTAACGTTGGCACCGCAACATCGCTCGTAACATGTAGAATAGCCGCCCGGTTCGCGCCAGGCGGCTATTCTCGAATTACAACATGGGAGACAATATGGCAGATTCCAGCAAAAAGATGCAGATCGTGTTTGCCTCGGCCGAGTGCGCACCGTTTGTTAAGACCGGTGGCCTGGGTGACGTGGCGGGCTCGCTGCCTGCGGCGCTCGTGCGCGCCGGCGCCGAGGTTATCGTAATGGTGCCCAAGTACGCCACCATCAAGGACGAGTACAAGGCGCAGATGGAGCACTTCTCCGACTTTTACGTGAGCCTGGGCTGGCGCAACGAGTACTGCGGGCTCGAGAAGCTCGAGCGCGACGGCGTCACGTATATGTTCATCGACAACGAACGCTACTTTGCGCGCGACTATCCGTACGGATTCTTTGATGACGGCGAGCGCTTTGCGTTTTTCTCCAAGGCCATCACCGAGAGCCTGCAGCACCTGCCGGCCGGTTTTGAGTGCGACATCCTGCACTGCAACGACTGGCAGACGGCACTGGCGCCCGTGTTCTTGCGCGAGTTCTACCAGGGCCTGCCGCTGTACGACCGCGTCAAGACCGTGTTCTCAATCCACAACGTGGCGTTCCAGGGCCAGTTTAGCGACACCGTGATGGAGGACATCCTGGGCGTGGCGCACATTCCGGCAGCCGCCTCGCAGCTGCGCTGCGACGCCTGCAGCATCAACTACATGCTGGGCGCGCTGCGCTATGCCGATGCCATCACCACGGTGAGCCCCACCTATGCCAACGAGATTCAGACGCCCGAGTTTGGCGAGGGCCTGGACGGCGTGCTGCGCGAGCGCTCCTATGCGCTGCAGGGCATTTTGAACGGCATTGACGTGGCGGGCTTTGACCCGGCGACCGACAAGCGCATTGCCGCAAACTACACGGTTGATGACCGTTCCGGTAAGGCTGTGTGCAAGGCCAAGCTGCAGGAAGAGCTGGGGCTCGAGGTTCGCGACGACCGTCCGCTCATGGTGATGGTCACGCGCCTGACGCGCCAGAAGGGCATGGACCTGGTCATGTACGCGCTCGACCGCATACTGTCCGGCGGCGTGCAGGTGGCGGTGCTGGGCACCGGCGACCGCGATTACGAGGACGGCCTGCGCTACTTCCAGGACAAGTACCCCGGCACCATGGCCGCTCGCATCGAGTTTGACCCGGCGCTGTCGCAGCGTATGTATGCCGCCGCCGACATGTTCCTGATGCCTTCGAAGTTTGAACCCTGCGGCCTGTCGCAGATCATCGCCATGCGTTACGGCACCCTGCCCATCGTGCGCGAGACCGGTGGCCTGAAGGACACGGTGATCCCGTATAACGAGTTTACCGGCGAGGGCACGGGCTTCTCGTTTAGCAACTTTAACGGCGACGAGATGGGCGACGCCGTGTTCCGCGCGGCACGCCTGTTCTGGGATAACCGCGATGCCTGGAACCAGCTGGTCACGCAGGCCATGAGCCAGGACTTTAGCTGGACGCGCTCGGCCGACAAGTATCTGGACCTGTACTTCTTTATGCATCCGGAGATTGAGAGGCCGGCGGCGGTTGTCGACGAGCCTGTGGTTGTAGCTGAGGAGGCTGAGGCCGAGCCCGAGGCCGAGCCGGTTGTTGAGGCGCCCGCTACTGCTGAGGAGCCCAAGGCTGAGGTGAAGGTTGAGGCAGCTCCCGAGGCTGAGGCTAAGCCGGCTGCAAAGCCTGCCGCCAAGAAGACTACGACGCGCAAGACGACGGCTAAGAAGGCTACGACCACGAAGGCCGCTGCCACCAAGACCGCCGCAGCAAAGACAACTGCCGCCAAGTCAACGACGACACGCAAGCGCACGACCGCCGCTGCCAAGAAGGCCGCCGAAGCCGAGGCTGCTCCCGAGGTAAAGGCCGAGACCGCCGTCAAGGCACCGGCCAAGACCACTGCCAAGAAGACGACCGCGACCGCCAAGAAGGCGGCGGCCGCAAAGTCGACGACGACCAAGGCTGCCGCTACGAAGGCCGCCGCGAAGACGACCACGAAAGCAGCCACGACCAAGGCAGCCGCAAAGCCGGCCGCCAAAGTCGAGGAGACGCCCGTCGAGGCAAAGCCGGCCGCCAAGACCACCACGCGCAAGCGCTCTACGACGACGACCAAAAAGACCACGACCAAGACAGCCGCTCCTAAGGCAGAGGCTAAAGCCGAGGACAAGCCCGCAGTAAAGGCCGAGCCAGCACCGAAGGCCGCTGAGGTCAAGGCCGCCCCGAAGGCTACGGCAAAGACCGAGCCCGCCAAGGAGGCCCCGGTCTCCCCTGCCGCTCCGGCCGAGGAAAAGGCCCCGACCAAGAAGACCTCCGTCCGCAAGGCAACGGCCACCCGCAAGCGCCGCTAGCCCGCAGACGATCTAAAACCTAATCAAAACCCTAAACAAGGGGCGCTCCAACCGGGCGCCCCTTCTCTATAGATAGTTGGTAAAACGATTTTCTAGGACAACCGTTCGCCGATGGTAAACGGATGTTGTTTATACACCCTGTGTACAACAGATATACTTATATCTCGTGCGTAAAGCCCATGGCCCGCAGGCCGTGATTCTATTGAACTGGACCGTACTATGAGATTGATACACAACAGCCGCCTACCGCAGTTTCGTACTCCGTTTGGCGCTGTGACCACTGGAACTTCCGTTTCGCTATCGGTGATTTTGGAGGATGCCGACCCCAACCAGGCGACGCTCACCCTGCGTACCTGGATCGATGAGATCGGTGAGTCACTGTATCCCATGACGCACGAGGGCGACGGTATATTTACCGTAGAGCTTGAGTGCACTGAGCCCTGTCTTATCTGGTACAGCTTTATCTGCAATATCGAAGGTCAGCCCGAGGTACGCCTGGGTGCACCGCAGGGTCGCACCGGTGGCGAGGGTGTGACCTACAACTACGCCGAGGTTCCGTCCTTCCAGATTACCGTCTACAAGCACCGAGAGAACCGTCCCACTTGGTACGAGCGCGGTATGGTCTACCAGATCTTCCCCGACCGCTATGCACGCGACGAAAACTGGCGCGAACGCACGCTTGCCGAAGTTGAAAAACCGCGCAAAGGAATCCAGCGCCGCATGGTCGAGGACTGGAACGAACCGCCCGAGTACGAGCGTGCCGAAGACGGCTCCATCAAGACCTGGGATTTTTACGGCGGTTCGCTCAAGGGTATCCAAAATGACCTGCCCCGCATTGCCGAGCTAGGCTTTACGGCCATCTACCTCAACCCCATCTTTGAGGCCGCGAGCAACCACCGCTACGACACGGCCGACTATACCAAGATCGACCCGATTCTGGGCACCGAGCAGGACTTTACGGAGCTGTGCAAGGCGGCCGAGAAGCTCGGCATTTCTATCATCCTGGACGGCGTCTTCAACCACACGGGCGACGATTCGATCTACTTTAACCGCTACGGCAATTATCCCGGCGTCGGTGCTTGGCAGAGCGAGGACTCGCCGTGGCGCGATGCGTTTTACTTCCATGAAGACGGTTCGTATGACTGCTGGTGGGGCGTGGGCAACATGCCCGCCATCAACGAGAGCTCCGAACTGGTGCGCGAGCGGCTCCTGGGCAAGGACGGCGTGATCCGCAAATGGCTGCGCGCCGGTGCCCATGGTTGGCGCCTGGACGTGGCCGATGAGCTTTCCGACGACTTCCTGGCCGAGATCAAAAAAGCCGTGCTCGCCGAGAAACCCGATGCGCTGCTGCTCGGCGAAGTCTGGGAGGACGCCTCCAACAAGGTCAGCTACGGCCATCTGCGCCGCTACCTGCAGGGCTCCGAGCTCGACTCTGCTATGGACTACCCCTTCCGCGACATGGTCATCGGCTTTTTAATGGGCTACAAGAACGCCTATCAGGCTGCCGAGGACATCGAGACGCTGCGCGAGAACTACCCGCGCGAGGCGCTGGCCTGCGCACTCAATCTGCTTTCGAGCCACGACCGCCCGCGCATTATCTCGGTGCTCGGCGGTGGCCCCGACGAGTCGCAGCTGCCCGAGAGCGAGCGCAGCAAATGGCGCCTGGACGACAACTCCATGGGCCTGGCCAAGAGCCGTTTTTGGTTGGCAACGCTCATGCAGATGACCTTCCCAGGAGTGCCCTCGATCTATTACGGCGATGAGTACGGCCTGGAGGGCCTCACCGATCCGGGCAACCGCCGTACCCTGCCGACCAAGGACCAGCTCCACGACTTCGATACGCTGGCCATTGTTAAGAACGCGTCTGCCGTCCGCCGCGCGCTGCCGTTTATGGTCGACGGCGAGATCAAGGCCTTTGCGCTCAACGACGACGTCTTGGCCTACACTCGCACGGGCAAAGACGGCGAGGCCGCGACGGTTATCATCAATCGCAGCCTGCGCAATTCGCACTGCGTGACAATCCCGGCGCTCGGCGAATGTGCGAGCGATGTTATCAGCGGCCACGAGTGCGAGATCCACAACGGTACCGTCACGCTCGACCTGTACCCGCTGGGCTCTTCGATCATCTATCACCATGCCGAGAAGCGCCTGCAGGAGCCGCTCGATCATGGCGCGGGCGTCGTGTGCCACATCACCTCGGTGCCGACCGATGACGGCAAGCCCGGCACAATCGGTGCGCCCACGCGTCGTTTTATCGACCACCTGGCCGCCATGGGTATGCGCTACTGGCAGGTCCTGCCCGTCAACCCGACGGACTTCTTCCGCTCCCCCTACGCCGGTCCCTCTGCCTTTGCAGGCAATATCGACCTGCTGCCCGAGAGCCACGAGGAGCTGGCTGCCGACTTTACTACCTGGAAGACCCGCGGCGGCGAGGATGCCGACCCGCTGTACACGGCGTTTAAACATCGCAACGCCGACTGGCTCGAGAAGTACTGCGTCTACATGGCGGTAAAGAAGCACTTTGAGGGGCTGTCGCGCCACGATTGGCCGGCGGATGTCGCGCGCTACAACGAGCATCTGATCGATGACAAGCGCTTCCACGAAGAGGCCGAACTGCAAGCGTACATGCAGTATCGCTTTGACCTTGCCTGGTGCGAGCTCATGAACTACGCACACAAGAAGGGCATCGAGGTCATCGGCGATATCCCCATGTATGTCTCGGACGATTCGGCCGATGCGTGGAGCGAGCCCGAGAACTTCTGGCTGTCCGATACCGGCAAGGCGATTGAGATTTCGGGCG
>ENA-OQKF01000904-OQKF01000904.1-human-gut-metagenome-genome-assembly--contig:-NODE-904-length-15094-cov-17.516403_pt1 | contig 15094 bp, 12 predicted proteins | sample MGYA00242617_ERZ504784 | MGnify/ENA primary metagenome ERZ504784 (study PRJEB26092, sample SAMD00036364) | human gut metagenome | host: Homo sapiens | study: EMG produced TPA metagenomics assembly of... | reverse complement strand
CAGAAACAGCTAAAGCAGGAACAGCTCACAAATCTGTACCGGTTTATCAAAAGTGGTGCTTCAATTGAAGCTGTTATGGAGTTAGCAGGATAACTTTGTGCAAAATTTGATATTTGCTCATTTATAGCTATGATAAACACGTAGAATAGATGGAGGAGATGGAGACGATGATGTATAAGAGCTGTATTTTTGACTTGGATGGAACACTGACCGATACGCTGGACTCTCTTACATTTTCTGTGAATCTGACCATGAAAGAGATGGGACTGCCAGAGATTACAAGAGATCAGTGCCGGATGTTTGTGGGAAACGGAAGCAGAGTTCTTCTGGAAAAAGCACTGCGTGCCGCGTCAGAAGAAGCTTTAGAGAGGCTGGAGGAAGCGATGGAAATATATGGGAGAGTCTTCAATGAGAATTGTATGTATCATGTGGCTCCCTACGAAGGAATCGTGCAGCTTTTGGGTACATTAAAAGAGCAGGGAATCAGATGCGCTGTTCTTTCCAATAAACCGGACAGACAGGCGGTTCATGTTGTGGAAACTGTATTTGGAAAAGATCTCTTTTTTAAAGTGCAGGGACAGAAAGAAGGCGTGCCGAGAAAGCCGGATCCGACAGCAGTCCTTCAGATTGCAGGGGAGATGGGAGCGACTCCTGAAGAGACCATCTATATCGGAGACTCCGAGGTAGATATCAGGACCGGACATGCAGCCGGGATGCGCACGATAGGCGTTTCCTGGGGATTTCGAAGCAGAGCGGTCTTAAAGGAAGCGAATGCAGCGTATATCGTGGATACGGCGCAGGAGCTTCTGGAACTGATATCCGCATGGGAAGAGAAAAAAGGGAGGTAACGGAGCATGAATGAATACGATGAGGAATGTCTGCTTACGTTTCTGAAAAAACAATCGCAGCTTTTTGACGAGCCGGTGGCAGAGACAATGGAAGAGGCAGAGGCTTTTCTGGAAGACTGTATGGCGGTCGTAGTAGATTCTCTGGATGAAGTAAGAGAATATTTTGAGGAGAGCGGTGCAGACGTGGAGAATATGGATGCGGAAGAACTCGAAGAGGCATCTGAAGTATTCCCGCTTTCAGGTGGACGCTATCTGATCGTGGAAGGGTAAAAGACAATCAAAGATATGCAGGAAGCCGCAGTTTTGTTGACTGCGGCTTTTTCTACGGCCTGCCGAATGGCATTTAGAATGATCTGAGAAGTATAAGGCGCGTCATCGGACAATTCCACGGCGTCCAGTGACTGAGTGTCATAAATCTGGTCGGCAATTTCTTCGATCGCAGGCTGGATCAGAGGAAACATTGTAGTCACGGTTTCATCCAGGTTGGCAAACCGAATCGAATTGATCCTGGAGCTGTCCACAGATACTTCCACTTCCAGATTTGTGTTGTTCAGTGTGAGGGTGGATGTGTAAGTACCGGGTGTATACTGTTTGTGAGATGTTTGCTTTTTATCTGTATGTCCGGGACCAAACATGACGAAAAGCAACACGATCAGAAGAATACAAAGGAGCGCGAACACAGCAGTATAGATGAGCTCCTTTGTGTGAAGGACAACGATTTTTGTTTTGGAATCCATAAGAATAATCCCCCTTGTTTTTTATCATTTTATGAGGCATATCCGGAAAATATTCCCGTCTTTTGCGTGACAAAAGCCGGGGAATCCTGTAAAATAGGTAACGCAGTTTAAAAGGACAGATTGGAAAAAGAAGAGGTGGACAACTATGTTTATCATTGTAGGACTTGGAAATCCGACACCAGAATATGAGGGAACGAGACACAATGTCGGATTTGAAGTAATAGATGCACTGGCACGAAAATATAATATTGATGTAGATATGAAAAAACACAGAGCTTATATCGGAAAAGGAATGATTGAGGGGCAGAAGGTAATCCTGGCAAAACCTCAGACTTATATGAATCTGAGCGGGGAAAGCGTCAGAAGTCTTCTGGACTATTATAAAGTGGACGAAGAGCAGGAGCTTCTTGTCATTTATGACGATATCAGCCTGGGAGTGGGGCAGATAAGGATTCGGGCGAAAGGAAGTGCCGGAGGGCATAACGGGATCAAAAATATCATTGCCCATTTGGGTGGACAGGTATTTCCCCGTATTAAAGTAGGTGTGGGAGAAAAACCGCCGAAATGGGATCTGGCTGATTATGTGCTGGGACATTTTTCAAAAGAAGAACAGGAACAGATGGAAGAGGGATATGAACATGCAGTTTGTGCAGTGAAGGAGATTGTGACAGGCAATATCGAGGCTGCAATGAACGAGTATAATCGGAAAAAGAAGGAAAAATAAAATGATGCAGGCTTTTATCGCACCGCTTGCGGAACTTGCAGAATATCAGGAGATTTTACAGAAGCGAAGGAAAGAAAAGGGGATTCTGCAGATCGCAGGCTGTGTCAATTCACAAAAAACACATTTGATGTATGCGCTTGGCGATGGTTTTTCTTACAAGATCATCGTTTTTTCCAGTGAAGAAAAAGCGCAGAAGGCATATGAAGAATATCGCTTTTTAGATTCCGGGGTATTGTATTATCCGGCAAGAGATTTGTTGTTTTACCATGCGGATATCAAAGGAAATTATCTGATGAAGCAGCGGATGGAAGTGATTCGCAGTATGGTGACAAGACAAAAGAATCAGGAGATTACAGTGATCACGACTATGGATGCTTTTCTGGACGGGCTTTCTCCGGCAGAGGAGATCGTTTCGAAGCGGATTCAGATCTCATCCGGAGATACTGTTGATTTTACTAAGCTTCAGGAGAGACTTTCCGGTCTTGGGTATGTGCGGGAAGTACAGATTGAAGGACCGGGGCAGTTTGCAGTGCGCGGCGGGATCCTGGATATTTTTCCGCTTACAGAAGAGATTCCGGTGCGTGTGGAGCTCTGGGGCGATGAGGTAGATTCGATCCGGACATTTGACGTAGAAAGTCAGCGTTCGATTGAAAACCTGAAGGAAATTGAGATTTATCCGGCAGCAGAACTGCAGAGTCAGAAGAAGCAGTCTTTTCTGGAGTATTTTCCGACAGAAGAGTCGATCCTGTTTCTGGATGAGCCGCAGAGGCTGATTGAAAAAGCAAATGAGATTGAAGAGGAATTTCAGGAGAGCGTCCGCAAGCGGGAAGAGGCCGGGCTGGAAGAAACGCAGGAGCTTACGGTATATCCGGTGCTGGAAATCTTAAACCGGATCAATCAGTTTTACGGAGTGGCATTTACCGCGCTGGAAGGAAAATGCAGGGGGTTAAAGATCCGGGAAACAGATTATATTCAGACGAAGGGTGTCAATCCGTATAACAACAGTTTTGAGATGCTCACAAGGGATTTGAAGCGGCTGAAAAGAAATCAGTACCGGGTGATCTTGCTGTCCGGTTCCAGGACAAGAGCAAAGCGCCTGGCGGAAGATCTGAGGGATTATGATCTGAGCAGTTTCTACAGCGAAGATATGGATCGTGAAGTGCAGCCGGGGGAAATTATGGTGGCATACGGGCATGTGACACAGGGATATGAATATCCGATGCTGAAATTCATGGTGATCTCTGAAACAGATATTTTTGGCAGACAGAAGAAAAAGAAGCGCAGAAAACTATATGAAGGACAGAAAATCCAAAGTTTCTCCGAATTAAAGGTTGGAGATTATGTGGTACATGAAAATCATGGTCTGGGTATCTATCAGGGAATTGAAAAGATTGAAGTAGATAAGATCACCAAAGATTATATGAAAATTTCTTATGCGGGAGGAAGCAGCCTGTATATTCTTGCAACGCAGCTGGATCTGATCCAGAAGTATGCAGGAGCAGATGCAAAAAAGCCAAAGCTGAACAAGCTGGGAAGTAACCAGTGGACGAAAACAAAGAATCAGGTGCGCGGGGCAGTCAGACAGATTGCCAGGGATCTGGTGGAGCTGTATGCGGCAAGGCAGCAGGAGAATGGATATCAGTATGAACCGGATACGGTCTGGCAGAAGGAATTTGAAGAAATGTTCCCGTTTGAGGAGACCGATGACCAGCTGCAGGCGATCGCCGATACCAAGCAGGACATGGAGAGTAAAAAGATCATGGACCGTCTGATCTGCGGAGACGTCGGATATGGAAAGACGGAAATTGCCATTCGGGCTGCATTTAAGGCGATCCAGGACGGGAAACAGGTGGTATATCTGGTGCCGACAACGATTCTGGCACAGCAGCATTACAACACGTTTGTGCAGAGGATGAAAGAATTTCCGGTGCGCGTGGATTTGCTTTGCCGGTTTCGGACGCCTGCCCAACAGAAGAAGACAACAGAAGATCTGAAAAAAGGACTGGTGGATATTCTGATCGGGACGCATCGTGTTTTGTCCAAGGATGTGGAATTTAAGGATCTGGGACTTTTGATCATAGATGAAGAGCAGCGATTTGGCGTGACACACAAAGAAAAGATTAAAAAACTGCGGGAAAATGTGGATGTACTGACGCTGACTGCCACGCCGATCCCGCGGACACTGCATATGAGTCTGATCGGAATCCGCGATATGAGTGTGCTGGAAGAGGCGCCGATGGATCGGATGCCGATCCAGACATATGTGATGGAGTACAATGATGAGATGGTCCGTGAAGCCATTCAAAGAGAATTGGATCGGGACGGACAGGTGTATTATGTATATAATCGGGTAAGTGATATTGCGGAAATTGCCGATCATGTGCAAAAACTTGTTCCGGACGCCACAGTGGCATTTGCTCACGGGCAGATGGCGGAGCATGAGCTGGAAAATATCATGTATGATTTCATCAACGGAGACATTGATGTGCTGGTGTCAACAACGATTATTGAGACCGGACTGGATATTTCCAATGCCAATACGATGATCATCCATGATGCAGACCGTCTGGGGCTTTCTCAAATGTACCAGCTGCGGGGACGTGTGGGAAGATCCAATCGGATGGCGTATGCATTTCTCCTGTACCGAAGAGACAAGCTGCTAAAGGAAGTGGCGGAAAAAAGACTGGCGGCAATCCGGGAGTTTACAGATCTTGGTTCCGGATTTAAAATTGCGATGCGGGATCTGGAAATCCGTGGGGCAGGAAATCTTCTGGGTGCAGAACAGCATGGGCATATGGAGGCTGTCGGATATGATCTGTACTGCAAGATGCTCAATGAAGCGGTAAAACAGTTAAAAGGCGGAACCGAGGAGGAAATCTATACGACCGTGATGGATCTGAATGTGGATGCCTATATCCCGAATTCCTATATTCCGAACGAATATCAGAAGCTGGATATTTACAAGCGGATCGCGGGAATTGAAGATGAGGAAGAGATGGATGATATGCTGGAGGAGCTTATCGACCGGTTCGGGGATGTACCAAGAAAGGTACAGCAGCTTCTTCAGATCGCAGGTCTCAAAGCGCTTGCTCATTCGGCCTATGTGACGGCAGTGGAACAAAAAGGAGAAGAATTCCGGTTTACCATGTATGAAAAAGCGAAGGTCAATCCGCAGAAAATTCCTCCGTTGATTCAGAGCTACCGGGGAAATCTGGTGTTTAAGGCGGAGGCAGTGCCGTATTTTGTCTATTATAAAAAGGGCAGAAATAAAAAGGAAAAGGATGAAACGGTTCTGGAACTTGTGAAAAAGCTCTTAAATGATATAAAGAGCTTGTTAGAGGAGAAAAAAGACGTTATAATAAAATAATTAGGTACAATTAGAGGAGGAATTTATGGTTGGATTGAAAAAAAGAGGTGTGATCACCGCGGTTGCCGGTATTTTAGCGGCGGTTACGATAACAGGATGCAGTGCTGCCCCTGATAATGATGCCACAGTAGTAACGGTCGGAACAGAGAAGGTTTCGTATGGTGTTGCTAATTTTTATGCGCGTATGCAGCAGGCGCAGTATGAGTCGTTTTATGCAGGCCTGATGGGGATGAGTGTGGACACAATGTGGAGTCAGGAAGTGGAAGAAGGCAAGACATATGAGGAGAATATGAAAGACAGTATTTTAGAGTCTCTGGAAAATATGTATCTTGTAAAACAGCATGCTTCTGAATATAAAGTGGAGTTGACAGACAAAGAAAAGAAGAAGATCGACAAAGCAGCAGAAGCGTTTGTGGAAGACAACACATTGGAGGACAAAGAAGTTGTGTCCGGATATAAAAAATATGTCAAAGAATATCTGGAACTTGCTACGATTCAGCAGAAGATGGATGCACCGATGAAAGAGGGCGTGGATGAAAATGTTTCAGATGAGGATGCAGCACAAAGGAAGATCGAGTATGTCCAGTTTTCTTATACGAAGAAAGATGATTCCGGACAGTCCGTTCAGATGACTGACGAGGAAAAGAAGGCAGAAAAAGAAAAGGCACAGACCTTTCTGGATACAGTCAGCGCAGATCCGGACAAGGACATGAATGCAGCAGCTGCTTCGGCAGAAAAAGAAGTGCAGACGGCGACATTTGATTCTGAGTCCAGCACACTGAACGCAGATCTTTTAAAAGCGGCAGATGCGCTGGAAAATGTAGGGGACGTGACAAGCCTGATCGAGACAGACGATGGAGTCTACGTGGCGAAGCTGACAAGCAAGCTGGATCGTGAGGCAACAGATCAGAAGAAAAAAGAAATCGTAGAAGAGCGCAAGCAGAAACAGTATGAAGATCAGGTGGAAACATGGCGCAAAGAGACTGACATCAAGGTAGACAAAAAAGAATGGAAAAAAGTAGACTTTGAAGATCAGGGTGTGAATGTAAAACAGACAACGACTGATTCAGAAAAATAGAATGTAGGAAAAAGGAGAAGAAATCCTGAAAAAGTGAGGGATTTCTTCTCCTTTTTATTTGCGCCGTCGGAAAATCTGTACAAGAACAATCAGCAATAAAAGGGCGGACAGACTGTATCCGAGGAAACTGATCCAAGGGAGTCCAAACCACTTTGGAATGCTGTAAATGTCCGAGGCAAGACCTGATCCGATAAACAGGGCAGCAGAAAGAATCGTCAAAAGCACCCGGTTTGTAATGGAATAAACATCACGGCGGAAATGCTCGCCATCAGAAAGCTGCAGGTTGACTTGTGCCTGCCCGTTTTTTGTAATGTTTAAAAGATCAGAAAGCTGGGCAGGGATGTTGAGGGATTTGTCCAGCGAAGTATAAACCTGGCGTCCCTTATGTTTTAAAATATGCTTTGCATCCAGTTCATGGATCAGCAGATTGGACATATGTACAGATAAAATCCGCAGCAGATTTACATCCGGAGCACATGCACTTAAAGTTCCTTCGATCGTGATCATGCTTCGCGCAAGCAGCGTGACATCCGGGGTAATTGCAAGCCGGTGATCCTTGACCAGCTGCAGGAGCCGTTCGATCAGATCGCCAAGCCGCATGGTGCCGAAGTCCATGGAAACATACTTGCTGACAATATCATCAATGTCCGTGTACAGGCGGGCATGGTTGACACGCTCCTGAGGTTCGGCAAACGCGAGTAATACGTTTTTCAGAGAATAAATATCATTCTCAAGAAGTGCCGTGATCGCTTTGCGAAGCAGCAGCTTGGTGTTGGAAGACAGATGTCCTGCCATTCCGAGATCCAGCCATGCAATCTGCCCTTTGCTGATCCAGAGATTTCCAGGATGCGGATCCGCATGGAAAAATCCATCCTCCAAAATCTGTTTGCAGTAGTTTTCCGCTGTCTTTTCGCCAATTTCAGTCATGTCGTAGCCAAGACTTTTTAGTTCCTCTATGTGATCGATCTGGATTCCGTCGATATAGTCCATGACAAGAAGTCTTGGAGTCGTCAGTTCGTGATACACCACGGGGCAGGTCGTATAGGCGATTTCTTTTTGGTTGGCGTAAAACAGATCTAGATTGGCGGCCTCTTTTTCAAAGTCAATCTCTTCTCTGGTAGTCTCCCAGAGTTCATCTAAAATCGTATGAAAGTCGATCAGATTTTTAGTTCCCAGTGTCAGTTTTAAAATACCGGAAGCTTTTTTTAAAAGCCGGATATCATTTTCCATCGTCTTTTGGATGGCCGGTCGCTGTACCTTTAAAACAACCTTTGTTCCGTCTTTTAGCTGTGCGGGATGTACCTGTGCAATGGAAGCAGAGCCAAGCGGAGTCTGTTCGATGGAAGAAAAAATGTCAGAGACAGGTCGCTGTAATTCGGATTCAATGATTGAGACTGCAGTCTCATATGGCATGGGGATCACATCGGTACGAAGCCTTGTCAGCTCCTGACAGTATACTTCCGGGAGCATATCGGAACGCATGGACATGATCTGCCCCAGCTTGACATAAGTAGGGCCCAGATCTTCCAGAATCTCGCGGAGCTTGACCGGTGTCAGACCCGAGGTCAGATGGTGTTTTTTTAAAACTTTTAAAATCTCGTTCAGCCGCCTGCCGGAGGCGGCTGAATCTTCTTCCGTGTATGATGGATACCGGGAAGGATCCATTGTTTTTTGTTCTTTATTCATTCTGATTCTTCGGGTGTCCTTTCATCGGAGGTAATATCTGGATCTTCAGGCTGTTCTTTTCTTGCTTCTTCTGTCTGGGCAATCTTTTCTTTCAGAGCGTTTAATTCCTCTTCGGTCATCTGATCGACAGAATTCATGGCATCTGTATAATTCCTGGTAACGGTGACAGAAATATGTTCTTTGACTTTTTCTTTTGCTGTATGTTTCAGTTCTTCATTGAGCATTCTGCCCTGTGCAACGGTCAGTTCGCCTTTTTCTACCAGATCATCGATCAGTTCTTTTGCGTTTTCTGCAGTAGAGGCGACAGCACCTACACCTGCTAAAAATACTTTTCTTAATCCTTCTGTGAATTCCATAAAGACCATCCTTTCTTGAAGTACATGATTGTCATTTGTTGTTTTCTTTATTATAGCACGTATCAGGAGGAATGTTTCTTACTTTTTTGTTAAAAATATGAAAAAAGTAAGAGGGAAAAAGCAAAATATGGTATAATTTTCTATATCAGACAGGGGAGGAAACAGGTGTGGAAAAAGTGAGAGAGAAGGTACTTTTTGCACTGCAGGAAGTACAGAGAGCAGTGATCGGAAAGCAGGAAGTGACAGAGACGGTGATGAAAGCATTTTTGGCGGGTGGGCATGTGCTGGTGGAGGATATTCCGGGACTTGGCAAGACGACCATGGCGATTGCTTTTTCCAGAGCGATCGGACTGCAGAAGCGCAGGGTGCAGTTTACACCGGATGTACTTCCGTCAGACCTGACCGGATTTACCATCTACCAGAAAGAGAGAAATGCGTTTGTATATCATCCGGGAGCCGTGGTCTGCAACCTGCTTCTGGCAGATGAGATCAACCGGGCGTCTCCGAAGACGCAGTCAGCCCTTTTGGAAGTGATGGAAGAGGGGCAGGTGACCGTGGATGGAAAAACCAGGAAGATTGCTCCGCCGTTTCTGGTGATCGCTACGGAAAATCCGTCCGGCTCCGCAGGGACGCAGTTGCTTCCGGAATCTCAGTTGGATCGTTTTATGGTCTGTGTAAAGATGGGATATCCGACAATTCGTGAAGAGATGGAGATTCTGCGAAAAAATGAGAATGGCCGTACGTCAGATGCCGTTCAACAGGTGATGACAAAGGAAGAACTTGAGGAAGCACAGCGGGAGACTGCACAGATTTTTATGCATGAGCGGATTCTGGAATATCTGGTGCAGCTGGCACAGGCTACCAGGGAACATGAGATGCTGGAGCTGGGGATGAGTCCAAGAGGAACAGTGGCACTTGCAAAGATGGCGAAAGCGGGTGCGTATCTGGCAGGAAGAGAATATGTGGTTCCGGCAGATGTCAGAGGAGTGTTTCGGGAGACTGCGCAGCATCGGATCCTGTTAAATACAAGGGCAAGGATCAGCAAAGTAAAACAGGAGGAAGTACTGCAGGAAATTTTGTACGCAGTAGAATCACCATCATTGAAAAAGCGATAAAAAGGAGCGTATATGGGAAAACGGATGATAACATATCTTCTGGTGCTTGGCGCAGTGGGCTATCTGTTTTTGATGTATATTTATCCGGCACTGAGCGGGCTGTTGATTTTTGTGCTTCTGTATCCGGCGGCAGGAATCGTTTATCTTATTTTTGCGGGGAGAGGACTCTCTGTCAGAGTAAAGCAGCTCTCGGATTACGGAGAAAAAGAACAGCAGATGAAAGTCAGTATACAGGTTTGCAGGGAAAGCTCTCTTTGGATCGGAAAGTGCAGGGTTCTGCTGGAAATGGAACATGCAGTATCCGGCATCAGACAAAAGGACAGTTTATGGCTTTCTGAAAAGCAGGCAGACTATACATTTGAACCAGACAGGTGCGGAGAGTGGAAGCTGACGATTACAGAAGTGAGAATCTATGATTTTATGGGAATTTTGTCTGTGGGTAAAAAGCAGCAGGAAAAGCAGCGATTCACAGTCCTGCCGAAGATCTGTGCAATGCCGGTAGAGATTGGGAGAAGGACGCGGGAATTTCCAGTTGAGCCGGAAACCTATTCCAATGAAAGGGGTGGGCAGGATGCTACGGAAATCTATCAGATCCGGGAGTATCACATTCCGGATCCGGTGCAGATGATCCACTGGAAGATCAGTGCCAAGGCGGGAAAAATGATGGTCAAAGAATCCAGTCATCCTCTTGGATGTGCGGTATGTATCAGACTCTGGCTTTCGGATGCTGCGAAAGATTTCAAAAAGCTGGAGCGTATGATCGAGATCTGCGCTTCACTTTCCAGGACACTGGTAGAAGAACACTGTATGCACGTTGTGGCATGGTTTGATCAGAAAAACGTCCGTGTTGTGCGATGGCGCGTGAAGGATGAGGAGACGTTTTATGAAATGCTCTGGGAGCTGATGGAAGCAGTCCCTGCAGCGAAACGAGAGGAAGAGCAAAGCGGGTTTGAAGAAGTGTTTCGAACACAGAATTTTTCCAGTGTTCTTGTCCTGGACGGACAGGGGATTCAGGGATGGAATGATACTGGGATTATCCAGGTGTGATATGGGGAGAAGGGGTATGAAAAGAAAAAAGAAGGATTTGAATCAACATAGCTGGAAAGTTCATATCTTACAGTTTCTTACCGTTGGTTTTGCACTGTGGTCCTGGTGGGAGACTGCAGCCGGAGTGAATTTGACGCAGAAATTACCTCAGGATCAGACAGAGAGGTGGATGGCAGTACTTTTGATCACCGGGTTTTTAGGGAGTGTCTGGCTTGGGACAATGCTGGTAAAAAGAAAGAAGCTCCTGCTTTGTATTTCTGCGGTTTTCTATCTTGTACCAGTGATATATGCGGCGGTTTTGACGTATTTCCCGGATCCGAGAGAATGCTGGCTTCAGATGATTGCAGCCGGATTGTATGTGACAGTGCTTACATCGATGTCTTGTAATGTTCTGCAGAATGTCTGCATTGCGGGAATAAGCTTCGTATTTCTGGCATTTTGTTCGGTCCAGCTGGGAGAGCAGATGGAGCCGATGAAAGAAAAAGAAGATGGGGTATATCGGACGACCAGACGATATGTGAAAGAGCATGTAATCCAGAAAGCAGAAGAGACGTGGAATGCATGGAGTGCAGACAGGCAGACAAGAAAAGAAGCACAGACGAAAAAGGAAGAGCAAAAGGAAGAGTCAGAAAAAGAGGAACAAAAAACACAGGCAAAGATCCCGCAGACAGAGCAGAATATGATTCCGGAAGAGACAGGCATGGATTCTTCCGGCGGTATGGAAGATTTGCGGGAGCTGGGCAGCTTTGTACCCAGGAAGGGTGTGTTGTTCACTGTGACGCAGGAGGAAATGCCGACAGATACGATTTATGTTTCGGAGAAATATGGAAAAGAATATGACGGGGGATCCTGGAGCGAAGGAAGTGCGACGGATCCGGCAAGTGTATATTTGCAGTATCCATCTTCTTTGAAGCAACTTCGCAAATTGTGCAGCGAACTGCAGGAAGCAGATTCTTTTGAAGAAGCAGAGCGGTTCGTGGAAGAAACATTAAAACGTCAGGCTGTGTATGATGTAAATCCGGGGTCGACACCGTCCGGTGAGGATTTTGCGGAGTACTTTTTGTTTGAAAACCACAGAGGATTTTGTGTGCATTTTGCAACGGCTGCAACTTTGATGTATCGAATGATGGGGATTCCGGCCAGATTTGCAGAAGGTTATGCCATTCCGGCATCTGCATTTTCACAGCGGGAAAATGGGCCATATGTGGCAGAAGTTGAGGGCAGCATGGGCCATGCCTGGTGTGAAGTCTGGCAGGAGGATACCGGCTGGAAGGTCGAGGATCATACAGGTGCAGCTTCTGCGTTGGAAAATGTAGAGAGGGAAAGGGCATCATCGGATACGTGGCAGCAGATCCGAAAGGCGATCTTTCAGTGTTTGAAGGTAATCGGCGTTATACTTCTGGTGTTCGCGCTGATAATATTGCAGGCGTGGATACGGACTGTGCGGAAAAGAAAACGGTGCCGAACGGGATCAATCGATGTAAGAGTCCGGTTTGTTTATCAGAGCCTGTACGAGGTTGCAGAGTTTCTGCATCCATCCGGGGAAGATCCATTTTCAATGCAAGGAAAAGAAGCGGTGAAGAAATCTCTTCCGGAACTGGAAGAGACCGATCTAAACTGGATGTATGATACGCTGATGCGCACTATGTTCTATAAAGGCTGTGATATCCGCGATGGAGAACAGATGTATCGTTTGTATGGACAATGCAGAAAAAAAGTAAAACAAGGATTAAACGCCTGGAAAAAGCTGCAGTGGAATGTGATAAAATGTTTTCCATAGATAAAAAACAGATTATGTTTATAAAGAGAAAATGAAGTGACTGTGACAAGTTTTTAGATTTCGTTCATTGCTTTTGCTGAAAGAAACTTGTATACTGGAAACATCTCTGAAAGGAATCCCTTTCAGTTATATCTGAACCGGCAACAGCCGGCATTTCGGATTTTCCCAGTAAAGAAGCAAGAAAAAGCGAATGGAAAACCGGAACGAGGTCTATCATCGAAAAATTAATCGAAAGAATTAGTTATGAAAAGTCCTGTTTCCCGGTAAATTCATTCGGAAAACAGGAGGAATGTGAATGGAAAAAGAGAAGACAACGCAGTTTCTGATGAGACCGAAAAATGACTTTTGTTTCAAACAGTTGATGGCAGATGCACAAATCCGACAGGCATTTTTGTCGGCAGTTACGGGGATTCCCTATGAGGAAATCGAAGAGACAACACTGTTGCCCACCAGTCTTGAGAAACAGTATAAGGAAGACAAGCTTGGAATTTTGGATGTTCGGATCCAATTGAAAAACAGCGGTCAGGTCGATGTGGAGATGCAGGTGGCAGCGTACGAGTACTGGGCAGAGAGAACTTTATTTTATCTGTCAAAAATGTTTACGGAACAGATTCATGAAGGCGAAGGATATGATGTGCTGGAAAAATGTATCCATATCGGGATTCTGGACTTTGAAATATTCGAAGATACGGATGCATTCTATTCCCGGTTTCACTTATGGGAGGACAGCCGGCATATCAAGTACAGTGACAAGCTGGAATTGCATGTATTGGAATTGCCGAAGCTGGCAAAGCACCAGTATCCGGAGACAGAACTGCTAAGTTGGATGCAATTTATCAATGCAGAGACAGAGGAGGAATTCAAAATGGCAGCAGAGAAAGACCCTTATATTGAGAAGGCCTATGAGAGTCTGGTGCATCTGAGTGCAGATGAGAGGGCACGGTTAGAGTATGAGGCAAGAGAAAAGCAGATCCGGGATCACCAGTTCTTTTCAAGAATCTATAAAGAGACGGGATATAGGCAAGGGGTGAAAGAAGGGGAAGAAAAAGGTAGAGAAGAGGGCAGGATTCAGGAATGTATTGAAATTCTACAGGAAATGGGAGAAACGAAAGAACATGTTTTGATTCGATTGAAGGAGAAGTTTAAGCTCTCAGATACGGATGCAAATCAATATTTAGAAAAATACTGGAAAGAGTGAATTGATATACAAGATAAAGCAACATTTCATGTTTGGTTGACATGGAATGTTGCTTTCTTTCATGGTGGAAGTTCCTTTAAAATTACTTCGTTCTTTAAGTTGAATTATGATATTTGTTCCCATTCAGTTATCCATTGCTGGGTTGTAGTATTATATAATCTTTTGTATACAATACCATTAACTGTTTTGTATTTCCACTGAAGAACATCGATAGAGTTTACAGAGTTATCAGAAACAGGAAATTCAACTGCGGATGAAGGGAAAGTAAAAAACATACTGATGTTTATCATTATCAAAAGAAATAAAAATACTTTATTGCATTCTTTCATTCGGCTTCTCTTTATAAACTGGTAAATTAATGAGAGTTTCGTCAATCTTTTCCATAGAGCCTCTGAACTGGTTCTCTGTATATAAATCATACCCGTTTTCGGTCTTTATGAAATAAGCATCATCTGGGTCAATCGTAAAACATTCTTCAGTAATATCATCTGGAGTTTTTGAAGCTTCAGGGATAAAAATATAACTACAGAATACCATTCCTGCAATTAATAATAAATTACCAATTTGTCGAATGTTATTTTGCTTGTTGCATGAAGTGTTTACCGACTGAATTTTTTCGATTCGTGTAAGTAATGCAGTGCCTTGTCCGATAAAAGGAATGCAAAATTGTTCGCTATCGTTGTTCTGATAAAATTTAGCGGTTTTTACAAGGCACTGCATATAGGAATCGCGTTCCTGTAAGGTCATCCCTTCCACGATGAGTCTGTCATTGGAGATTTCCACTGCGGTCTGGAATTTTTGATTCAGCACATGAACAAACGGATTCCACCAATACAGACAAGTAAGGAATAGAATCAGGTTTTGAATCAGGATATCAAAATGTTTGTAGTGATTCCATTCATGTGCAATGACATAAAAAAGCTCTTTTTCTGTGTAGTTGTATTCAGGAAGAATAAGCACAGGACGGAACAAGCCGGTAATTGCAGGAGAAACTTTTCGTCTGATAATTGCAATCCGAATATTTTTTCCACCTAGTGAACTGTATTGTTGATATTTAACTAAATATTTATAGCTATTATAGCCGCTTCATGTTAAAATAAAAGAAAACGGCGGTGATTTATATGGCAAGACCAAGAAAATATGTCATTAAACTTACAG